>Ga0194125_10004714_pt1 | contig 21165 bp, 21 predicted proteins | sample TA2KigC250mmetaG_FD_148626 | JGI IMG/M metagenome (GOLD analysis project Ga0194125, IMG submission 148626) | Freshwater microbial communities from Lake Tanganyika, Tanzania - TA2015034 Kigoma Deep Cast 250m | ecosystem: Environmental > Aquatic > Freshwater > Lake | place: Tanzania: Lake...
CAGGGGAAATCTTAAACTGCATTGACGCAGTGGCTTGGCTAAAGTGTTTTTGTTAAGCTGCAAAGACGCCCTCATTTTATGACATTTTTAAAAAAGGAGAATAAAATGCCTACCGTTAGTGTCAAAGATATCAAAATCACAAAGGAAATTATCGAAAAAGAAGGTTTAACCATGGACGAATATGAGCGGATAAAAAAGCTCATCGGCCGAGAACCAAATTATACGGAACTCGGCCTTTTTTCTGCCATGTGGAGCGAGCATTGTTCCTATAAGAATTCCAGGCCGATATTAAAATTGTTTCCCACCGAAGGCAAACAAGTTTTGCAAGGCCCGGGAGAGAATGCCGGGATAGTGGATATCGGCGAAGGTTACGGCGTTGCTTTTAAAATGGAATCGCACAATCATCCCTCGGCGGTCGAGCCTTTTGAGGCTTCAGCAACCGGCGGTGGCGGATGCTTACGCGATATCTTCACCATGGGAGCAGATACCGTGGGCTTACTTGGTTCCTTAAGATTAGGAAGGCTCACCGATAAAAAAGTAAAGTGGTTATTTAAGGAAATCGGCAGAGGATTTAGTCACTATGCCAATATTGCCTTGGTTCCTATCGTGGGCGGAGAAATTTATTTTGATGAAAGCTATGAAGGAAATCCGTTGGTCAATGCTATGACTGTCGGCGTGGTCAAACACAATGAAATCACTCGTGCCAAAGCCGCAGGAATCGGCAACATCGTAGTCATGATCGGTGGAGACACCGGCAAGGACGGCGTGGGAGGTGCGGCATTCGCATCCGGCGCCATTGCCGAAGGCGCAGAAAAGGATACTTCTTCGGTGGCTATTGGCGACCCGGTAATGGGCCTGAAGCTAAGACGCGCCAGCCTCGAACTTATCAAAGCAGGTGTGGTCGTAGGAATGCAGGATATGGGCGCAGCAGGTTTAGTTTGTTCTACATCTGAGACTGCAACCAAGGGCGGAGTAGGAATTGAAATTGACTTAACTAAGGTAAGAAAAAGGACTCCTGACATGAATGCTTATCAAATCATGCTTTCGGAAAGCCAGGAGAGAATGTTGGTAATTCTAGAAAAGGATAAAATCGAAGACGCCAAGAAAATCTGTTCAAAACACGGCGTTCCGCTTGACATCATCGGTTTTGTGAAAAAAGGCGATAAGCTCACTGTAAAAGAAGGTGATACAATTGTCGCCGAAGTTCCGGCAAGAACTTTGACCGAGGATTCCCCGGTTTACATCCGCGAAGAAAAAGAGCCTGATTTTTCCCGATATAAATTAAACCTTAATGACATAAAAGAGTCTAAGGATTACAGCCAGACTCTTCTTAAATTGCTAAGTTCATCAACTATCGCCGACAAAAGCATGGTTTATTCCAAGAGCGACCCGAAGTTATTCGGCAATGTGGTGGTAAAACCCGGCGAAGCTGACGCAGCAGTAATTAAAGTTGTGGGAAAAAGAGGATTTGCTGCTACAGCGAATTGCAACGGAACTTATTGCCGTCTGAATCCTCGTCTGGGCGGACAGATTGCCGTCGCAGAATCAGCCAGAAACCTAGCTTGCGTAGGCGCAAAGCCGCTCGGCTTGACCGACTGCTTGAATTTCGGCAATCCTTTTAATCCCGAAGTTTTCTGGGGATTTAAGAAATCCTGCGAAGGCATCACTGATGCCTGTTTAGCTTTAGACATCGCCGTGGTCAGCGGAAACGTCAGTTTCCACAATGAAAATCCCAAAGGCACAGTTGATCCCACGCCGGCAATTGGCATGGTTGGTGTCGTCGAGGATATCGATAAAGTCGTAAAACAGAGCTTTAAATCCGAAGGCGACGCGGTAATCCTTTTGGGTGAAAATAAAAATGAGCTGGGCGCATCGGAATATCTTAAAACCCTTTACAACCTGAAAAAAGGCGATGTTCCGTCCTTGGATTTGAAACAGGAAAAGGCGCTCCTGGATACTTTGCTTGCGGCAATTGACAAGGGATTGGTTCAGTCCGCCCACGATTGTTCTGAAGGCGGGATTGCAGTGGCCTTGGCAGAAAGCTGTATTACGGATAAGAATATTGGCGCCACCATAAAGTTAGATGATAAAAATATCAGAAAAGACGCGCTTCTTTTTGGCGAAACACAATCGCGGGTAATCGTAAGCGCCAAGCCAAAAGATGCGGATAAAATCCTTGAAATCGCGAAGAAAAACAAGGTGCCGGCAAAGATTATCGGCAAAGTCGGAGGAAAAAAATTAAACATCAATGATTTGATTGATCTTTCCGTGGATGAAGTCTCCAGCGTCTGGCGCAGCGCGATAGAAAAGGAATATAGCGCTTAGAAAGTAAAAGGGGAAAGGCACAAGTCAAAATTCAAAACTTTTAACTTTTTACTTGTGCTTTTTCTTTTCGTTTTTTGAGTTAATTAACGAAAGGATTATAAAACATGGCAAAGAACAAAGCGATCAAATACGATTTCACCAGTGAAGAGACCTGGAGGATATTCAGGATTATGGCGGAGTTTGTCGAGGGTTTTGAGGTTTTATCCAAAATCGGGCCGGCAGTTTCCATATTCGGCTCTGCCAGGCTAAAACCAACCAACAAGTATTACAAATTAGCCACCGAGACAGCAAAGCTATTGGCAAAGCATAATTATGCGATTATCACAGGCGCAGGCCCGGGAATTATGGAGGCAGCCAACAAAGGCGCCAAACTCTCCAAAGGAAAATCCGTGGGTTTGAATATTGAAGTTCCCTCGGAACAAAGGCCTAATACCTATGTGGATATCCTTTTAGATTTTCATTATTTCTTTGTGCGTAAAGTCATGTTTGTGCGCTACGCCAAGGCATTCGTGATTTTTCCCGGCGGATACGGCACGCATGATGAATTGTTTGAATCATTGAATTTAATCGAGACGCTTAAAATCCCGCGTTTTCCCGTAGTTTTAGTCGGCGTCAAATACTGGAAAGGGCTCCTGGAACATCTCAAAAATAATGTGATTAAAGAAGGCTGCTTAAGGAAAGAAGAATTAGCTATCATTAAGATTGCGGAAACTCCGCAGGAAGTGTTGAAGGAGATACAAAAGTTTTATCATAAATAATTTCTAGATCCTCGATGCTCGATACTCGTCTGATTTTACGAGGATCTAGCCTGCCCGACGGCAGGCGGGCATCTAGGAACGAGGATCGAATAATTCTAAAAATATGATTGATAATCCTAAAGAATACTGTGGACTTTTCGGCATTTTTGGTCATAAAAATGCTAGCGACCTTACCTATTTTGGCCTTTATGCTCTGCAACACAGGGGCGAAGAATCCTGCGGTATCGTCTCAAGCGACAGTAAGGATTTTTATATCCATAAAGAGATGGGTTTAGTCGGCGATGTCTTTAGTCCGGAAGTCTTAGGGAAATTAAAAGGTGATATTGCCGTAGGTCATACCCGATATTCCACCACCGGCTCAAGCGTGCTTAAAAACGTCCAGCCGCTTTTTGCCAATCATCGCGACAAATCTTTAGCCATCGCCCACAACGGTAATCTTACCAATAGTTCAGCGTTAAAGAAGAAATTGGAAGCGCAAGGTTCAATCTTTCAGTCTACTTGCGACAGCGAAATCATCATTCATCTTATGGCAAAAGAAAAATCGCCGGATATCGTGGAAAAACTAAAAGGCGCGATGAAATCGGTTGAGGGCGCGTATTCTTTGATTTTGATGACTCAAGATAAATTGATTGGCGTGCGCGATCCTTTAGGTTTTCGTCCGCTTGTTTTGGGTAAAATCGGCAATTCATATTGCCTGGCGTCAGAGACTTGCGCCTTTGATTTGATTGAGGCAAAATATATCCGCGAGATCCAGGCCGGCGAAATCGCGGTAATAGACAAGAGCGGGATAAGATCGCATAAATTCTCATCGGAAAAGAAACAAGCACAATGTATTTTTGAACATATCTATTTTTCAAGGCCCGATTCATTCGCCTTCGGCCAGACAGTGCATCTGGTAAGGCAGAGCCTGGGCGAGAGGCTTGCAAAAGAGCATCCGGTGAAAGCCGATTTGGTGATTCCTGTTCCTGACTCCGGGATGTCCGCGGCTTTAGGATTTTCCCATGCTTCAGGGATTCCGCTTGAATGGGGGATTATCCGCAATCATTACATCGGCAGGACTTTTATCCAACCGCATCAAGAGATAAGGGATCTAGGCGCCAAAGTTAAGTTTAATCTCCTGAAGGAAGTAATCAAAGGCAGGAAGGTTGTGATAGTGGATGATTCCATTGTGCGCGGGACGACTTCTAAGAAACGTATCCGAGGATTCCGCGAGGTCGGTGCAAAAGAGGTGCATTTAAGGATTGCCTGTCCGCCGCATCGCTACCCGTGTTTTTACGGCATAGATTTCCCTACGCAAAAGGAATTAATCGCCCACAAATACAGTATTAATAAAATTAAAGAATTTTTAGGCGTTGATAGCCTGGGTTATCTAAGCGTGGAAGGAATGCTGGCTTGCGTCAAAGATAAAAATAATTATTGCACCGCATGTTTCAGCGGAAAATACCCCACTAAATTTGATAAGAAAACAGGCAAGTTATCATTGGAAAACAAATGCGAAAATGTTAAACCCTAAATCCGAAACACTAAACTCTAAACAAATCCCAAACCCAAATCTCCAAAACTCAAAAAAATCTGTCTTGGATTTGAAGTTTTGAATTTTGAGTTTGTTTAGCCTGCCTGCCGTCAGGCAGGGATTTAGAGTTTAGTGTTTAGAGTTTCTAGAAGAAAGTTAAGAGGTGAATGATGACTAAGCGGCTTACTTATAAATCAAGCGGAGTAGACATCGCCAAGGCGAATAAATTCAAAAAAGAAATAAAATCTTTGGTTGCCAGGACTTTCACCAAAGAAGTAATGGGCGGAATCGGCGGATTCGGCAGCCTTTATGATTTCTCTTTGGCAAAATATAAACATCCTATTCTGGTGTCATCTTCGGATGGAGTAGGCACAAAACTTATTATCGCAAAACTGGTGAATAAACACGATACCGTTGGTATTGATTTAGTGGCGATGAATACTAATGATATCCTTTGCCTTGGAGCAAAACCGATTTTCTTTTTGGATTATATCGCTTCGGGAAAATTAGATCCTCAAGTTTTAAGAGATGTGATAAAAGGTATTGCCGAAGGCTGTAAGCAGTCAGCCTGCAGTCTAATCGGCGGCGAGACTGCGGAATTGCCGGGAATGTACGCTGAAGGCGATTATGATTTGGGCGGTTTTGTCGTGGGCGTGGTGGAAAAGGGCAAAATTATCGATGGTTCCAAAATTAAAGTTGGCGATAAATTAATCGGCCTGGCATCAAGCGGGATTCATTCTAACGGATATTCTCTGGTAAGGAAGGTATTATCTAAAAAAGAACAAAAGAGATATGCTAAGCAAATACTTGCCCCTACAAAAATCTATGTGAAGCCGGTTTTGGATGTTATAAAGAATGTTAACGTCAAAGGTATATCGCATATTACCGGCGGGGCGTTTTACGGGAAACTTGCGCGTATTTTGCCGCGCGACAAGAACGCAGTGGTTTACAAATCGTCTTGGAACGTACCCAGAATTTTTGGCTTGATTCAAAAAAGAGGAAATATCAGCCAGCGCGAAATGTATTCAACTTTTAATATGGGAATTGGCATGGTTTTGGCGGTAAGCCCGAAAGATGTCTCCAGAGCGCAGAGAATATTATCCAAAAATAAATTAAAATCATGGGTTATTGGTGAGATTAAGAAAGGATCCAGAAAAATAGAAATATTATGAGAGTTAAAATAATTATTCTTTCATTGTTTTTTTTAGCTATAAATAATATTTGTTTTTCGCAAGACGACCATTTTTTGATATTGGGAGCAGATTTGCTCAAGGCCGGCAAGATAGAAGAAGCTATTTCTAATTTCAAAAAAGCTGAAAAGAACAACGAAATCGATGCCGCATACAGTCATTATCTCCTCGGCACTATCTACAACTTAAACGGGAATTATCCCGAAGCAATATTTGAATTCAAGCAAGCTTTGAGGCTTACTCCGGTGTTGGAATATGGGATAAAAACAGTTTTGGGAGAAGCCTACCAAGAAGGTCTGGATTATACAGATATGCAGGTATATGCAAAAAATCTTCCTAAAAATTTAAAATCAAAGGTATTTTTCGTATTAGGCACTGGGATGCAGCGTAGCAAAATAAGTTGGGACAAAGCAATAAACGCCTATAAAACAGCTATTGCCTTTGAACCAGAGTTTCAATTCTTGCGTGATCACATCATAGATAAATTGTACGAATATAAAGAAGAAATAGCGTTGGCTGAAGACGCGATTAAGGAATATGAAGAGATTGTAGAGATGTGCCCATCTGCGCAAAATTACCTTGCTTTAGGAAAGATTTATTTTAAGAAAGATAAAGAAAAGGCTACAGTGTTTTATAATAAGGCAATCGGATCAAATCCGAACCTTCCTGATGCTTATTATGGAATTGGTTTGATATTTGCTGGAAACGGAAAATATAAAGAAGCTGTAGAAAGCCTAAGAAAGGCTTTGGAATTGGACTCGGGAAACAATAGGTACCATGATGCTTTGTGTTTAGCATATTTGGCAAGCAAAGATTTTGAGAGTGCTTTGGGGGAGTATAAAATAATAAGACGTAAAGTCACGCCTCCAACACGTTACAATTACGAAGAATATCTTAGAGAGGTAATTCTTATGTCTCGTTATTTTGGTGTCGATGCAAGTAAGGGGGCAGTGGACTTTAAAATCGAATTAGACGACTATCCGTCTCAGCTGTCTGAAGAGAAAAGGAAGGCACTATTGAGTCATTTCGAGAGGGCCAATGAGTACAAAAGGAGTGCCTCAGGTTACTCTAAATCAATAAAAGAGTATAAGAAGTCATTAGGAGTATATGAAACAGCTGCAGCAAATTTTGGTCTGGCAATGGTATATGAAAAGATGGGAGAATATGAAAATATGACAAGCCATTTAGAGAGGGCAAAAGATATATCTCCTGATAAGGCTATATTATGGACGTCTGTGTCCGACGTATACTTTTCTTATGGAAAGGCGGACAAGGCAATCGACACTCTAAAAGAATTTCTAGAAAAGCACCCTCGAGACGCCTTAGTTTTATACGAATTAGGTACTATATTATTTGAAAATAAGGATTGGGCCGAGGCACTGCAGATTTATGACCGTTTAAAAGATGTAGATAGTATTATTTTTGGTTTAGTCGAAGAAAATTATAAAGAAGCAGAAAAGACGCTGAAGTCTTTACATTAGATTATGAATATACTTGTCGTTGGTTCCGGAGGCAGAGAGCACGCGTTGGTTTGGAAGATTGCTCAGTCCAAATCAGCAGACCCCTTTAGAAAAGATATTTCTAACGGGGTAAATAAGATTTTTTGCGCTCCGGGAAACGGCGGGATCCAGGAATTAGCCGAATGCGTGAATATAAAGGTAGAAGATATTGATGGGCTTTTGAAATTCGCCATGAATAAGAAGATCGATTTGACTGTCGTCGGCCCAGAAATACCTTTAGTTGCCGGAATCGTGGATAAATTCCAGGAAAAAAAGCTCAAGATTTTTGGGCCAAGTAAATTCGCCGCAAGCTTAGAAGGAAGCAAGGTCTTTGCTAAGGAATTTATGATAAGAAACAATATCCCCACGGCAAAATTCAGAGCTTTTAATGATAGCCTGGATGCAAAAGATTATATAGAAGAAGTCGGCGCGCCGCTGGTAATAAAGGCAGACGGCCTTGCCGCCGGAAAAGGCGTAATAATTTGTCAGACCGAGGTTGAAGCGGAAGCCGCCATAGATTTAATCATGGAGAAAAAGGTTTTTAAAGAGGCGGGAATCCAGGTGGTGATTGAGGAATGCCTTGAAGGCGAAGAGGCATCTATCTTGGCAATTTCCGACGGAGATAATTTTGTAGTATTGGAATCATCACAGGACCATAAAAGGATTTTTGATAATGACCAAGGCCCCAATACCGGTGGCATGGGCGCATATTCGCCGGCGCCGATTGTCTCGGAGGATTTGAAAAAAGAAATATCCCAAAAGATATTAAAGCCGGTAATTGACGGAATGAAAAAAGAAGGCCATGTATTTTGCGGCGTGCTTTATGCCGGTATAATGGTGACAAAAGATGGCCCAAAAGTTTTGGAATTTAATGTCAGGTTCGGCGATCCCGAGACAGAAGCGATTTTGCCCAGATTAAAATCAGATTTAGTGGAATTAATTTTTGCAGCTTTAGATGGAAAATTAGCCGATTTTAAGTTAGAATGGGATAGTCGTCCGTGTGTCTGCGTGGTTATGGCTGCGGGCGGTTACCCCGGGGATTATGAAAGAAACAAACTAATTTCCGGATTAGAAGAAGCCAAGAAATTAAAAGATGTGGTGGTTTTTCACGCCGGGACTAAGCGCGAAAACGGCAAGATCCTTACTTCCGGCGGCAGGGTTTTAGGCGTGACCGGATTAGGAAAAGATATAAAGGAAGCAATCGCCAGTACATATAATGCGGTTGAAAAAATAAGTTTCCAAAACGCGCATTATCGTAAAGATATCGGAGCAAAAGCAATCGGGAGGTCAAATGAAGCCACGACTTATGGAACAAAGTGAACATAAGTCGTGTGGCTGAATTTGACCCCTCACCTTTTATCTATTCAGGCATTTTAGATAATAGGTCTCTAAAAAATTGAATATTAAAAAGGTGAGGGGTTTAATTCGCAGACGCCCCGATAAAACGGGGCTACAACTTACGTCGCTGTCGCTTCCGTAAGTTGTCTGCTCATTAAAGGAGGATGTAATTATGAGAAATAAAATAGCCGTAATTATGGGCAGCGAGTCTGATTTGTCGATAGTTGAAGAGGCAATAAAGATTTTAAAAGATTTTTCGGTTGGATGCGATGTTAAAGTTTTATCAGCGCATCGCACTCCTGATTTGACCGCTAAATACGCAAAGCGGGCTGAATCAAACGGTATTGAAGTAATCATCGCAGCGGCGGGGATGGCTGCGGCTTTACCCGGAGTCATCGCTTCCCATACAATTCTCCCAGTGATTGGGATTCCCATTGAGACAAAGACTTTTAAAGGCGTTGATTCTCTTCTTTCCATCGTCCAGATGCCCGGGGGAATTCCCGTGGCTACGATGTCCGTAGGAAAAGCTGGGGCTAAAAATGCAGCCATTCTTGCGTTGGAGATATTGGCTTTGAAAGATAAAAATATAAAAAGAAAATTAGTCAATTTCAGGAAGAAACAGATTCAGGCGATTAAAAAGATAAAGGTAAAAATTTGATCAATACAGAAGTTATTCAACTAGACCCCGAGAATCCGGACAGAGGAAAGATCCAGAAAGCAGCCGTTATCTTAAGAAAGGGTGGCCTCGTGGCTTTCCCTACCGAGACCGTCTACGGCTTAGCTGCTAATTTTACTAATAAAAAAAGTATGGATAGGCTTATGGAGGTTAAGAACCGTCCGGCAGAGAAGCTTTTTACCATCCATATTGCGGATAAAGATAAAATTGAAGAGTTTGCCATGGATATTCCCATTGAGGGCTATAAATTGATAGATAAATTCTGGCCAGGTCCGTTGACGTTGGTTTTTAAATCCAAGAAAAACAATAACCAGACAGTGGGGATGCGCATGCCCAGTAATAGAATCGCGCTGGATTTGATCAATATTACGGCAGTTCCCATCGTTGCCCCTTCGGCAAATATATCCGGGGATAGCCCGGCCACGACCATAGAAGATGTTTTATCTGATTTTGACGGCAAGATTGAGATGGCTTTAGATGGCGGAAAGACACTTCTGGGTATTAGCTCTACAGTTGTCGATGTTACGCAAGCCGCTCTGCAGATAAAAAGAGAAGGCGCGATTAAAAAAGAAGATATAGAAAAGGCAATCCGTACCAAAAATATAGTTTTTGTCTGCACCGGGAATAGCTGCCGTTCGGTTATGGCTATGGAGCTTTTAAAGAAGAAAATGGCTAAAAGGCAAGACGTCAATATATCTGCGGCAGGGCTTTCGATTTTGCCGGGGATGGGCGCGAGTTTTGAGACGCGCAAATTATTAGAGCAAGAAGGAATAGATGTCTCTAAACACCGGGCAAGGCAATTTACGGCTGAAATAGCTAAAAGGGCGGATTTGATCCTTGTTATGCAGAAGGTCCATGAACAGAGGATTCTGCGCGATTATCCTTTTGTAAAAAATAGGTTATATCTTTTGAAAGAATTTGCTAAAATAGATGACGGGGATCTGGAAATATACGACCCCATAGGAAAATCTGAAGAATATTATAAGCTTATTTTTGAGGTTATAAAACAAGCGGTAGATAGAGTTTCTCAACTGGTATAATCATGAAGAATATGTCAAAAAAAATAATTTTTATCGGTTCTGATCACAGGGGATTTAATCTAAAAGCCGGAATAATTAAATTTTTGGCTTCCAAGGGTTATAAGGTAATTGACAAAGGCGCTTATTCTGCGGATTCTTGTGATTATCCCAAGATAGCTTATGAAACTGCCAAGGCAGTCTCGCGCAATAAAAACTCCGCCGGGATTCTCATTTGTAAGACCGGAATCGGAAACGCGATTGTCGCCAATAAAGTAAAGGGTGTGCGCGCCGCCCTTTGTTACAATGTTAAGGCGGCGCGCCTTTCCCGGGAGCATAATGACGCCAATGTTTTGGTTCTGGGTTCAGATTTTATCAATAAGAAAAGTTTAAAGCCGTTAATTACTATTTGGCTGACTACTTATTTCCAGGGCGGCAGGCATGCGCGCAGAGTCAAGCAAATATCAAGAATAGAAAATCTTCGATAATCTTTTAGGAGGGTTTGAAGCGGTGAAACATCTTAAGAAAACAGACAAGCAGGTTTATGACATTATCTTGAATGAGATAGAAAGGCAGAAGAAAAATATAGAGCTTATTGCCTCGGAGAATTTTGCTTCTTTGTCGGTTTTGGAGGCGCAAGGCTCAGTCCTCACCAATAAATATGCCGAAGGATATCCCAAGGCGCGTTGGTATGGCGGATGCGAATTCGTAGACGACATTGAGGCCTTGGTAAAAGATAGGGCAAAGAAGCTTTTCGGCGCAGAGTATGTGAATGTGCAGCCGCATTCCGGCTCGCAGGCAAATATGGCGGTTTATTTTGCCGCGCTTAATCTAGGTGATACGGTCCTGGCCATGGATTTAGCCTGCGGAGGGCATCTGACCCATGGTCATCCGCATAATTTCTCGGGTAAATTTTATAAAATTGTCACCTATGGAGTTAGTCATAAAAACGAGATGCTGGATTATGATGAGATTGCAAATTTGGCAAAACAGCATAGGCCGAAAATGATTTTAGCCGGCGCCTGCGCATACCCAAGGATTATCGATTTTAAGAAGTTCCGCGAAATCGCCGATAGCGTCGGGGCGTATCTTTTTGTGGATATGGCTCATATCGCCGGATTAGTGGCTACCGGATTGCATCCTTCACCGATTCCTTATGCGGAATTTGTGACTACAACCACACACAAGACCTTGCGCGGCCCGCGCGCAGGAATGATTTTCTGCAAGAAGGCATTCGCCAAGAAAATCGACGCTGAAGTTTTTCCCGGAATCCAAGGCGGGCCATTGATGCATGTTATCGCTGCTAAGGCCGTGGCTTTAGGCGAGGCGCTTAAACCGGAATTCAAGACATATCAGCAGCAGATCGTCAAGAATGCCCAAGCTCTAGCCGATGCGATGAAAAATAAAGGATACCGTATCGTCTCCGGCGGGACAGATAATCATCTTATGTTGGTTGATGTGACCTCTAAGGGGGTAACCGGAAAGCTTGCCGCAACCACCTTGGATAAGGCTCGTATTACCGTGAATAAGAATTTAATTCCTTTTGATAAAATGCACGCGGCAGTCACAAGCGGAATCCGCCTGGGCACGCCGGCAGTGACGACCAGGGGCATGAAAGAGAAAGATATGAGGATAATCGCCGGTTTAATCGATAGGATAATTTCCAATGGCGGCGACGAGAAAGTCATAAAACAGGTTTCCGCAGAAGTAGCTAAGCTTGTAAAGAAGTTTCCTTTATACAAAGATCTTATTTAGGGGAAAAACTTGAAAAATAAACACCATCGTCCCAGCTGGGATGAATATTTCTTAGAAGTAGCAAGCCTGGTTTCAAAGAGGGCGACTTGCCTTAGGCGTCATGTGGGCGCTGTATTGGTCAAAGATAAAAGGATCTTAGCCACGGGTTATAATGGCGCGCCATCAGGCATTAAACATTGCATTGATGACGGAGACTGCCTGAGGGTAAAGCTAGGGATTCCTTCGGGGGAGCGTCATGAGCTGTGCCGAGGCCTGCATGCCGAACAGAATGTATTGATACAGGCAGCGCTTCATGGCATCAGCACTAATGGCAGCGTCTTGTATCTTACCAATCAGCCCTGTATAATCTGCGCAAAGATGTTGATTAATGCCGGGATCAAAGAGGTTGTTATCAAGGACGGATATCCCGATAAAATGTCGCGCAGTTTCTTAAAAGAAGCAAAGATAAATATTAGAAGGATAAAAAATTCAAAATTAAAAATTAAAAATTCAAAAAGATAACCTGTCTGTTGACAGGCAGGCAAGGCAAAAGTCAAAAGTTCTTAATTTTGTCTTGAGGAAGTTTTTGAATTTTGCCTTTTGAATTTTGAATTTAGGAGCGGACCCATTCGGCTTCGCTCAGGGTTCGTCCTGAGCGTGTCGAAGGACGAAAGAGACGATGAAGTGTCCATATTGCGGAAATAAAAATAATAAAGTAGTTGATTCCCGGGAGAGCCTGGAAGGCGCATCTGTCAGGCGCAGACGCGAATGCCTTAAATGCAAAAGAAGGTTTACCACCTATGAGCATGTGGAAGAGACGCCTTTAATGATTATAAAAAAAGACGGCCGCAGGGAACCGTATGATAGAAAGAAAATATCTTCCGGGCTGATTAAAGCTTTTGAGAAACGGCCTATCAGCATGGAGAAAATAGAGGAGATCGTCGAGAATATCGAAAGGCAGGTTATGCGCAAGTTTGATAAAGAGGCGCCTTCGCAGGCCATCGGCGAGCTTGTCATGGAGAAACTGGCGAAGTTAGATGAGATTGCCTATGTAAGATTTGCCTCGGTTTACAGGCAGTTTAAAGATGTTAGCCAATTCATGAAAGAATTAAAAGTTATTCTAGATAAACAAACTTAAAAAGGTGAACATATAATGGTTGAAATGGAATTAAACAAGATTATTATAGATGAGAAAAGGCATGACCAGGTGATTGTCCTTAAAGAAAAGGGCGGCAATCGCAGGCTCCCCATAATAATCGGGTTCCTGGAGGCCTCCAGCATCAAAATGAAGGTAAGCGGGATGACTCCTCCCAGGCCTTTAACCCATGACTTGCTAAAATCAACCATAGAAAATCTTGACGGCAAGCTAGATAAGGTAGTAATTGATAAATTATTGGAAAATACTTTCCATGCCAAGCTTATTATAAAGCAAGACGGGAAAGTGAAAATAGTTGATGCCCGCCCATCTGACAGTATCGCTTTGGCAGTGAGGTCCAAAGCCCCTATCTTTGTAGAAGAAGAGGTCTTGGAAAAAGCCTCGTCTTTAAAAGAAGAGCAATGAGAATAGGCTTAGTTTCTGATACCCACGATAATCTGGATAAAATAAAAAAGGCAGTCAAGTTATTCAATTCCAAAAGGGTAGAGCTGGTGCTTCATGCCGGAGATTTTGTCGCGCCTTTCACAATCCATTATTTGGATAAACTTAATTGCGAATATTTAGGCGTATTTGGCAACAATGACGGAGAAAAGGAAGGCCTAAAGAGAAAATCAGGCGGAAAAATCAAGGACGGGCCGGTAGAATTAATGTTTGAAGATATAAAAATAGCCCTTGTGCATGATCTTAAGGCCTTGCCCGCAAGAAATTTTGATATAATCGTGTTTGGCCATAGCCATAAGAAAGAATTAAGAAAAGAAGGCAAGACCTTGCTCGTTAATCCCGGAGAATGCGGAGGGTGGCTGACGGGAAAATCCACCGCCGCAATCTTGGATACGGATAAATTATCGGTTAAATTCTTCAAGCTTTAAGAATTTCAAAATGCAAATATGGATTCCCTCGTCAATAAATTACTTAATAACCCCTTCATAAAAATAATCCAAAGAAAATCTAAGAAGTACAATATGCCTATCTATCTTGTCGGCGGGTTCTTGCGCGATTTGATTTTAGGAAAAGATAAGCAGGAATTTGATTTAGATTTCACCTTGAAAAGAGATTCTATAAAGATTGCCAGGTTGATTTCAAGGGATTTAAGAGGAGGCTTCGTTGTCTTGGACAAGGAACGCGGCTGTGCAAGGGTAGTTTGCAATAAAAACGGCAAAGTATTTACTTTAGATTTTGCCGATTTTCGCGATAACACCTTGGAGAAAGATCTGCGCCTTCGCGATTTTACAATCAACGCCTTAGCCATGGACGTAAATAAGATAAGCGTAAAGAAGAAATTTAGCGAGATTATCATTGATCCTTATAGCGGCCTTGGCGATTTAAAAAAAGGCGTCATCAAGATGACCTCTAAGATGAGCTTTCAGGATGATCCCCTAAGGATAGTCCGCGCCTTTAGCTTGGCAGGGATTCTAGATTTTAAAATTGAGGCAAAAACTTTAAATAAAATCAAAAAAGAAAAAGATAAGGTTCCGACGGTGGCTTACGAGAGAATCCGCGATGAATTCTTTAAGATCTTGGAGCTCGATAATTCTATAAAGCATTTGAAGCTCATGGATAAATGCAGGGTCTTAGAGAAAATAATCCCTCATATCAATGTTATGCGTAACGTCAAACAGGGAGGATACCACCATTTAGATGTTTGGAATCATACGCTTGAGACAATTTTGCAGCTTGAGAAAATATTTCAAGAATTAGACGATAACATTGATATAAAAAAATATCTAGAGGAGGAAATCGTCTTGAAGCGTTCCAGGAAATCGCTTATGAAATTGGGTGCGCTTCTGCATGATATCGGTAAGCCCAAGGCAAAAATGCAAAAAGATGGCAAAACTATGTTTTATGGCCACGAAAGAATCGGCAAGGAAATCACCGAGCATATCTCCGGGCTTTTGAAAATTTCTACCAGGGAAAAGGATGCTTTGGAGAAGATGATCTTTTGGCATCTGCGCCCGGGGTATTTGGCCGAGACCAAGATGCCGACAGAAAGGGCGATATTCCGTTATTTCAGAGATTCTGGAGATGAGGGCGTAAGTATTCTACTTCTTTCGCTGGCAGATCAGCGCGCGACCCGGGGTCCTTTAACCGATCCGGTCCAGAGAAGACGCCATGAGAAATTGATAAAAGAATTGATTCAGCGTTATTTTGACAAGCAAAAAGAAAAACCATTCGTTAGATTAATCGACGGAAATGATTTGATCAAGAAATTGAGGCTTAAGCCTTCTCCGGATTTCAGCAAAATCCTGCGCGAAGTAGAAGAAGCGCAGGCAGAAGGTTCGATAAAGACTAAAAATCAGGCGTTAGAATTGGCCAAAAAGATTACAAGGAAGTCAAAATGAAGCCACAACTTAGTGAGCGTAAGCGAAACTAAGTTGTATGGCTGAATTTTACCCCCACACCAATTTTATTGGTGTGGAGTGTGCAAAAATTGGTGTGGGGGTTCAATTCACGCATACAATTTACGTTCACTAGCGTTCCGTAAATTGTGCGTTCATTGAAGGAAGTCAAAATGAAAATCAAAGATGCCGAGATAAAAATTATCAAAGCCGATATAACGGATTTAGAGGTTGATGCCATTGTCAACGCCGCTAATAATAAATTAGTCATGGGTGGAGGAGTGGCGGGCGCAATTCGCAAAAAAGGCGGCAAAACAATTGAGGATGAAGCGGTTAAAAAAGGCCCGATAAAAATCGGCGAGGCAATTGAAACCGGCGCAGGTTCTTTAAAAGCAAAATATGTGATCCATGCGGCGACTATGGGATTAGACTTTAAGACCGATGAGATAAAAATCCGCCAGTCTTGCGCAAATTCTTTGAATGTTGCCGAGGAATTAAAGGTAAAATCTATTGCTTTTCCGGCTTTGGGCTGCGGCGTGGGAAATTTTCCATTAGTCGCCGCAGCTAAAATCATGGCGCAGGAAGTCTTAAAACATCTGCGTGAAAACGAATCAGGATTAAAAGAAGTTATCTTTTGTCTTTACGACGATAAGGCTTATCAGGTTTTCCAGAAACATGTCACGGGATATTTGGAATATATCCAGTATAAATTATCATATGGCCCGTTTACTACAGTGGATGCGATTATTGAGTTTGCCGAAGGGATTATCCTTATAGAACGCAGCAATCCGCCTTTTGGCTGGGCGCTACCGGGTGGTTTTGTAGATTACGGCGAAAGCTTAGAGGACGCAGTAAAACGCGAGGCAAAAGAAGAAACAAACATGGATTTAGTTGAAATCCGGCAATTCCACACTTATTCAGATCCTAATCGCGATCCCCGTTTTCATACCATCGGCACCGTTTTTATCGCAAAAGCCAAAGGCAATCCTAAGGCCGGCGACGACGCCCAGGGATTAAAAATCGTTCAATATCAGGATTTGATGAAACTAGATTATGCCTTTGATCATAAAAAAATAATCCAAGATTATCTACGAGCCAGAAAGAATAAATAGAAATTCCTTTCTATTATGAGACCAAAAGTTTCGTTTTCGCGCACTAAAACATTGGATGATTTGCTTGGCTTGCTAAAAAGCAAAACAGAGTTTGTCTTTCTCTATGATAACAGAGAAGGCCGGGGCATATCAAAAAGCTATCTATTTCTTGAACCGGTAGAAATCATAACTTGTAGTGATGTCGGCAGCTTAAACAACTGTTTTTTGAGATTAGAATCTTATTTATCCCAAGGTTATTATGCGGCAGGATTTTTATCTTACGAGGCAGGCATATTATTTGAAGATGCACTTTCCAAGGTAATAAATCTAGAAAATAATTTTCCGCTTTTCTGGTTTGGTATCTATAGAGAACCGCTTATCTATGAATCTTCCATGGTAAAAGAGGCTCTTAAGCAAGAAAAGGTAGAATATACTATCCGCCGCGGCAGGTTCAATACAAACCTGAAAGACTATACAAATGATATTAACAAGATAAAAAGATACATTAGGCAGGGCGACACCTACCAGATAAATTATACAATTAAATACAAGTTTTCGTTTCAGGGTTCAATAGATAGTTTGTTTTATGAACTCTGCCGGAAACAACACGTCCATTACGCAGCATTTATAGACACCGGAAGCCATAAAATTCTTTCTCTTTCTCCGGAATTATTCTTTAAGCGGGATAAAAATCAAATAATCTTGAAACCTATGAAAGGGACTATTGATAGAGGATTAAATCTAAAGGATGATAATGCTAAGTCTGAAGAGCTTCAAGGCTCTTTTAAAAATCAAGCAGAAAATATTATGATTGTGGATTTAATCCGAAACGATATAGGGCGCGTCTCTCCCAGAGGCGCAGTTAACACAAAAAGTATTTTTGATGTAGAAAAATACGACACGTTATTCCAGATGACTTCTACGGTCAGCGCCAGGCTTAAAAAGGACCTAACCTGGTACGAATTATTCAGAAGCATCTTTCCTTCGGGTTCCGTAACCGGGGCTCCCAAAATCCGCACCATGCAGATAATAGGCACTTTAGAGAAAGAGCCGCGCAATGTTTATACCGGCAGCATCGGGTTTATGTCCCCGGATAAAACCGGGACTTTTAATGTAGCCATAAGGACGATCCTTTTTGATAAAAAAACCAATCAGGCAGAAATGGGAATCGGAAGCGGCATAGTTTGGGATTCCGAAGCAACAAAAGAATATGAGGAATGCAAGCTGAAAGCAAAATTCTTGACAGAGAAATATGCCGGTTTTGAACTTTTCGAGACCATGCTTTGGCGGTATCCGGGAAGGCTCTTTATTTTAAATTATCATTTAGACCGCATGGAACAGTCCGCCGCATACTTTGGTTTTATGTTTAATAAAAATCAAATAATCGAGAGGCTGAAAAAAGAGGCAGGTTCCTTTGATAAATCCAAGGAATATCGCGTAAGGCTTGTTTTGCGAAAAGACGGCAACGTAAAAATAGAAGCAAGGGTTTTATCTGTTTCAGGCGGCCCCAAGAGAATAGCTTTTTCCCACAAGAAGACTAATTCCGGAGATTGTTTTCTTTTTCATAAAACTACGAAAAGGGAATTTTATGACGAGGAATATAAAAGATATAAGCGAAAAGGCTTTTTTGATGTAATTTTTGCAAATGAAAAAAACGAGATTACTGAAGGAGCAATCTCAAATATATTTGTCAAAAAAGACGGTATTTACTATACTCCCCCTGTAGCTTGCGGTCTTTTGGGCGGTACTTTTAGGAGCCATCTTATGAGAGTCGGAAAAATTCCTATTAAAGAGAAAATTTTGCATAAAGATGATATAATAAAGGCAGATAGGATTTATTTGACTAATGCCCTGCGCGGCATGGTAGAGGTAAAACTAGAAGTTTAAGTCGTTAAAAAATGAGAATTAATCTTATTGGGCTTTGTATTATATGCATGGGCAAGGGCATATTTCTTTCGAAAAAATGCTCTGAATGTGACGGGAAAGGTGGTACAATTATAAGGTGTTCCAAAGAAGCTAAAGAGAAGTTTCTTGAGAAGCAGGACCTTTTTAGCGAGCAGGAAAGAATGCTTTTTGAAAATTACTCCCAGGGTTTTTCTCAGGAAGAGATAGCGCGTAACATGGATATGCCGGTTAACAAAGTAGCGGGCATCCTTTATTCTATAGAGGGTAAATTAAACAAGAATTAGGGGAAAGATACCTATGTTGATAGGGCTTCTATTTATAATCTCAGGAATTTTGATTTTTGCGTATCCGCAGATTCTTGCGTTTATCACAGCGGTATTCTTATTTTCTGTTGGCTTTAGTCTGATCGTAATGCATTTTCATTTTCGACGGGTTGTAAGAAACTCAGATAACCCGTTTTTTAATTTCTTTATTCGTTTTTAGGCAAGGATATAGCAAGGGGAGGAAAACATGCTATATTTTCTTTATCTTATTGCGTTTCTGTGGCTAGTTGTAGGTGTTTCTTTATTGGTGCTTCCGGAGTTGGTGCGCAAGATGTATTTAAGAAAAGTGGCGAAAATCGGGTCGCTAAAACTAGTCGGTATTATACCCTTATCGGTGGGAGTCCTGTTTTTCCTGTCGACCAATTATCTGTTAGTTGATGCGTTTGGTTATGCCATGGGTCTGATGGCTTTATTTAAGGGCCTGAGCATCCTTTTAGTAAAAAAAGACAGGATGGCGCAAATAATGACTTGGTGGGTAGAGGCTCCTTCAGAGGTCCTAAGGATGTCGGGAGTACTTCTTTTGGCTTTGGCTTTAACTCTTTTGAGTTTGATAAGATAATAACGCAGTAAATTTCAGACAAAAATAGATTTTGTAAATAATCTAATGTCAGAATATATTTGCCCTCACTGTAAAAATCCAATCTATGATGACGATGCATTGCTGTGTCTTTATTGCGGTGAAAGCCTAAGAAGGTCTACGGGCTTTGTCGGTAGGCTTAAATATTCTCATTTTAAGCTAATTGTAGTTCTGATCGTTTTGATCGTCTGCCTGGCTTTTTTATTCCTCGTGATTTGGTAGGAGGAAAGGAAAATATGTTTAGGAAAATTATATTATTCTGTAGCTTATTAATTTTTCTTTCCGGTTGCGCGATATTGGAACATAAAGACCAATTACTGACGTTAAAAAGATTGGGTGATGATCAAGCCAGGCAAGAACAATTTATAAAGCGGCAAGAAAAGAACTTCAAATTACTGCTTTCGGATATAAACGGGGGGTTATTAAAAAAAGGAACTACCAGGCAGCAAATCCTTTCTCGCTACGGAGAGCCTATATCGATCAAAGAGATTAAAGATGACTCAAGGCTTTCTGAACAGTTTGCCTATAGGCACCCGGAGCAGTTTTTTGGCTCAGAAAAGGCTTATCTCTTTTTTGACCAAAACCAGGCTTTGGTTGAATGGTTATACGAACCAGCCCCGGGAAAATGATTAGTAAATAATGAAAAAATCCAATACGCAATTTCAAATCCCAAAGTCAAATACTACCAAATCCAAAATAAATTCCAAATCCCAAATCCAAAACCATTTTTGGGATTTTGAAATTGGGATTTGTTTGGTAGTATTAGTAGTATTGCGATTTGGGATTTAACAATAACTATGTTTAAAATCATAATTTATGCAGTCTTATTTTGTATATTTATTGTTGTTTATGCCAGATATATTGAACTGCGCAGTATTTTCTTCCCGATGAAACAAATCGAAATAACACCCAAAGAAGAAGGCCTTAATTATGAAGATGTATATTTTAAGACCGAAGATGGGTTATCTTTAAACGGGTGGCTGGTAAAGCAGTCTCAGGCCAAAGCTACGATTTTATTTTTTCACGGAAACGCCGGGAATATCAGCCACAGGCTGGAAAAGTTAGTGATTTTTCATCAGTTGGGATTGAACGTTTTCCTCGTTGATTATCGCGGCTATGGCAGGAGCCAAGGGAGGCCTTCGGAGGATGGCCTTTATAAAGACGCAAGGGCGGCCTTTGATTATTTATCCAGCCGCCCGGACATAAACAACAAGACAATAATCGCCTATGGCGAGTCTATAGGCGGGGCAGTAGCGATTGATTTAGCCGCAAAAAGGGGGGTTTGCTGTTTAATCATAGACTCTACTTTTACCTCCGCCAAAGATATGGCAAGGAAATTCTATCCATTTATCCCGCCGTTTTTATTCAAGACAAAATTTGATTCGGCCCAAAAAGTGAAAGATATAACATCGGATAAACTTTTTATCCATAGCATTAATGATGAAATCGTGCCTTTTGAATTTGGCCAAAAACTATATGAAGAAGCCATTGCGCCTAAAGAATTGCTGAAAATTCACGGCGGCCACAACAGCGGATTTCTAGAATCCAAAGAACTCATTATTTTCAAACTCAAAGATTTCTTACAGAAGCTAAATTTAATTTAGAATTCCGGAGGATTGCTTGATGAAAGAGTCTTATTTAGAAAAAAAGATTTATTATCATGATACAGATTGCGGCGGGGTCGTCTATTACGCCAACTATCTAAAATATCTGGAGGAAGGCAGAAGC
>Ga0194125_10004717_pt1 | contig 21162 bp, 16 predicted proteins | sample TA2KigC250mmetaG_FD_148626 | JGI IMG/M metagenome (GOLD analysis project Ga0194125, IMG submission 148626) | Freshwater microbial communities from Lake Tanganyika, Tanzania - TA2015034 Kigoma Deep Cast 250m | ecosystem: Environmental > Aquatic > Freshwater > Lake | place: Tanzania: Lake...
ATGACCAAACTTCAGTCAACAGCAAAAGTTCATTCTGTTGCTGAGCTCAATGAAATTGAAGGAAATGTGAAACTAACTAAACCTACCCTTACCATGGGTTGGTGTATCGAGTGTCATGGTAAATACCAAATCAATTTAGGGGATGGTAAAAATCAATATTATCAAGAAATTCACGAACGTTTGAAAAAAGAAAAAGGACAGAAAACATACAGGAGACACCTGAATGATAATAAGGGAGTATCCGTTGCTGAACTGGGTGGTTGGGAATGTGCCAAATGTCACTATTAATTTTAATCATATTGAAGTAATATCATGAGTATGACGAAAAAATATTGGAAAGGAATAGATGAACTGAAGGAAACGCCTGCCTTTCTTGAAACCAAGGGTCAAGAATTTACAAATCCAGGCAGTATTGAAGAATTTCTTTCCGATGAAAATCTGGGAGAATCTTCGACGGAGCGTAGAGACTTCCTCAAATTTTTAGGATTTTCTGTGGCTGCAGCCACATTAGCAGCATGTGAAGCACCGGTTATTAAAGCGGTACCTTATGTGTTCAAACCTGAGAATGTAACACCAGGAATGCCGACATGGTATGCCTCTACTTACTATGATGGTATTTCATATGCAAGTATCCTGGTTAAAACTAGAGAAGGTAGACCAATTTTCATTAAAGGGAATAAGGATCAAGGTTTTACAAAAGGAGGTGTTAATCCTCAAATCATAGCTTCTGTATTAGGCCTTTACGATGGGGAACGTTTAACCGGCCCGAAAGTAAATGGTAATGATTCAGATTGGAATACTGTGGATGCAAAAATTAAAGCAAGTTTAGCAAGCGCAGGTTCTATTGTATTTTTAACCAATTCAATTATCAGCCCATCGGTTCTTCGTGCAATTGAAGAGTATAAGGCGACTTATGCAGGTAAATTAGAACACATTCAATACGATTCAATCTCCTACAGCGCGATTAGAAAGGCTAATTTGCAAAGTTTCGGAGCCAGTATTATTCCCAGCTATGATTTTTCTAAAGCAAAGGTAATTATAAGTCTAGACGCAGATTTCTTAAGCACTTGGTTGTTGTCAAATGAATATGCCATTCAATATGGACAGCGAAGAAATCCCGATGGAGAATGGATGTCTAAGCACTTTCAATTTGAGTCGGTAATGACTGTTTCTGGGTCAAATGCTGATCAAAGAGCAATGACTCGCCCTTCGGACCTAGCAAACGTACTCAATTACTTGATTTCGAAAAAAGTAGGAAATGTCGGAGTTGCCAACAACTTGTCTTCAGATGTAAAAGCAGTTGCAGATGCAGCATTGGCGTCATTGGCTTCGGTTGGAACTCAGGCGTTGGTAGTTTGCGGCTCAAACAACGAAGGATTGCAAATTCTGACCAATAAGTTGAATCAATTAATAGGTGCTTACGGTACGACCATTGACATAAACAATACGGTGAATTTATATAAGGGTGATGACGAGAAAGTTCATCAACTGGTGTCCAATGTAATTGCAGGAAAAGGTCCAGATGTATTGCTCATGTCTGGTGTAAATCCTGCATATACATTACCGAATGGACAAGAATTCGCTGCCGGTTTAAAAAAGGTAAAAACATCTGTAGCTATTTCGGCCCACATGGATGAAACAGCCTCTCAAGCGACTTATGTATGTCCACCTCACCATGGGTTAGAGGATTGGGCTGATTTTAGAGCAAAGAACAACGAGTATGCGATTGCACAACCAACTATTCGTCCGCTGCACAAAACATCATCCACCTTGGAATCTTTACTAGTTTGGCTTGGTAAAACAGGTAGAGGAGGGAAAGATTCCAAAGTCGCCTATGATTACATTACGGCTACTTATGCGCAAATGGGATTAGTTGATTTCAATTTTGCTGTACATAATAGCTGTACGCCAGTATTATCCAAAGAGACAGCTCCACTAACTTTCAAAGAGGTGCAAGTGGCTGGATTACCTAAGGCGTCGGATTTAGAAGTTGTATTGTACCAAAAAGCAGCGATCCGTTCTGGAGAGTATGCTAACAATCCATGGTTACAAGAAATGCCAGATCCTATAACGAAAGTTACCTGGGACAATTACATTACCATGAATCCGAAAGAAATGGAGGCTGTTGGTTACGCAACTACATACGACCAAGAGAATGGATTAAGTTTAGCAACGCTCAAGGTGAACGGAAATTCTGTCACACTACCAGTTTATCCAATGCCCGGTCAAGCGCTTAAAACGGTAGGTGTAGCATTAGGCTATGGACGTGGTGCAAATGGTGAAAAAATTGGCAAATCCGCTTTTCAAACAAAAGAATATGGCGGATATGTTACGGATGAAAACGGTAATTCAAAACCGATTGGTGCGAATGTATTCTCAATGACAAAATTTGAGAATGGAACATATAATTACTATAATTCGGGATCTATATCGTCAGCTGACGGTGAATACATCATTGCGGCTACGCAAATTCACCATACGGTAATGGCCCGACACTCGATCATTAGGGAGACAACACTTGGGATTTATAAAAATAATGATAAAGAGGCTTACAATCCTGCACATACTTTGCAAAAATTAGATGAGCATGGCAAGCATGTCAATGTTCCTGTGGGTGAATTTGACTTATGGGAAGAACATCCTGTTGAAGTAGTTGGCCACAGATGGGCAATGACAATTGACCTTTCTTCTTGTATCGGTTGCGGATCTTGTTTAATAGCATGTCAATCAGAAAATAACGTTCCTGTAGTAGGAAAAGACGAAGTAAGAAGAGGTCGTGAAATGCATTGGTTGCGAATTGACAGGTATTTTGCATCAGACGAGGAAGCCACCATCGGAACCCGGAAATCTGATGATATTGATTACGATAATGCAGAACATCCATCGCTGAATCCTAAGGTTGTGCATATGCCAATGATGTGTCACCATTGTAATCATGCTCCGTGTGAGACAGTATGTCCCGTTGCGGCAACAACACATAGTAACGAAGGGTTAAATCAAATGACTTACAACCGTTGTATCGGAACAAGGTATTGTGCAAACAATTGCCCTTACAAAGTAAGACGATTTAATTGGTTTAATTATCCGTCATACAAGAAATTTACGGAAGTAAATCCTGCTCAAGATGATTTAGGACGTATGGTGTTGAATCCTGATGTGACTGTCCGAACGAGAGGGGTTATGGAGAAATGTACTTTCTGTGTGCAACGAATCCAATCAGCAAAGTTGAAGGCAAAAATAGAATCAAGAAAAGTGGAAGACTCTGACTTCGCAACAGCATGTTCAGAAGTGTGTCCAACTGATGCGATAATAGTGGGAGACTGGAACAATGAGGCTTCGGTGGTTCATAAAAGTTCAAAAGAAATTAGAGCTTATCAAGCTTTAGAGGAAGTTGGAATCAAGCCAAACATGTGGTATAAAGTAAAAGTGAGAAACGAGGAGAATAAAGAACTTGCGGCATTGCAACACACTTCTTCTCCCCATTAATAATTAAAACAAGAACAGCATGCAAAAAGAAGCGGCAATTAGAGAACCTCTCATTTTAGGTCATAAAACATACCATGACGTAACAGAAGACGTATGCAGGCCAATTGAGGATAAGGCACCAAGAATGTGGTATATTTTATTTGGTATTGCTTTAATTATCGGATTGTACGGTGTGGGCTGTATCATGTATTTATTAGGAACAGGTGTTGGGGTTTGGGGTTTGAACAAAACAATCGGATGGGCTTGGGATATTACCAATTTTGTGTGGTGGGTAGGTATTGGTCACGCTGGAACACTGATTTCTGCGGTACTATTATTATTCCGGCAAAAATGGAGAATGGCTATCAACCGTTCAGCTGAAGCGATGACAATTTTTGCTGTATTCATGGCCGGATTATTTCCTTTGATTCACATGGGAAGATTGTGGGTTGGTTATTGGACTTTGCCCCTACCGAATCAATTTGGGTCCTTGTGGGTGAATTTCAACTCACCTCTGTTGTGGGACGTTTTTGCAATCTCCACTTATCTATCTGTTTCTGTGGTATTTTGGTACATTGGGTTAATTCCTGACTTTGCAACAATTCGAGACAGAGCCAAAAAACGGGTGTCGAAAAAAATGTATTCTATACTCTCTTTTGGTTGGTCAGGAAGAGCGAAACATTGGAATAGATTTGAATTGGTCTCGCTTGTCTTGGCGGGGTTAGCTACTCCTTTGGTGTTTTCAGTGCACTCGATTGTATCTTTCGACTTTGCCACTTCGGTGGTTCCAGGGTGGCACACTACAATATTTCCACCATATTTTGTGGCAGGAGCAGTTTTTTCTGGTTTTGCCATGGTGCAAACACTTCTCCTCATCATGAGAAAAGCGATGTCTTTAGAGGCGTATATTCATACCAAACACATTGAATACATGAATATTGTAATCATGGTTACAGGTTCTATTGTAGGAACTGCGTATATCACAGAATTATTTATTTCTTGGTATTCCGGTGTGGAATATGAGGCGTATGCCTTTCTAAACCGGGCTACAGGCCCTTATTGGTGGGCATATTGGGCCATGATGACCTGCAATGTTATATCACCGCAGTTGATGTGGTTCAGAAAATTGCGAAGAAGTTTAATGTTCACATTCTTTATTTCAATTATTGTCAACATCGGTATGTGGTTTGAGCGTTATGTCATTATTGTAACATCCTTGCATCGGGACTACATCCCAGCTGCATGGAGTATGCACTATCCCAGTCATATAGATATTGGAGTGTACATTGGAACAATCGGCTTGTTCTTCGTCTTCTTCCTTCTTTTCGCCCGTTATTTCCCCGTATTAGCATTGAATGAAATTAAAACCATATTAAAAGGTTCAGGTCAGTCCTACAAAGAATCACCTGAATATCATAAACATCATTAATTAACTATACTATGTCAGATAAGGTAATTTACGTAATGTTTGATGACGACGAAGTTTTAAAAGACGGAGCGAAAAAGTTGGTGTCTAAAGGGGTAAGAATAAATGAAGTATTTTCTCCCTTTCCAATTCACGGCATTGACCCAATTATCGGGGTTAAGCAAACACGACTTGGCATCATGGCTTTCTTATATGGCCTGACGGGCTTGACAGTAGCGACGATTGGAATGAGGTACTTCATGGTTGTGGATTGGCCAATGAATATTGGGGGTAAACCAAACTTTTCCTATTTGCAAAACATGTTGGCTTTCATACCTATTAGCTTCGAGTTTACTGTATTGTGCGCGGCACATGGTATGGCAATTACCTACTTATTATTGAATAAGACTTTACCGGGAATACCAGCTCAAAACCCAGACCCAAGAACAACTGATGATAAATTTGTAATGGAAATAAGACTTAGTGAAAATCCTTCTATGACGGAGGCAGATTTAGATGTTGTAATCAAAAAAACAGGATTCATTGAAATTGATAAAAAAGATATCAAGTAGAAAATAAGAGCCATGAATAAATTGTGGAATAAAATAAATATACTGTGTGCCGTTGGTGTAGTTTCAACACTTGTATCTTGCGGTAAATCAGATCCAGACAGCCCGGGATTTGAATACATGCCTGATATGTATCGCTCTCCGGCAATTGAACCTTATGTCGACTACGGAGAAATTCGAGGAAGGGAGAGGAAAGAGCTCAAAAGTGTTCTGTCTGCCATGGTGCCACCTCAGAACACCATCCCATATGTAAAGGGAGATTCTGCAAAAGTGCGATTGATGATGCCTTTCCTCAAACCAAGTGCCATAATGCGCGAAACTCATGGCTTGTATGACTTGGATGTGACCTTTGAAGGGGATAATTACCTCGCGGCTATTAATATTGATAAAAACCCTGTAGAGTTCAATGAAAAGAACAAAGACAATATATTGGAAAAGGGAAAAACACTCTATGCCTCTATGTGTCAGCATTGTCACGGAGAGGTTGGTGATGGCAATGGACCAATGGTGACAAGTGGTGCATACAAAGCTGGAGGAAATATGAATTACAAGGAAGAAGCAAAAATGAAATTATCGGATGGACAGATGTTCTATTCCATTTCGTACGGAAAAAACAATATGGGTGCACACGCCTCTTTATTATCAAAAGAAGAAATATGGGTCTTAGTACATTATGTGAGGTCTCTTCAATATGGGCAAAATTATAACGGTAGTCGCCCTACAGGAAATACCTTGCTTGCCAAGCCAGCAGAGAACAATGTGGCCGATAAGAAAGAAGTAAAAAAGAAAGGAAAAAAATAAGCATAAGGAAGATGGAATTTCAAATTACAAAAAATGCAAAGAACCTTACCTACGGGCTAATTGGTTTTGGTCTGCTTCTCACTGGAATCGGACTGGTCACTGGTATGGGAGAAGACCATTTCTCAACACGATTGTTAACGAATGGAATAATTAATGGGTTCTTCTTTTTCTCTCTAGGTTTAGGAGCTTTATTTTTCCTAGCCCTACAGTATGCTACAGAAACTGGATGGTACGCTTCCGTCAAGAGGGTAATTGAGGCAGTAGCCGGGTTTTTGCCCTATGGGATGGCGATTTTTGGCCTTGTCTTGTTGACCATCACCTTCATGCATGGCGCCCACATCTATATTTGGATGGATCCAGAAATGACCGATCCTGCCTCTCATCATTACGATAAAATAATTGATGGGAAGTCGTCTTACTTAAACCCTATTTTCTTTTGGATTAGGACCCTAGTGTACTTTGCAGTTTATTATATTTTCCTAACCGGTTTTAAAAGGAGATCAATGGAAGAGGATAGAATCGGAGGAACAGACTTGCATTTTAAAAATTACAGAAAAGGTGCCACTTTCCTTGTTTTCTTCGCAGTTTTTAGTTCCACGTCTTCATGGGATTGGCTAATGTCAATTGACGTCCACTGGTTTTCAACACTCTTTGGATGGTACACTTTTGCCGGAATGTGGTGTTCCACAATGGTGGTTCTCGTGCTAACCACACTCTATTTAAAAAATTTGGGTTATCTAGAAAAAGTTAACGATTCTCATATTCACGACCTGGGGAAATGGACTTTTGCCACTTCATTTTTGTGGTCCTATCTGTTCTTTTCGCAGTTTATGTTGATTTGGTACGCTAACATCGGAGAAGAGGTGACATATTATCAAATGCGTATTGAAAACTTTAAGGTATTATATTTTTCAATGTTTGTGATCAATTTTGCCTTTCCGATGTTAATACTAATGTCAAGAGACGCGAAGAGAAACATAGCTGTGTTAACTTTTGTTGGATTGGTTATTTTGTGTGGCCATTGGTTAGACGTTTACATTATGGTTTCCGCGGGTTCATTAGGAGCAAATGCTCACATAGGGGCCTTGGAGATTGGAATGTTAGTATTTATGGTGGGTTTATTTATACATACAATTTTGAAGAATCTTTCAAAAGTTCCATTGACACCTGTTAACCATCCATTCTTGGACGAAAGTATGCATCATGAAATTTAATTTACAATAAAAATAGAATAAAAACAAAATGGGAAAATTAGGAATTCTTTTAGTCATCGTGTTGGGAGCCATTGCAATTGCCCAACTAGTAAGAGTTTACGAATATACACTGAAATTAAAGAAAACGAGCGAACATGATATAAACGAGAGAGACAATAATCTAAATGCATGGTTGATGCTTCTTTTCATGATTTTTCAGTTTGGAGGGTTCATCTATTTAATGCTAGCCTATGGTTGGACAGGAAGAGGGCCTTCTGCCTCCTTGGAGGGAGATGAAACAGATTGGTTATTGAACTTGAACTTTGTAATTATAATTGCTGTTTTCTTCTTGACCAATTTCTTGTTATTCTACTTTGCATTCAAGTATGTGAGAAAGCCTGGAGTAAGGGCAACATACTATCCTCACAACAATAAATTAGAAATGATTTGGACAGTTGTTCCTGCTTGCGTATTGGCGGTAATTATCATCTTAGGTTTGCGTTCATGGAATAAATTAACTTCGCCAGCAGGGGACGGGGCAGTAGTGATTGAATTGTATTCAAAGCAGTTTGATTGGACTGCAAGATATGCCGGCCAGGACAATGTACTGGGAAAGTATGACTACAAACTTACCACTGCTAATAACGAGCTAGGCATCTTAACAACCAAAACAATAAAAGACGCAATAGATGAAAAAGAGAAGAAAATCAAAGCAATTGACCTTGAGTTAGCGAGCGATACAGTGCTTGCAGACTCAGTCATAGAGGCAAGAGAATTTACTTTGTCACACAATGAACGTATTTTACGATCCCTTTATCAATTAGAACAAAATCATAAGTCAGAATTAGATAAGAATGCAGAGGATGACATTATTGTTAAAGGAACTTTAGTGTTGTGCGTTGGGCAAGAATATGAGTTCAATTTCCGTTCAATGGATGTAATACATTCTGCGTACTTTCCGCATTTTAGAGCGCAGATAAATACCGTTCCTGGAATGACCACAAGAACGAAATTTACACCTAAAACCACAACAGCTGAAATGCGTAAAATCAAAAATGACCCTAAATTTAAATACATATTAATGTGTAATAAAATTTGTGGGAAAGCTCACTACAAAATGAAAATGGATATTGAAGTTCTTTCAAAAAAGGATTTTGAAGTATGGTATACTTCAAAAAGCAAAGAAACCTTTAAACTGAAATATGGCGCCACCCCTGCCGAGGAGTCTAAGGACCCGGCTAAAGAAGCAGGTGGAACATCGGGCGGTGATGCTCCAGTAAACGTTCCTGCAGATGCGGCAATGTCAATGAAAAAAGAGGATGAAATTAATAACGAAGTAAAATAAGAGTAAAATGGGATTCAACGCACACGATTCACAAAATCAAGGACATGCTCACCACGAGGAGCATCACCACGAAGAGAATTTTGTTTCAAAGTATATATTTAGCCAAGATCATAAAATGATTGGTAAGCAGTTTTTAATGACTGCGGTGTTTATGGGGTTAATAGCGATGATGCTATCAATATTTTTTAGAATTCAATTAGCTTGGCCCGGAGAGGAGTCACCTCTTTTGAATACCTTTTTAGGAGACCAGTGGGCCCCTAAAGGAATATTAGATCAAAACATGTACTTAGGTTTGGTGACTATCCACGGAACAATAATGGTGTTTTTCCTGCTTACAGGAGGATTGTCAGGAACATTTTCCAACATTCTCATTCCGCTTCAGTTGGGAGCAAGAGATATGGCCTCGGGATTTCTTAATATGTTGTCTTTTTGGTTCTTCTTTGTTTCATCCGTTTTAATGTTGATCTCTCTATTTGTCGAAACCGGACCAGCAATGGCAGGTTGGACGGTTTATCCTCCCCTATCGGCATTACCCAAGGCGGTACCTGGATCTGGGTTGGGAATGACCTTGTGGTTATTTTCAATGGCAATCTTCATCGCTGGTTCATTAATTGGGTCTCTTAATTATATTGTAACAGTATTAAATCTGAGAACGAAGGGTATGACGATGATGCGGATGCCTCTCACCATATGGGCATTCTTCGTAACGGCTGTATTGGGCGTACTTTCTTTTCCGGTTTTACTTTCTGCAGCACTGCTGTTGATAATGGATAGAATGGCCGGGACTAGTTTTTTCTTGTCTGACATTATTGTGGGAGATGAAATGTTATCTAACCACGGAGGATCCCCAATTTTATTTCAACACTTATTTTGGTTCTTGGGACACCCTGAGGTATATATCGTATTGCTTCCGGCGCTCGGACTTTCTTCTGAAATAATTGCAACAAATTCTCGTAAACCGATTTTTGGCTACAAAGCCATGGTTGCCTCAATATTAGCCATAGGTTTTCTTTCCTTTATTGTATGGGGCCACCATATGTTCATTACGGGGATGAATCCGTTTTTAGGCAGTGTGTTTGTATTCACAACTCTGTTAATTGCGATTCCCTCTGCGGTAAAGGTTTTTAATTATATCACAACGCTGTGGAAAGGATCATTGGTTTTTACCCCAGCGATGCTCTTTGCCATAGGCTTGGTTTCAACGTTTATCACAGGCGGTGTAACTGGGATTATTTTAGCGGATTCTGCTTTGGACATAGCGATTCATGATACATATTTTGTTGTAGCTCACTTTCACATTGTAATGGGAATGTCTGCAGTTCTTGGTATGTTTGCCGGTGTTTATCATTGGTTCCCCAAAATGTATGGAAGAATGATGAATACTCGTCTGGGTTATGTTCATTTCTGGATAACCATCATCGGAGCATATGGTGTTTTCTTCCCGATGCACTTTGTCGGTTTGGCGGGTGCACCAAGAAGGTATTACGATTATTCAGTTTATAAAGAGTTTGATAATTCGTCATTAGAAATGATGTTGGACTTAAATGTTGTCATCACATTTTTTGCAATTTTCGCAGCTTTAGGGCAGGCCATATTTTTGTTCAATTTCTTTTATAGTATTTTCAGAGGACCTAAGGCCCCTCAAAATCCTTGGAAATCGAATACGCTCGAGTGGACCGCACCGGTAGAACATATTCATGGTAACTGGCCTGGTGAGTTGCCAACCGTTCATCGTTGGCCCTATGATTATTCAAAACCAGGGTATGAAGAAGACTTTGTTCCCCAAACAGTTCCCTTAAAAGAAGGGGAGGAAGGGCACTAGAAAAGAATAAAGGCTCCGTTTAGGAGCCTTTATCTATTTCTGTTAATATTTCATGTTTTAGTGACATCAGTTCTGTATAAAAGTCCTCACCATAGGCTCGAATTAGTGGGTCTTTTAAAAATTCCACTACTCGAACTTGCTTTAATTCGCCCAAAACGCATGCAGCCTTGCAAATTGACCATTCCTCATAATTCAAGGCTTCAAGATTTCCAAATTTTTTAACACGAATAGGATATAAGTGACAAGAGATGGGTTTGTGATGTGAACTTTTCTGATCGCGAAAAGATTGCTCGATTGCACACGAGTTCATCCCTTTTGAATTGGTAGAAACGAAGACACAGGCCCCTTCGGGCATAAGCTTGGTGTGTTTTTCACCGTTCGAGTCTTCTGTATAAAAACCATTTTGAGCGATTTCTTTTTTTGAAGCTTCACTCAAATACGGGAGAATATGTGTTAAATTTTCTTTAATACCAGTAACCTCATCCTGTGTTAGAGGTGCACCCCCGTCCCCTTCAATACAGCACGCACCTTTACACGAATTTAAATCACACACAAACTTTTTCCGAAACACTTCGCTACTAATAATTTTATCATCAATTTGAAAAAGCATAGATGCAAATTTAAAGGAATCTTTTGTGAGGACTTGCTTATTAAAAATAAAGTCGTAAATTTGTAAAAGGTTTGAAACAATAAGAGGGGACGAAAGTCCCCTCTTTTATTAATATGCTGGATAAAAAAATAATAAAATCTTTGGCAGAGGAGCGCATAAATGAGCTCAACAATGGTTTATATATTGTTGAATTGTCAGTTTCCTCCAAAAATGTGATACAAGTAGAAATCGACAAGCTTAAAGGCGGGGTTTCGGTTGAAGATTGCATTTCTGTGTCCCGAAATATTGAACATAACCTTGATAGGGATAAAGAGGATTTTGAACTGCACGTTTCATCAGCGGGCTTAGACAAACCACTTCGTCATGTTAATCAATATGCAAAGAACGTAGGCAGAGTACTTTCAGTTCTTGGAATAGACGGAAAAATGCAAGAAGGGGAATTAGTTAAAGTTATTGAAGACAGAGTGGTATTACGTGCCATGACAAAAAAACTTGACGAAAAAAAGAAAAAAAAAATACGAATGGAAGAAATTTTGGAATACCCCTTCAGTCAAATTAAAGAAGCAAAAATTGTGATATCGTTTAAATAAAAGTTTATGAATAGTCTTGAATTGGTAGACTCGTTTTCAGAGTTTAAAGAATTAAAAAATATCGATAAGCAAACAATGCAACATGTCCTGGAAGATGTTTTCAGGGCAATGTTGAAGAAAAAGTTCAATACAGACGAACACATCGATATTATAGTGAACATTGATAAGGGAGACGTACAAATATTCTTGAATAAGGAAATTGTGGATGACGGGGAAGTAGAGGACCCCAACACCGAAATTGCATATTCAGATGCAAGAAAAATAGAGCCGGACTTTGAAATAGGCGAAGAAGTAACTGAGGAATTTAAATTCGCTGATTTCGGTAGAAGAAATGTATTATCGCTCCGTCAAAATCTTATTTCTCGTATTCTAGAGCTTGAAAAAGATCACCTCTACAGAAAATACAAGGAGAGAATTGGTGAGATTGTTACCGGTGAGGTGTATCAAGTATGGAAGAAAGAAATCTTGGTAATGGACGACGATAATAATGAGTTAATCTTGCCCAAGAGTGAACAAATTCCTGCGGACTTTTTCAAAAAAGGAGAGTCTGTTCGAGCGGTTGTTTCAAAAGTAGATATGCGCAACAGTACTCCAGTTATCATTTTGTCAAGAACGGCACCTGAATTTTTGGAAAGGCTATTTGAACTTGAAGTCCCAGAGGTTTTTGACGGGTTAATTACAATAAAGAAAATTGTAAGAGAACCAGGGGAAAGAGCAAAAGTTACAGTAGAGTCTTACGACGATAGAATTGATCCCGTTGGAGCCTGTGTCGGAATGAAAGGATCAAGAATTCACGGAATTGTCCGAGAATTAAGAAATGAAAATATTGATGTTATAAATTATACATCGAATAATCAGCTATTAATACAGCGGTCATTATCCCCTGCTAAAATATCGTCGATGGAAATATTAGCGGATGAGGCAAGAGTAAAAGTATTCTTAAAACCAGACCAAGTATCTCTTGCTATCGGAAAAGGAGGACACAATATAAAACTAGCCGGAAAATTATGTGGCTACGAAATTGATGTATATCGAGATGGGGAAGTGGATATTGATGATGTTGATTTGGAGGAATTTGTAGATGAAATTGATGGTTGGATAATAGATGAATTAAAAGCAATAGGTTGTGATACTGCCAAGTCTGTCTTGGAGATAAGTTCAGAGGAACTGGTATCCCGAACAGATTTAGAAAAGGAAACAATTGACGAAGTCTTCAGAATACTGAAGGCAGAATTTGAATAAATTAAAAGAAGACGATATGGGAAAACCAATCCGTTTAGGAAAGGCAGCTGGTGAACTCAATGTGGGAATACAAACATTGGTAGATTTTCTTCAATCTAAAGGAATAAAGATTGATAAGAATCCAAATACCAAGCTAGAAGGGGATCAATTTGATTTACTGTGTCAGGAATTTGCTGCTGACCAAAACTTTAAAGAACAGGCCAAGGTTTCAACACGTAGAGAAAAACGGGAAACACTCTCCATTGATGATATTCAGATTGCCGAGCAACCTCAGGAGTCTGAGGAGGAAGAGGAAGCTGAGATCAGTGTCGAAGAAATCAAGCGCCAGATTTTTTCTTCTAGCGACCTAAGATCCAAATCGGAATCTAAAATTCAAGTGCTTGGGAAAATAAACTTAGATGCGCCTGATCAAAAAAGGGGATTCAAAAAAAAGACTGAGGATACTGTCAAGAGCGAACAAGACGATTCCATTTTTGAAGAAAATACCTTAATTCAAGAGCAAAAAACTGATCAAACACAAGAGGAAAAGGCAGTAGAAATCGAAACTATTCGCTTTCAACGCCAAGTACTTTCTGGCCCAACGGTATTGGGAAAAATTGAACTACCCGTTGAGAAACCAAAACCCCCCGTAGCGACCTCTGCGCAGGCTCCTAACGATACAAATGCAAAACGCAAGCGAAAACGAATCAAGAAAGTAGAGACAAATACAACGAATCAGCAAACTTTTAATAAATTTAATAAAGAATCTAAAGTTGAAAAACAAGAGATTTCGGAGCAAGATATTCAAAAAGAAATTAAAGAAACTTTAGCAAGACTCTCTAATCAAGGTTCTAAATCAAAAGCCTCCAAAAATAGAAGATCAAAAAGAGATTTGGTGGCTCAAAGGCGCCAAGAGGAAATGGAACTTGCCGAACTAGAGGATAAAATTCTTAAGTTGACAGAATTTGTTACAGTATCTGAGTTGGCTGCAATGATGAATGTAGCCCCAACGCAAGTTATTTCAGTTTGTATGTCCCTTGGTATCTTCGCTTCCATTAATCAGCGACTTGATGCCGAAACTATTCAAATTGTTGCGGATGAATTTGAGTTTGAAACACAATTTGTCAGTGCTGAAGTACAAGAATCCATTCAGCTCGTAGAGGATAGTGAGGAGGACTTAATATCCAGACCTCCTATTATTACAGTAATGGGACACGTCGACCACGGAAAGACATCCCTCCTGGATAAAATTCGCAATGCTAATGTTTCTGAAGGTGAGGCTGGCGGTATTACCCAACACATCGGTGCGTACTCCGTTACGTTAAAGGATGGAAGAAAAATGACCTTTTTGGATACTCCTGGTCATGAGGCGTTTACGGCTATGCGGGCCAGAGGTGCGCAGGTCACAGATGTTGCTATAATTATTGTTGCGGCTGATGACGATGTGATGCCTCAAACAAAGGAAGCAATTTCTCATGCTCAAGCGGCAAGTGTTCCAATGATTTTTGCAATTAATAAAATTGATAAACCGGGAGCCAATGTCGATCGTATAAAGGAACAACTTTCTGCTATGAATATATTGGTGGAGGACTGGGGTGGGAAATATCAAAGCCAAGAAATTTCGGCAAAACAAAATATTAATATTGATTTATTGCTCGATAAAGTATTACTAGAGGCGGAAATTCTTGACTTAAAAGCAAATCCAAATAAAAATGCCCTTGGAACAGTGATTGAATCTTCTCTAGATAAAGGGAAAGGGTATGTAACAAACATGCTCGTTGAAGCTGGGACGATGCGCGTTGGAGATGTTATTCTTGTTGGAAGATACTACGGGCGTGTAAGGGCAATGCATGACGAGCACGGTGTTGTACTAAAAGAGGCCGGTCCGGCAAAACCTGTTTCAGTTCTCGGAATTAATGGCGCACCTAGCGCAGGGGACAAATTCAATGTCTTGAATGATGAAAAGGAGGCCAAAGCAATAGCTCAAAAAAGGGAGCAACTTTACAGGGAACAAGGGTTACGTACGACAAAGCATATTACACTTGATGAAATCGGTAGACGTTTAGCCATTGGTGACTTTAAAGAACTCAATGTCATTGTGAAAGGCGATGTGGATGGATCGATTGAGGCACTTTCAGACGCGCTTTTAAATCTCTCTACAGAAGAAATCCAGGTTAATATTATCCATAAAGGGGTTGGTGCAATTACTGAGGCTGATGTCAATTTAGCGTCGGCATCTGATGCCATTATTATTGGATTCCAGGTAAGGCCGTCTCAAAGTGCAAGAAAACTAGCTGAAAGTGAGCAGATTGACATTCGCTTGTATAGTGTAATCTACAAAGCAATAGAGGAGTTGAAAGCTGCCATGGAAGGAATGTTATCACCTGATATTGAGGAGCAAATTACTGGCTCAGCAGAAATTAGAGAAACGTTCAACATTACCAAGGTGGGTACAATTGCAGGTTGTTTTGTTATGGACGGGGTCATCAAAAGATCTGCAAAGGTCCGTGTTATTCGAGATGGAATTGTCGTCCATACAGGGATTCTAGGATCCCTCAAACGCTTCAAAGACGATGTAAAAGAGGTGAAAAACAATTATGAATGTGGATTAAACATTGATAAATATAATGACATTCAAATCGGAGATGTTGTAGAGGCATTTGAAGAAGTAGAGGTAGCAAGAAAATTATAACATCCTTTGGCAAACCCATTTGAATATTAATTGTTAGCTTTGTTTTAACTAAAAATAAGAATATGTTCATTTTAGGAGTAGTAGGACCAGGTCAAATATTAATCATTGTATTGGTCATTGTATTGTTATTTTTTGGAGGCAGGAAAATTCCTGAATTAATGAGAGGATTAGGCAGGGGAGTAAAGGAGTTTAAGGATGCCTCTAAAGGAAATGAAAGCAACTCGTCCACAAAAGTTTCTCAAACAGAATCAGAAGAGGAATAATGGCTTACGGTACGATAAGTGAGATAAAGGAAGCATTGCGATCCGGAGAATCTGCTTTGTCAATAACGAAAAGCTATCTGAAACGTATCAAAGAATTTCAAAATCTTAATGCATTTATCGAAATATTTGAAGATGATGCACTTCGTCAAGCAAAAGATGTAGATGCAAAAATTGCTAACCGAACCGCTGGAAAATTGGCGGGATGTGTGGTTGCAATTAAAGACAATATTTGTTTTAAAGGCCACCGTGTTACAGCGTCTTCTAAAATTCTAGATGGATTTGAATCCTTATTTACAGCCACCGCATTACAACGATTAATTGACGAAGATGTAATTGTCATTGGCCGTTTAAATTGTGATGAGTTCGCCATGGGTAGCTCGAACGAAACATCAGTTTACGGTCCAGTAAAAAATAACCTAGACATTTCTAAAGTACCTGGGGGATCTTCAGGGGGCTCTGCTGTTGCAGCATCAGCAAAATTGTGCACTTTTTCTCTTGGAAGTGATACAGGAGGATCCATCAGACAACCTGCCTCTTGGACGAAAACGTACGGGTTTAAACCGACATATGGTCGTGTGAGTCGATATGGCCTCATTGCGTATGCTTCGTCATTTGACCAAATTGGGCCATTTACAAATTCCATTGATGACGCCGAAATTATAACAAAATTAATGTCTGGTAAAGATGATTTTGACAGCACCTCTTCCTCGAAAAACTGGGATATCAAAGTCAACGAAAAAGGCCGGCTTGCTGTTATATCTGAATATTTGCAGCATCCAGGATTAGATCCAGAGGTAAAAACAGAATTATTTTCTACGATTGCTAAATTTAAAAAAATCGGTTATACCATAAAGGAATACAACTTTCCGTTTATGGAGCAATTGGTTCCTACTTATTATATTTTATCAACAGCTGAAGCTTCTTCTAATCTGTCGCGTTTTGATGGAGTGCACTATGGCTTCAGAAGTGAAAAAGCCAATGGAGTTGAAGAAACCTATGTAAAATCGCGTTCCCAAGGTTTTGGAAAGGAGGTAAAGCGCCGAATAATGGCAGGGACATTTGTTTTATCTCATGGGTATTATGATGCATACTATGCAAAAGCCCAACAAGTAAGGCGATTGATTAAAAATAAAACAAATGAAATTCTTAATGAGTGTGATGCAATTCTTATGCCTACAACTCCAGGAACGGCATTTGAGCTGAATGCGATTTCAGATCCAATTCAAATGTATTTACAAGATATCTTTACTGTACATGCAAATTTGTCGGGAAATCCTGCTTTGAGCATACCTTGGAAACTACATTCAAATGGATTGCCTTTCGGATTGCAATTTATGGCAGAGAATTTTAACGATGGTTTCGTGTTGAACCTTTGCAAAAAACTTGAAAAGGAATTATGAGGCTTACGTTATTGTTATTATTCACACTTAATCTATTATTAGGATTCTCTCAGAAGCCAACGCGTACAGAGAAACCAGCAGATTCATTAAAAGGGGAAGCTTTTCTTAATACCGTGGAACAAAGCTTGAAATTATTTTATGATGATTACACAAATGACTTGCGCTACGATTCAATCATTACTGCATTAAAATATGAACCAGGTGAAGTTCCGTCCTTTACCGATGAACAAATTTGTGAAGGATTGCGGAAAATGAATGAAATGACCCCCTTTCAACTTGAATGCAACCAAGCCACTCTTTCTACCATTCGTTTTTTTGCCCGCGAAAGAAGAAGCTTTATTCGTATCGCAATGGGAAGGTCTGCATTGTATTTTGATATGTACCGCGAAAAATTAGCAGAATATGGTTTGCCCATTGAATTACGTTTTTTAAGTGTCATTGAAAGCGGCTTAAGGCCACAAATAAAATCTAAAGCAGGCGCATTAGGCTTATGGCAGTTTATGTATAAAACAGGGCTCTACTTTGGTCTTGAAGAAAACTCATACATTGATGAACGTATGGATCCTGAGAAGTCTACAGATGCTGCTTGTCGCTTCCTACGTCAGTTGTATGGAATTTATGGAGATTGGAATTTGGCTTTGGCAGCTTACAATGCCGGCCCAGGAAACGTAAATAAGGCTATAAGAAAGTCGGGTAATAAATCCACCTACTGGGAGGTTCGACCATACTTGCCCAAAGAAACGCAGGGATATGTACCTAACTTTATCGCAGCGGCTTATTTGATGACATACCACGCAGAACATAATATCATTCCGCTCGAAGCGAAAGTGCATAATGCAGAATTAGATACAATGTGCTTAAAGCAGCCTGTCCACATGAATACAATTTCGAAATTAATAGGTTGGGATTTAGAAGAAATAAAATTATTAAATCCTGTCTATAAAACTACCTATATCCCTAAATCAAATATTGCAAGGTGTGTAACCGGTCCCTTTAATCAGATTACATTGTTGGTTGGGTTGGAAGATTCTTTGTATCAATTAGAAAAAAATATTTATAATCCAGATCCTGTTACAATAATTCAAGGAAACGAAAATAATGTTGTTCAGACAGTGGACTCCACTCAGGCCATAGTGCAATTAAGTTCAGAAGAGGATTCATTACAAGCATCAAATAAAAATCTTCAATACTACAAAGTAAAGCCTGGAGATAATCTCAAATCAATCTCGCTTAAATTCAATGTGACCATTCAACAAATATTGGAGTGGAATGCATTGAGAACAACAAATTTATACGTTGGACAACGGTTAAAAGTGTTGAGTGACGAGGTGGTTACTCAGAATCAATCAATACCTGTTGAACAAAGCGTTACTCCCGTCAAACCGCCAACACCAAAAAAGAAATATTATACCGTCAGGTCAGGAGATAACTTTAGTAAAATTGCTCAAAAATATAATTTAACGCTTGCTCAGTTACAGAAATTAAATCCAAAGGTTAAAATCAATCGAATTCAAGTTGGTCAGAAAATTAGAGTGAAATGAGGTTTGTGTTATTTTTCTCACTTTTTTTCATAACTATGTCGTGCGGCTCATACGAATACGAGGGAATACAAGTAACAGGAGAAATTGGCGAATTATTAATTGTTGCTGAAGATGATGTTTGGAACACTCCAAAGGTTAGAGAAGCATTAGAATCAGCTTTAACGAAGGTCATAAAGCCCTACTTTCCGACCGTAAAGACTTTTAAGTTGGTTCATCGAATTCCTTCTACTTTCCGGGGTGGAATTAAAAGGCATAGAAATATACTTTTTATAAATGTGTCACCTGAATTAAACAAACCTCAAGCAGAGCTAAATTTCATTACAGACGTTTGGGCGGACAACCAATCCATTATGAAAATCAATGCACGTGATAAAAACCAACTAATTCAATTACTCAAAAGTAAAACTATTAATCAAGCCCATGATTACTATGAGGAACGTGAATGGAAACGAACCATAAAAATATTTAGGAAAGAACAAAATGATTATGTACAAGGAAAGATTAAAAAAACCTTTGGTATTGACATTCAATTGCCCGAGGAATCTCGTATAGTTACTTCAAATAAAAATTTCTTTCGAATAGAGTTTCCAATTAAGTCACGGCCTATAGAGTTCACAAATATTGGGAAACAAGAAGCTGGAATTATTCAAACAGGCGTCATGATATATCACTACGATTATAAAGAGCCTGGTCAATTAAGCTTAGAGAATTTATTGCGTGCGCGAGATACCATGTTATATTACAATGTGCCTCATGAAAATGAGGGGGAGTACATGGGAACCCAATATGTGAAAATAGTTTACCCCGAAATGACTTCCTCAACAAATGAAGACAACTCGATTAAAGGATTTGAAATGCGCGGTATGTTTCAATTTCTCGGATCTACAATACCTAAAAATGGAGGTGCTTTCTGGGCGTTCCATTTTGTTCATCCTGGAAATAAGAAAGTAATTTGCATCAGCGGATATGTCGATGCTTCACCCGTTACGAGCTGGATTCAACCTCTTCGGGAAATTCAAGCCGTTTGGAAAAGTGTCAAAATTGTATAATGCCGACCACAAAAATTTCAGCAGTTATTATTACACTCAACGAAGAACAACATATTGCAAGGTGCCTTCAATCCGTACTGCAAGTTGCTGATGAAGTCATAGTTATGGACTCACATTCGACAGACAGAACATCTGAAATTTGCAAATCCTTTAATATTAAGTTTATATCTACCGATTGGAAAGGATTTTCGGCCACTAAAAACGAAGGAAATGAATTCGCCACCCATCAATATATTCTGTCATTAGATGCGGATGAGTGCCTCGACGGGGAACTCATTACAGAGATAAAGCACCTAAAAGAGCAAGGCCTAGAGGCGGTCTATTCTGTCAATAGATTAACAAATTACTGCGGGAAATGGATTCGTTTTTCAGGGTGGAGTCCTGATTGGAAGGTCCGTTTATTTCCAAAAAATCTCGTGAAGTGGAACGACGCCATCGTTCACGAAGAACTAGAACTTCCCCAGCATATCGAAGTAGTTGCCTTAAAGGGGAGATTACTGCATTATTCCTATTCGACTACATCTCAACATCGCCAACGTGCTGATAAGTATTCCATATTGACAGCAAAAAAATATGCATCGCAAGGAAGGAAAACCACAATAGTTAGTCCGTATGTTGCAGCAATCGGGCGCTTTTTCTCCATGTATTTTATTAAAATGGGTTTTTTGGATGGAAAAGAAGGATTTCAAATTGCTTGGATAAGTGCAAAGTCTAATGCTCTTAAATACAAAGAGTTACAAAGACTCACAACTAAAAAAAATGGATAGAATAATTGTTTCGAGGGCAGATAGTATTGGTGACGTGTCGTTAACCTTGCCAATGTGTGCTTGGATCAAAGATAAATTTCCAGGGGCAACATTAGTTTTTTTAGGAAAAGAGTATACCCGTCAACTTGTTTCGATATTTAATAAAATTGATGAATTTTTAGCACTTGAAGATCTTATAGATTTACCGTTGACACAGCGACTTGAGGCAATAAAGGCCGATGCTATTTTACATGTTTTTCCATCCAGAGAAATTGCCTCACTCGCAAAAAAAGCAAGAATTCCCTTGCGTATTGGCACCTCTCATCGCGCATTTCATTTGCTGACATGCAACAAACGCATGGGTTTTACAAGAAAAAGATCCGATTTACACGAGGCACAGCTTAATTTTCACCTTCTCAAACCTCTCGGATTAACACAAATTCCTCCCAT
>Ga0194125_10004718_pt1 | contig 21159 bp, 16 predicted proteins | sample TA2KigC250mmetaG_FD_148626 | JGI IMG/M metagenome (GOLD analysis project Ga0194125, IMG submission 148626) | Freshwater microbial communities from Lake Tanganyika, Tanzania - TA2015034 Kigoma Deep Cast 250m | ecosystem: Environmental > Aquatic > Freshwater > Lake | place: Tanzania: Lake...
GGGTGACCTTCTCCTTGATGTCGACGAGGTGGACGATCCCCTCCTCCGTCGTCACGATCGGGACATTGTAAGTGTCCCACTCGAAGAGGACCTGGCCCGTCTTCACCTCCGAGCCGGAGACGTGGTAGATGATCGTGCCATAGCGCGGCGTATATCGATCGAGCACCGATCGATAGCGGTAGAGCGGCTTTCCGGGCGTCACCTTGTCGCCGTCCCTGACGAGCAGGAGGTAGCCGCGCTCCAGCTCCCGCGACTCCAGCTCCGCTCCCTGGCGGTCGACGATCGAGAGACGCGCGAAGCCCGTCCTGTCGGTGATGTCGACGACCTGGAGAACGACCTCGTGCGTCTCGGGGTCCTCGACCTCCTTCGTCTCGAGGCTCGCCGGGATCTTGACGGTCCCGTCCTGCTCGGCCACGCGGGTGGAGTGGGAGCGCGACCTCAGCAGCAACTCGCCGCGATGGCCCACGTTGACATACCGGCCGTCCTCGCGGTGGACGACCGTCAGGGCCGGATACTCGAGAATCCCGTCGCTGTCGGCCGTCACGGTCGATTGCTCGACGATGACGCTGGCGGTGCCGCCGATGTGGAAGGTCCGCAGCGTGAGCTGGGTTCCGGGCTCGCCGATGCTCTGGGCGGCAATCACGCCCACCGCCTCGCCGATGTCGACGGAGTTCCCCGTGGAGAGGTCGCGCCCGTAGCACTTCGCGCAGACTCCCCTCCGCGACTCGCAGGTCAGCACCGACCGGATCTTCACGCGATCGACTCCCGCGACATCGATGAGTTCGGCCTCGCGCTCGGCGATCATCGTCCCTTCCGGAATCAGAACCTGGCTCGCGCGCCGGTCCCAGACATCCTCGGCGGTGAAACGGCCCAGGACGCGGTCGACGAGCGGCTCGACGACCTCCTCTCCGTCCTTCAGAGCGCCCTTCTCGAGGCCGAGGATCGTCCCGCAATCCTCCTCGCTGATGATCGCGTCCTGAGCGACATCGACCAGGCGCCGGGTCAGGTATCCCGCGTCGGCGGTCTTGAGAGCCGTGTCCGCCAGACCCTTGCGCGCGCCATGCGTCGAGATGAAGTACTCGAGAACGGTCAGCCCTTCCTTGAAGTTCGAGAGGATCGGCTGCTCGATCGTGGCCCCCGCGCCGCCGGTCACCCTCTTTTGAGGCTTCGCCATCAGTCCCCGCATGCCGGCGAGCTGGCGGATCTGCTCCTTGCTCCCGCGGGATCCGGAGTCCGCCATCATGAATATCGGATTGAATCCGTCATCGACGCTGCGCAGCCCCTCGATGGTGACTTCCTCGATCTCGTTGCGGACGCGCGTCCATGTTCCGATCACCTTGTTGTAGCGCTCGTTCTCGGTGATCGCGAGATCCCGGTGCTGCCGGTTGATCTCGTCGACCTCCTTGTTCGCCCGGGAGATGATCACGGGCTTCGCCCCGGGGACGATCAGGTCGTCGATGCCCACCGTGATGCCGGCCTTCGTCGCGTATGTGAAACCGAGATCCTTCAGCCTGTCCAGGAAGACGGCCGTCCGCTCGTTCCCGAACCGGGCGAAGCAGATTCCCACGAGCTCCTCGAGGGCCTTCTTGTCGAAGGTCTTGTTCATGAACCCGAGCTCGGAGGGGACGACCTCGTTGAAGAAGATCCTCCCGGTCGTCGTATCGGTGAGCTCCCCGCGGAGCCTGACCCGGATCATCTGGTGCAGCTCGATCTGCCCGTGCTCGTGGGCCAAGCGGACCTCGTCGACGGACGAGAAGACCTGCAGGCGTTCTCCGGGCGGCCGCGACTTGGTCAGGTAGTTGCAGCCGAGGACGATGTCCTGGCTCGGGGTCGCGACGGGCCGCCCGCTCGCGGGCAGCAGGATGTTGTTGGTCGAGAGCATCAGCTTGCGCGTCTCGATCTGCGCGATGAAGGAGAGCGGCACATGGACCGCCATCTGGTCGCCGTCGAAGTCGGCGTTGAAGGCCGTGCAGACCAGGGGGTGGATCCTGATCGCCTTGCCCTCGACGAGCACCGGCTCGAAGGCCTGGATCCCGAGGCGGTGGAGCGTCGGCGCCCGGTTGAGGAGCACGGGGTGATCCCTGATGATCTCCCCGAGGATCTCCCAGACCTCAGGCTTCTCGCGCTCGACCAGCTTCTTGGCGCTCTTGACCGTCTGGCCGGTCTCTTCCAGCTTGCGGATGATGAAGGGCTTGAAGAGCTCGAGGGCCATGTTCTGCGGAAGGCCGCACTGGTGGAGCTTCAGCTCCGGCCCCACCACGATGACCGACCGCCCCGAGTAGTCGACCCGCTTGCCGAGCAGGTTCTGGCGGAAGCGGCCCTGCTTCCCCTTCAACATGTCCGAGAGCGACTTCAGCGGCCGATTCCCCTGGCCGCGGACCGCCCTGGTCCTGCGCCCGTTGTCGAAGAGCGCGTCGACAGCCTCCTGCAACATCCGCTTCTCGTTGCGGAGGATCACCTCGGGGGCGCGGATCTCCATCAGCTTCTTCAACCGATTGTTGCGGTTGATGACGCGCCTGTAGAGGTCGTTCAGGTCCGAGGTGGCGAAGCGGCCTCCCTCGAGCGGCACGAGCGGGCGGAGGTCGGGCGGCAGAACCGGCAGAACCGTCAGGATCATCCACTCGGGCTGGTTCTTGCTCTGGCGGAAGGCCTCGACGATCTTCAAGCGCTTCAGGATGTCCTTGCGCCGCTGGACGCTCGTCTCGATTCTCACCTGCGTCCGCAGCTCGGCCGACAGCTCGCCCAGGTCGAGCTGCTCGAGGAGCTTGCGGATCGCGCCGGCGCCCATGTCGGCCTCGAACTTGATGTTCGAGTCGGCCTTCAGCTCCTGGTACTGCTCCTCCGTCAGCAGCTCGTGCTTGCGGTAGGGGCTGTTGCCCGGGTTGATGACGACATAAGACTCGTAGTAGAGGATCCGCTCGAGATTGCGGACCGTCATGTCGAGAAGATGCCCGATCCTGCTCGGGACGCCCTTGAAGTACCAGATGTGCGAGACCGGCACGGCGAGCTTGACATGCCCCATCCGGTCGCGACGGACATTCGCCTGGGTGACCTCGACGCCGCACTTGTCGCAGATGACGCCGCGGTAGCGGATCATCTTGTAGCGGCCGCAGGAACACTGCCAGTCCTTCACGGGGCCGAAGATCCGCTCGCAGAAGAGACCGTCCTTCTCCGGCTTGAACGATCGGTAGTTGATCGTCTCCGGCTTCGTCACCTCGCCGTGGGACCACTCGAGGATCGTCTCGGGCGAGGCCAGCTTGATCCTGATCGAGCTGAATGTGAACCGGCGCCGCGTCTCCCTCTCCCCGCGGCTCGCGGCGAAGGGCGGCAGCTCGGGTCCGCCCATCGGGGGGAGCCTGAGGCTGAACTCCGGGGTCTCGGGGATTCCCTTATCGCCTGTTTCAAACACGGTTCGATTGACCTCCCTACTCGCAAACCACGTCGAGACAGAGGCTCTTGAGTTCCTTGACCAAGACGTTGAACGACTCGGGGACGCCAGGCTCGGGGGGGTTCTCCCCCTTGACGATCGCCTCGTAGATCCGGGACCGTCCCTGGACATCGTCGCTCTTGACCGTCAGCAGCTCCTGAAGGGTGTAGGCGGCGCCGTAGGCTTCCAGCGCCCAGACCTCCATCTCGCCGAAACGCTGGCCGCCGAACTGGGCCTTCCCGCCCAGCGGCTGCTGCGTGACGAGCGAGTAGGGGCCGATCGACCGGGCGTGGATCTTGTCGTCCACGAGATGCGAGAGCTTCATCATGTAGATGCACCCGACGGTCACCCGGTGATCGAACGGCTCGCCGTTGCGGCCGTCGTAGAGCGTCGTCTTGCCGTCCTCGGGCAACCCCGCCTCCCGCAGGCAGGCCTTGATCTCATCGACCGTGGCCCCCGCGAAGACCGGGGTTTCCGCCATGAAGCCGAGATGATGCGCGGCCCAGCCGAGGTGCGTCTCGAGGACCTGCCCGATATTCATGCGCGACGGAACCCCGAGGGGATTGAGGACCATGTCGACGGGCGTGCCGTCGGGAAGGTAGGGCATGTCCTCCTCGGGGACGATCTTCGCGACGACGCCCTTGTTGCCGTGGCGCCCCGCCATCTTGTCGCCCACCGAGAGGCGTCTCTTCTTCGCGATGAAGACCTTGACCAGCTTCACGACGCCCGGCGGAAGCTCGTCGCCCCTGAGAACCTTGTCGATGTCCTTCTCGAGCTGGCGGTCCACCTTCTGCAGCGCGATGCGCGCCGCTTCCATCTGCTGCCAGAACCGTTCGTTCGCATCCGGGTCGCGCGCGACGGGGGAACGCCACGGCAGGTCGTCGAAGTCGACGTCCTCCAGAGACGTGAAACTCCCCTTCCGGCCCGCTCGGAAGATCAGCCTTCCCGTCGAGGCAGACTCGAAGCGCTCGAGGATCTCGCCTTCCAGAATTCGCTTCAGCTCGTCGTTTCGCGTCTCGATCAGCCGGTTCTTCTCCTTGCGGGCGAGCCGCTTCAGACGATCCTGCTTCTGCCTCTCGATGCGCTTGGTCGAGTCGTCCTTCTCCTTCCTCGAGAAGACCTTGATATCGATGACGACGCCCTCCATCCCCGGAGGCGCCTTGAGGGACGCATCGCGCACGTCGCCCGCCTTGTCGCCGAAGATCGCGCGCAGCAGCCGCTCCTCGGGCGTGAGGTCGGTCTCCCCCTTGGGGGTCACCTTCCCGACCAGGATGTCGCCCGACTTCACCGGCGCGCCGATGCGGATGATCCCTTCCTCGTCGAGGTAACGCACGGCCTCGTCGCCGACGTTCGGGATCTCTCTCGTGATCTCTTCCATGCCGCGCTTCGTGTCGCGGACGGTGAGCTCGAACTGCTCGATGTGAACGGAGGTGAAGAGGTCGCGCTTGATCAATCCCTCGCTCACCACGATCGCGTCCTCGAAGTTGTACCCGCACCACGGCATGAAGGCGACCAGCACGTTGCTGCCCAGGGCGAGCGTCCCCTTCGCCGTGGCGGGGCCGTCGGCGAGGACATGCCCGATCTCGACTCGCTGCCCCTCGCGAACGATCGGCCTCTGGTTGATGCAGGTGTCCTGATTCGAGCGGCGGAACTTGGAGAGAGGATAGACGTCGAAGCCCGAGTACTCCGTGAAGTCGTGAACGAGGTTTTCCGCCCCGTCCGGGCGAATCACAATAGTGTCCCCGGTCACCGACTCGACGACACCCGGCCTCTTCGCGAGGACCATCGCGCCCGAGTCATGCGCCACCTTTCTCTCGAGCCCCGTGCCGACCAGCGGTGCTTCCGTGACGAGCAGGGGCACCGCCTGTCGCTGCATGTTCGAGCCCATGAGGGCCCGGTTCGCGTCGTCGTGCTCGAGGAAGGGGACAAGAGCGGCGGCCGGGCTGACGAGCTGCATCGGCGAGATGTCCATGTAGTGGACCTGCTCGGCCGTGACCGGCGGGAACTCGCCCTTGTAACGGCAGGCGATCGACTCGCTCTGGAAGTTCCCGCGCTTGTCGGTCGCCGCGTTCGCCTGGGCGATGATGTACTGGTCCTCCAGGTCCGCCGAGAGGAACTCGATCCTGTCCTTCTGGACGATCCCGTCCTTCACCTTGCGGTAGGGGGTCTCGAGGAAGCCAAGCTCGTTCACCCTGGCATAGGTCGCCAGCGAGGAGATCAGCCCGATGTTCGGGCCTTCCGGGGTCTCGATGGGGCACATGCGGCCGTAGTGGGTGTAGTGCACGTCGCGGACCTCGAAGCCGGCCCTGTCGCGCGTGAGCCCTCCGGGCCCAAGCGCGCTCAAGCGCCGCTTGTGCGTGAGCTCCGCCAGCGGATTGGTCTGGTCCATGAACTGGGATAGCTGCGAGGACCCGAAGAAGCTCTGGATCACGGCCGAGATCGTGCGCGCGTTGATGAAATCGTAGGCGGTCACCGACTCCGGCTCTTGCAGCGACATCCTCTCGCGGATGATCCGCGCCATCCTGGCCAGCCCCGTGTTGAACTGGTTGCAGAGGAGCTCGCCCACAGACCGGACGCGGCGGTTCCCGAGATGATCGATATCGTCGGTCTCAGCGCCCCCGCCTTCCTCCTCGCTTATCCTGAGGGTCAGCAGGTAGCGCAGTATCGCGATGAAGTCCTCCTTGCAGAGGGTCGGGCAGTCGATATCGGGCACCGAGAGCCCCCAGCGCTTCATCGGCTCCTTGCCGCCCAGGAGCTGGACGTAGTTCAGCTTCTGGTTCAGCTTGTAGCGTCCGACCTTGCCGAGGTCGTAGCGCTTTGGATTGAAGAAGAGGCGGCTCAGGATCTCCCGCGCGCTCTCCATGCGAGACGGCTCTCCCGGCCGCAGGAGGGCGTAGATCTTCGAGAGGGCTTCCTCTTCCGTCTTGCAGTTGTCCCGCTTCAGCGTGTTGCGGAGGATGTCCGCGTCTTCCTGCAGCGGAATCACATAGAGACGGATGGCCTCGATCCCCGCCTTGGCGAGGTTCTTGAGCTTCTCTTCCGTGACCTCCTCGTTGCACTCGAGGAGGACCTCGCCGGTCTCCGTGTCGACGATGTCCTCGGCGGCGATCCGACCGACCAGCGCCTGGAGCTTCTTCGACTGGGGACTCGGGATCTGCGCCTCCTCTTTCGAGTAGAAGAAGTCCAGGATGTCCTGGTCGGAGACGATCGAGAGGGCCTTCAACAGCACCGTCGCCGGAACCTTGCGCTTGCGATCGATGTGGACGTACATGACGTCCTTCACGTCGATCGAGAACTCCACCCACGAGCCGCGGTAAGGGATGATCCTCGCGGTGTAGAGACGCTTGCCGTTCGGGTGGACCGTGCTGTCGAAGAAGACGCCCGGGGATCGGTGCAGCTGGCTGACGATCACCCGCTCGGCGCCGTTGATGATGAAGGTCCCCTTCTCGGTGATCATCGGAAGCTCGCCGAGATAGACCTCCGTCTCCTGGATCGACTTGTCCCTCTTGACTCCGTCGATCTCCTCCCGGACGCGAAGGCGAAGCGTCACCTTCAGGGGAACCGAGAAGGTGAGATCCCGCTCCTGGCATTCGTCCATGCTGTACTTCGGATCGCCGATCGAGTAGCCGACGTACTCGAGCGAGTACATGCCCCTCGTGTCGGTGATCGGGAAGACAGCGTTGAACACCTCCTGGAGCCCCTCGTTCTTTCGCTCCAGCATCGGGATTCCGACCTGGAGGAATTTCTGGAACGAGTTGATCTGGACGTCCAGAAGATTCGGGATCGGGACATTCCAGCGATCGCTGATCTTGCTGAAACTGCGCGTCGGTCGCCCGACCATCTCCATAGGAGAATCTACCCCCTGGCCCGCTCGGACGCGGACCTATTTGATCTCGACTGTGGCTCCTGCTTCGGAAAGCTTCGTCTTGATCGTGGCGGCCTCTTCCTTGGAGACCTTGTCCTTCAGGGGCTTCGGAGCGCCGTCAACAAGCTCCTTGGCTTCCTTGAGACCCAGACCGGTGACCTCGCGGACGACCTTGATCACCTGCAGCTTCTGCGCGCCGACTTCGGTCAGGATGACGTCGAACTCGGTCTTCTCCTCCACCTCGGCGGCGGGAGCGCCCGGCATGGCCATACCCATCGCCATGACGGGTGCGGCGGCGGTGACGCCGAATTCGGTCTCGATCTCCTTCACCAAGTTGGCGATGTCGACCATCGTCGCGTTCCGGACCCAGTCCAGAACCTGCTCTTTGCTGATTGTCTCAGGCATCGGATTGAACCTCCCTAGTAACGGACCTAGCGCCGAAAACCGGCTGACCGGGGCTTCAGGCCCCCTTCTTCTTTGAAACCTGATCCAGAACGCCGACCAGATCGCGCAGCGGCGCGTTGAGCACGCCCACGAACTGGGTCAGGGGCCCTTGGAGCACGCGGAGCAGCTGGCCCAGCAGGACGTCCCGCGGGGGCAGCTTCGCCAGTTGCTTGATGTCGTCCTCGCCGTAGATCTTGCCGCTGATGCAGGCGATCCGAACGCTCGGCAGCTTGTGCTCCTTGATGAACGCCTCGAGGATCTTGGCGGGAGCGATCTCTTCCTGCATCGGCAACAACACCGCTGTCGGCCCGTGAAGATGCGGCAGCAGCGTCTCGTAGCCGCTCTTGGCGACCGCGAGGCGGAGCAGCGTGTTCTTCACGACCTCCACGTGGATGCCGGCCTTGCGCATCTGCCTTCGCAAGAGGCTGACCTTCTCGACCGTCAGGCCCGTGAAATCCGCGAGGTAGACCGCCTTGGACAGCGTGATCTTATCCGTGACCTGCTCGACCTTTGCGGCCTTCTCATGCCGTTTCATCGCCCCTCCTACTTGGTCGCGCCGACGGCTTCGGAGGGATCTACCCGGATCCCGACGCCCATCGTCGATGAAATGGTGAGACTCTTGAGGTACTGGCCCTTGGCGGCAGGGGGCTTGAGACGGACGACCTCGGCCAAGAAGGCCCGGATGTTCTCCTCGAGCTTCTCGGAGCCGAACGAGGCTTTTCCCACCACCGCGTGGAGGTTCCCAGCCTTGTCGACACGGAACTCGATCTTGCCCGCCTTGGCCTCCCGCACCGCCTTGGCGATGTCGAAGGTCACCGTCCCGGCCTTCGCGTTCGGCATGAGACCCCTGGGCCCGAGGATCTTTCCCAGCTTTCCCACCTCTCCCATCATGTCCGGAGTGGTGATCACCTGGTCATAGTCGAGCCACCCTTCGCGGATCTTCGCGACCATGTCGTCCGAACCCACGAAGTCCGCGCCCGAGGCCTCCGCCTCCTTCAGCTTCTCCCCCTTCGCCAGGACGAGGACGCGTACGGTCTTGCCTGTCCCGTGGGGCAGGACGACGGTTCCGCGGACCATCTGGTCGGCGTACTTGGGATCGACTCCCAGCCGCGCCGCGACCTCGATGGTCTCGTCGAACTTCGCCCGCGCGTGATCCTTCACGAAGGCGACGGCGCCCGAGAGCTCCACGCTCTTGAGCTTCGCCGCCTCCTCCCGGATCTTCCTCAGTCGTTTTCCTCCGGATCGAGCCATTCATCCTCCCTTCGCGGGGCGCCGCCTCCCCTCCGGCTTTAGTCCTCTACAACGATCCCCATGCTCCGTGCCGTACCGGAGACCATCGACATTGCGGCGTCGAGATCGTTCGCGTTCAAGTCCGGCATCTTCAACTGCGCGATTTCGCGGACTTGTTGCATCGTGACCGTGCCGACCTTCGTCTTGTTCGGTTCCCCCGAGCCCGAGGCGATTCCGGCGGCCTTCTTGAGCAGGACGGCGGCCGGGGGCGTCTTGAGGATGAACGTGAACGAGCGGTCCTTGTAGATCGTGATGACGACCGGGATGATCATCCCGGTCTGCGTCTGGGTCGCGGCGTTGAACTGCTTGCAGAACTCCATGATGTTGACCTGGTGCTGTCCCAGGGCCGGCCCGACCGGAGGCGCCGGATTCGCCGCGCCGGCAGGGATCTGGAGCTTTACCATTGCCGCAACCGCCTTCTTCGCCATTCTCTCCTCCAACCGGGCCCGCGACTCGAAGCCGGGCCCTCGCCGGACGCGCTAGATCGACTGCACCTGCATGAAATCGAGCTCGACAGGCGTCGCGCGACCGAAAATGCTCACCATGACGCGGACCTTGCCGCGGTCCGAGTTGATCTCGTCCACGGTCCCCACGAAGTCGCAGAAGGGGCCGTCGACGACTTTGACGCTCTCGCCCACCTTGAAAGGAACCTCGGCGTGAACCCTCTCCCGCTCGGGCGTCGCGTGCCCGCGGATCCTCGCGATCTCCAGCTCGGAGAGCGGCATCGGGTTCTTCTCGTTGCCCGCGTCGCCCACGAAGCGGGTCACCCCGGGGATATTCTCGACCAGATGCTTCGTCTCCTCGCTCATCTCCATCTCGATGAGGACATAGCCCGGAAACGTCTTGCGCTTGGTGATCGTCTTCTTGCCGTTCTTCATCACGGCGAAATTCTCTGTGGCCACCAGGATCTCGCCGAAGCTCTCCTGCTGCAGGGCGTACTGGATCGCCTTCTCGAGATTCGTGCGCACCTTGTTCTCGTGACCCGAGTAGGTGTGGATCGCATACCACTTCTTGGCCATCAGTGCCTCTCGGTCCGCCGGGCGGCGTGCATATCCCTCGCAGGTCGGATCATCTAGAGGACCGCCTGCACGCCCTTGCTGATCACGATGTCAACCGCATAGATGAACAGCGAGATCAGGAACACGGCGACGATGACGACGATGGTCGACTCGCGAAGCTCGTCGCGGCTTGGCCAGGTGACCTTGGTGGCCTCCACCTTCACCTCGCCCAGGAACTTGTTGAACCTATCGACAGCCGACATTCAGGCTCCTCCGACGCTTGGCCGCTCCCCCGCGAACCGCGAGAGACTGAGAGACTCCACCCGATCGTCTGGACGGCCTCCGGAGCGGAAGCCGCATCCCCGCCCTACCCAACCTCCCTACGCCTCCGGTCCGGCCCCTGCTATCGCGTCTCCTTGTGGGGCGTGTGCTTCCTGCAGAAGGGGCAGAACTTGCTGTACTCGACCCTGTCCGGGTGGAGTTTCTTGTTCTTCGTGAGATTGTAGTTGCGCTGCTTGCACTCGGAGCAGGCCAGGGTGATCTGTTCGCGCATCGCGCTCTCCTTGCTCTCCCGGCTCTAGACCGGTCTGCATGTATCCGGGACGCTCGCCTTCCGCATCCGCTCTCGTCTACTCGAGGATCTCGGTCACGACGCCCGCGCCGACCGTCTTGCCGCCCTCGCGAATCGCAAACCGCAACTCCTTCTCCATCGCGATCGGCGTGATCAACTCCACTTCCAACTTCACATTGTCCCCGGGCATGACCATCTCCCGCTCGTCCAAGATCTGCACCACGCCCGTCACGTCCGTCGTCCGGAAGTAAAACTGCGGACGATACCCCTTGAAGAACGGCGTGTGCCGCCCCCCCTCCTCCTTCGACAAGATGTAAACCTGACCGTGAAACTTCTTGTGCGGCGTCACGCTGCCAGGCGCGCACATCACCATCCCACGCTCCAAATCGTCCTTCTCCACTCCCCGCAACAACAACCCGATGTTGTCCCCAGCCTCCGCGTAGTCGAGCACCTTGCGAAACATCTCCACGCCCGTCACCACGCACTCGCGCGTCTCCCGCAAACCCACTCGCTCCAACTTCTCCCCAGTCCGCACTCGACCACGCTCCACCCGACCCGTCCCCACCGTCCCACGACCCGTGATCGAAAACACGTCCTCAATAGGCATCAAAAACGGCTTGTCGATGTCCCGCTTCGGCGTCGGTATGTAACTGTCAATCGCATCCAACAACTCCATGATGCACTTGATCGTCTCCGGATTCGTCGGATCGTTCATCGCCTTCAACGCGCTGCCCCGAACAATCGGGATCTCGTCACCGGGAAACTCGTACTGCTTCAATAGATCCCGAATCTCCCACTCCACGTACTCCACGATCTCCGGATCGTCCACCATGTCCACCTTGTTCAAAAAGACGATGATGTACGGAACCCCCACCTGCCGCGCCAACAAGATGTGCTCCCGCGTCTGCGGCATCGGCCCGTCCGCCGCCGACACCACCACCACCGCCCCGTCCATCTGCGCCGCGCCCGTCACCATGTTCTTCACATAGTCCGCGTGCCCGGGACAGTCCACGTGCGCGTAATGACGCTTGTCCGTCTCGTACTCCACGTGCGCCGTCGCGATCGTGATCCCCCGCGCCTTCTCCTCTGGCGCATTGTCGATCGAGTCAAACGTCCGCACAGACGCCAAACCCCTCTGCGCCAACACCATCGTCATCGCCGCCGTCAATGTCGTCTTCCCATGATCCACGTGACCGATCGTCCCCACGTTTACGTGCGGCTTCGTCCTCTCAAACTTCTGCTTGCTCATAGTCCGAGCATCTCCTCCTTGGGTGTCCCTCGGTTCCTAGGTCAAGACATTGGCAGCAGGATGGGCCGACCTTGGGGGGCGGCCGCCCTGCAGACCGACAGGCGTTTCCAACTGAGCCCACGACCAGAATCGAACTGGTGACCTTTTGCTTACCATGCAAATGCTCTACCGACTGAGCTACGTGGGCCTACAGCGTATCTGGAGCGGGAAACGGGATTCGAACCCGCGACCCTCAGCTTGGAAGGCTGACGCTCTACCACTGAGCTACTCCCGCACCGCAAGTTCCCCACAACCGGCTCTCCGCCTGGGACCGATGCCATGAGATTGGGGAGGGAAGGATTCGAACCTTCGAAGGCGTTACGCCGACAGATTTACAGTCTGTTCCCTTTGGCCACTCGGGAACCTCCCCGTTCTCTGCACCTCCCGCGATTCCTTGAAGAAACAGAACGAAGACCTTCCTAAGCATCTCTGCGAGGCGGAGACCCAAGCCGCCGGCGACAGATGGACTCAGGACGACCATGGAGCTGGCGAAGGGATTTGAACCCCCGACCTGCTGATTACAAATCAGCTGCTCTACCCCTGAGCTACGCCAGCGATCGTGGGACCCTATCCGTCACCGATACCCGGAAAAGGGCATACGACCCTAACGGCACGAACCCAAGGGATTCGATCCCGCGCGGGACGCACGGCGGCTGGTTCACTTCAAGGAAGACCGCTCAGCGCGCGGGAAGCGCGCGCCATGCCGTCAAAGATGTTAATCCTACCGGCCGCCTAACCGCTGTCAACAAAATAGTATCCGGGAGGACGGCTCGATTATGCCGAACGAGATGCGAACATATGTCGGTATATTGTCGCTCAGGCGCCGGCGATTGCCGCCCGCGAATGTTACCCATTGTAACGAACGGTCGTTCGGCCTTCTCTGTCCTCCACTATATACCCTGCCTGGAGAATCTCCTTGCGGAGCCGATCGGCCTCCGCCCAGTCCTTCCGCGCCCTCGCCTCCCCCCTCAGGCGCACCAGATCGAGGACCTCAGGAGGCGCCTCGCATCGGTCCGGCCTGGAGAGAAGGTCGACGCCCATGGCCCGGGAGAGATCGACAAGGACCCTGCGCCCCCCCTCGATCGCCTCACGCTCGGCGTTGCCCTGACCGGCCGCGCACCACCGATTGACGGCTCTCGCCAGGTCGAAGAGATGCCCCATCGCCTTGGCGCTGTTGAAGTCATCGTCCATCGCCTCCGTGTAGAGCCGGATCGCCTCGCGGGCCTCGTCCGATCCGGCATCCTCGGGCGCGGTCGGTTGGTCGACCGCATCCGGCGGGAGCGGACCCAGCGCCTCGGCCGCGGCGTCGAGCGCCCCGGTCAGGCGGCCGAGGGCCTGCTCCGCCTCCGCGAGGCGCTCCTCGCTGAACTCGATCGGGCTGCGGAAGTGCGTCGACTGCAGATAGAACCTCACGACCCGCGGATCGACTTTCGAGCAGACATCCTCGATCAGGAAGAAGTGCTTCGTCGACTTCGACATCTTCTCCCCGCCGAGGAGCACGAGGCCATTCTGGACCCAGTAGTTCGCGAACGCCAAGCCGGTGGCGCACTCGGACTGCGCGATCTCGTTCTCGTGATGCGGGAAGATGAGGTCCAGCCCACCCCCGTGGAAGTCGAAGGTGTTTCCGAGGTACTTCATCGACATCGCGGAGCACTCGATGTGCCAGCCGGGCCGTCCCGCGCCCCAGGGGCTCGGCCAGGAGGGCTCTCCCTCCTTGGCGCCTTTCCAGAGCGTGAAGTCGAGGGGATTGTCCTTCTGTTCGCCGATCTCGATGCGCGCTCCCGATCTCAGCTCGTCGATCTTGCGGCCGCTCAGCTTGCCGTAGTCGGGGAAGCTCTCGACGCGGAAGTAGACGTCGCTTCCGGCCGGATAGGCGTGCCCCTTCTGGACGAGGGCGCCGATCAGCCCCAGGATCTCGGGGATGTGCTCCGTCGCCCGCGGGTAGTGATCGGCCGGCAGGATCCCCAGCTTGCCCACGAAGTCGAGGTAGCAGTCCATGTTGCGGCGGGCGATGTCGCGGTAGTCGGTCCCCTCGTCCCTAGCGCGGTCGATGATCTTGTCGTCCACGTCGGTGAAGTTGTTGACGTAGGTCACGCGGTAGCCGGATCGAAGCAGGTGGCGGCGGATCAGATCCCCCGCGATGGAGGCGCGCATGTGGCCGACGTGAGGTTTGTCCTGCACCGTCATGCCGCAGACGTACATCCCTACCCGGCCAGGCTGCGCCGGCCGGAACTCCCGCTTCTCCCGCGTGAGGTTGTCATAGACCTTGAGAGCCATGCGCGCTTACCCTCCCGGCGCCATCGAAGAGAGACGCCCCTCCTGGCTTCGGCGCTCCCGAGGCCGGAGTGAGTTCGTGAAGAGACTCCACGCTACCGCTTCGGATTGGTCCTGCGCAAGCCGCCGGGGGCGGTCGAGAGGCGCGCGGCGGCGCGACGCCGAGCGGCGAACAGGGTCGTCAGCGGCGCCGCGCGAGAAGACCGAGAAAGGCCGTGATGAACTTGCCGGGGTCGACGCTCGAGTGGATGAACCGATTGACTCTGCCCAGGACTTCCGCCGGACCCAGGGCGGCGAGATCCTGGCTTCTCAGCGACGCCCGAAAGGTCGACATGAGAAGGGCCGCGGGCGCCCCCTTGCCCGAGACATCCGCCACAGTGATCCCGACCTTGCTATCCTCGAGAACGACGCAGCTCCTCCTCCAGCCGCTGCGTCTCGCGTTCCTTATCGCGGCTCCTCTCGAGCCCCTCGGCCATTTCGTTGAAGGAGCCGGCCACGCTCCAGAGCTCGTCCCTTCCCTGCAGCGGGATCCTGTGGCCCAGATTCCCCCCTCGCAGCGCTTCCGTGGAGGATCGGCTCCGCGAAAGTCGCCGAGGAGCTCACCAGGAGCTGATAGACTTTCCACTCCCCATCCTCTCGAAACAGGCAGGAAAGGACCGAGCCTCCGGGGAGCCCCTCCCGTTCCTCGAGGCGGGACCGATGCTCCGGCTGAACCCGTCGCTCCCCACTCCGCCCAACTGGACGCCGCCGCCGGCGTGCCCCACCTCGACTGCCGGGTTCACGCGGATCGCGACCCCCGCAACGCGGCTGATCCAGTCGATGCGGAGCGAATCGACGGGGGCCAAGGCCTCGATCGCGAGCCTGGAGCCATCCCGGGTCGTGTCGAGGCGGGCGCGGACGAAGAGGGTCTCCTCATCCCACAAGAGAGGGACATCCCTCGAGGCCGCATCCGCCAAGAGGAGCGAGTCGGGCGCGAACGGCACCGGAGCCCCGTGGATCTCGACGGGGCCGTCGCCCGAGCGCGCGATCAGCGTCTGGCGGGCCGCCGCATCCCAGAACGGCATGCGCATGCCTCCGGGCGGCAGGTGGAGCTCCTCGATGATGTGCCTGCGCGCTTCTCCCGAAACGTTGACCAGGTACTGGGAGCCGATCGACCCGCGATAGGTCGAGAGAAAGAGCGCTCCGGCGAGGAGCACGAAGAGGATCGCGAAGACGAAGGGGACGATCCCGGCCAGCAGGTGGGACACGATCAGCCGCCTTCCGATCCGGCGGATCGAGAGATGGATGCGCGCCCCGGCGGCGGGCGCGGCCAGAAAGGCATAGAAGGCCGTCATGGCGCCGCAGATCAGCGAGAACCGCATGAGCTTCGGCATCAGGAGCGTTTCCTGCAGGGGAGTCCATGAGATAGCCACCGTCTGCAGCGGGATGTGGACGAGCGCGCTCACGGAGGCGATGGCGAGCCAACCGGCGGAGAGCGAGGAGCGCCAGCGGAAGGACCACAGCCAGGGGATGGCCAGGAGGGCCCACCAGCTTCCCCCTTCCCCTCCTGAGAAACCGGGCGCGCCGATCCCGACGATGAAGAGAACGGCCCAGACGATCGTCCGCCGCCCGCGGGGCCGCTCCCAGAGCGTGAGCCCGATGAAGGCGCGGAACAAGAGGACCGCGCCGAGCGAGCGTTCGCCGCGCGGGGCTGCGGGAATCTGTCGGGGCCCCCGCACGAGCCGGGCGAGCGCCTCAGATACGATCCAACCGCTCTAGGGCGCGCGTCGGTCCGCGGACCTCAACCTGACGAGCGAGACCGCCTGAGCGGCGATCGCCTCGCCCCCGCCGATCGCGTCGACTCCCTCGTTCGACTTGATCTTGACCGAGACTCCGCCTTCATCGATGCCGAGGGCGCGGGCGATCCCCGAGACCATCGCATCGCGGTGAGGAGCCAGTCTGGGCCGCTCGGCGATGACGACCGCATCGATGTTCTCGATGACGGCTCCGGAGTCCGCGAGAAGAGAGGAGACGCGAGAAAGGATCGCGGCCCCCGACACGCCCGCCCACTCGGGGGCGGTGTCCGGAAAGAGGCGGCCGATCTCCCCCAGGCCGGAGGCGCCGAGGAGAGCGTCGGCGATCGCGTGACAGAGAACATCGCCGTCGGAGTGGCCCGCGAGGCCCCGATCATGCGGGATCCGCGCTGTGCCCAGCATGAGGGGACGCCCCGCCTCGAGACGGTGCAGGTCGTAGCCGAGACCGACCCGCATGCGCTCGTCCGCGCCCATCACCTCATCTCGCGAGCGCGCAGCAGACGCTCGACGAAGAGCTTGTCCTCGGGAAACGTCACCTTGAGGTTCTCGAGATCGCCGGGCACGATCCGGATCCGATGGCCGGCGGCCTCGAGGAGCATCGCGTCGTCGGTCACGGCCCGCCCTTCCCGCGCGGCCCGAGCGTGCGATTCCCTGAGCGGGCCCAGGCGAAAGACCTGCGGCGTCTGAGCGCCCCAGATTCCCTCGCGGCTGACCGTCGCCGAGATCCACGACTCCTCGACCCGCTTCAGCGTCTCGCGCGCGGGGAGGGCGGGGAGCGCGCCCGCGGCGTCCGGGTAATCGGCCATCGCGCGCAGGCACCGCGAGATCAGAAACTGCGACACGAGGGGACGGGCCGCGTCGTGGATCAGAACGACCGTGGAGGGATCCTCGCGGAGGGAATCGGGCAGGGCTTCGATCCCGTGATGGGATGAGTCCTGGCGCCGCACGCCTCCCTCGATGAGCTTGACCCTCTCCGCGAGACCCATGGGTGCGAGCACGTCCGTCCGGCAGCGGTCGCGCGCCGCCTCCCCCGGGGCCAGCACCACGATCACCTCGCCGATCGAAGGATGCCGCGCGAAGGTCTCGAGCGACCAGCAGAGGAGAGGACGGCCGTGGATCGGGACGAACCCCTTCTGCGCCCCCGCTCCCAGCCGGCGGCCCAAACCCGCCGCGAGCAAGATGGCATGCCCCTTCACTCCATGCGTGTCCATCGCGGTCACCGGGACCTCCCTTCCCTCTGGAGCCCCGCGCCCAGGGCCTCCGCCACAGTCCTGACGCCGCGCAAGGTTATCCCATCCACGCGCGCCAGATCCGCACGATTCGCTTCCGGCAGCAAGACCTGTTTGTAGCCCAGGCGCGCAGCCTCGCCGATCCGGCGCTCCGGATGGGCCACCCGCCGGACCTCGCCCCCGAGCCCGACTTCCCCGACCACGACCATGTCGGGCCACGTGGGGAGGTCCCGCACGCTCGAGGCGATCGCGAGGAGCACGCCGAGATCGACGCCCGGCTCCTCCACGCGAAGCCCCCCTGCGACATTCACGAAGACATCGTGTCGGCCCGTCTCCACGCCTCCCCGCTTGGCGAGGACCGCGAGGAGGACCGCCAGGCGCTTGGCGTCATAGCCGATCGCGACCCTCTGCGGCGCCGCCCACTGGCACTCGTGAACGAGAGACTGTACCTCCATCAAGAGGGACCTGCTCCCCTCGAGGCTCGCGACAACGACTGAGCCGACCGCCCCCGCCGTCCTCTCGCTCAGGAAGACCTGGCTCGGGTTCGGAACCTCGCGCAGGCCGTCGTCCCTCATGTCGAAGACGCCGATCTCGTGCACTCCCCCGAAGCGGTTCTTGACGCTCCTCAAGATCCGGTAGTGCTGGTAGCGCTCCCCTTCCATATAGAGGACGGTGTCGACCATGTGTTCGAGCGTCCTCGGCCCCGCGAGGGTTCCCTCCTTCGTGACATGCCCGACGAGACAGACCGCCATGTCGCGCCGCTTCGCGAGCTGCATCAGGGAGAGGGCCGATTCCCGGACCTGCAGGAGCGACCCCGGCGCCGAGGGGACGGATGGAAGATAGGCCGACTGGATCGAGTCGATCACCAGGACCGCGGGGGCCGCGGACTCCACGACCTCCGCGATCCGCGAGAGATCCGCCTCCGCGCACAGAACGAGTTCGCCCGGCACCCCCTCCAGCCTCTCCGCCCGCAGGCGGACCTGTCCCTCCGATTCCTCGCCCGACGCATAGAGGGTGCGGACGCCGCGCGCGACAAGCGCGCCCGCGGCCTGAAGGAGGAGCGTGGACTTGCCGATGCCCGGGTCCCCCCCCAGGAGAACGACGGAACCGGGAACGATCCCTCCGCCCAGGACGCGATCCAGCTCGCCGATCCCCGTCGCCATGCGCGGCGCGGCCCCCAGGGGGATTTCGGAGAGGCGCTTCGCCCCGACGGCGCCGCCGATCCCGCCCGCCAGCGGACCGCCACGGCGCGTCTCATCCGTTGTCGGAGGCGTGTAGGCCGTGAGGGAGTTCCACTCGCCGCAGGAAGGGCAGCGGCCGTACCACTGGGAGTGGGAATCGCCGCATGCGCCGCAGAGAAAGACCTTCCGCGAGGGTTTGGGCTTTCCCGCCCCCCGCGCGCTCTCCGTGCGGCCCGCCACGATCCCGGCCTATCCCGCGAAGTACTCGTCCGTCCGCGTGTCGATCGGACGGAATCGCGTCAGCTCGGAGTCGAAGTAGAGCAGGACGGTGTCGATCGGCCCGTTGCGGTGCTTGCCGATGATGACCTCCGCGCGGCCGCGGAGCTCCTCTCGCCGCGCCTCCTTGGCATAGACCTCCTCGCGGAAGAGGAAGATCACCAGGTCGGCGTCCTGCTCGATCGCCCCCGATTCGCGGAGGTCGGCGAGAACCGGACGCTTGTCGTCGCGCCCCTCGACTGCGCGGGAGAGCTGCGAGAGGGCCATGACCGGGATTCCCAGCTCCTTCGCGAGCGCCTTCAGGGACCGCGAGATCGAGCTGATCTCCTGCTGGCGGTTCTCCACCTTGGCGAAGCCGCGCACGAGTTGCAGGTAGTCGACGATCAGGAGGCCGATGTTCTGCTCGCTCTTCAGACGCCGCGCCTTCGCGCGGATCTCCATGATCGAGGAGGCCGGCGTGTCGTCGATGAAGATCGGCGCCTGCGTCAGAATCCCCGCCGCCTGGATCAGGTTCCCCCACTCGTCCTCGTTGATGAATCCGGTCCGGAACCTGTGCGCGGGGATCTCGCTGCAGGAGGCGAGCAGACGCTGGACGAGCTGATCGCGCGACATTTCGAGCGAGAAGACGCCGACCGGGATCTTGAGCTCCGAGGCCGCGTGCTCGGCGACATTCAGGCAGAAGCTCGTCTTCCCCATCGAGGGCCGGCCCGCCACGATGATCAGATCGGACGGCTGGAACCCGGCGGTGAGGCGATCGAGATCCGAGTAGCCGCTCGGCACGCCCGTGATCGCCCTCTTCGTCTCGAAGGCCTGCTCGAGGACGGTGATCACGCGGGGCAGGAGCGCGCGGATGGCGATGAATCCCTTCTTCATGCGCGGATCGCTGACGGCGAAGATGAGCTGCTCGGCTTGATCTATCAGCTCCCCCGAGCTGCCGGCTCCTTCATAGGCCTTGCGAACGATCTCCGTCCCCGTGTGGATCAGCTCGCGCATGACGTACTTCTCGAGGACGAGATTGCAGTGGTGCTCGATGTGAGCGGCGGTGGCGACCGAGTCCTGCAGCGACGAGAGCGCGGCGGTCCCTCCCACGGCCTCCAGATGCCCGCGTCCGCGGAGCTCCTCGGCCAGGCCGATCAGGTCGATCGCGATCCCCCTCTCGTAGAGGGATGTCATCGCGTCGAAGACCTTCCGGTGGGCGTCCCTGTAGAAGCAATCGGGACCCAGGATCTCGACCGCGCGTCCGACGGCCTCCTTCTCGAGCAGCATCGCTCCTAGGACGGCCTGCTCCGCCTCCAGATTCTGCGGGGGGATCCTGACGCCCTGGGCGAACTCCTGCTGCGTCTCTTGCGCCAATTCAGACTCCTACTCCGCGTCGAGGCTCGCGCGGACCTTCTGGACATCCTCCCAGACCATCGGCTTGAGGCCCGGGTTGCGGAGCAAGGCCGCGGGGTGATAGGTGGGAATCACCTTGGCGCCCCTCCACGGGAAGATCTGCCCTCGGACCGCCTTCATCGGCTGGCTCTGCCCCGTGAGGAGCAGCGTCGAGTGCCGCCCCAGCGTGCAGATCACCTTCGGGCGGAGAAGCTCGAGCTGCCGCATCAGGAACGGGGAGCAGGTCACCACCTCATCGGGATGCGGGTCGCGGTTCCCTGGGGGTCGGCACTTCAGGACATTGCAGATGTAGACCTGGTCCCGCTTCAGGCCGATCGCGTCGATGATGCGGGTCAGCAGCTCGCCGGCCCTTCCGACGAAGGGAAGGCCCTGCCGGTCCTCTTCGGCGCCCGGGGCCTCTCCAACAAAGACCAAGGGGACGCTGGCCTCCCCCATGCCGAAGACGACCGCGTTGCGCCCCTCGTGCAGGGGGCAGCTCGTGCACTCCCGCGCATGCTCCGCGAGCGCATCGAGAGCCTCTTTCCACTGCGGCTCGCGTCCGGTCGCGGCCGGGGGCGGCCCCCACTTGGGGCGCGCGGCGCTTTCCTGCCGCGCCGCGCCGGATCTCCCCGCGGAAGATTGCGCCGGAGCCTGTCGCGGGGATTGAGGCATGAGGCGGGCGGGCGGGCGCGCGTAGCCGTGCGCGGGGCCCTGCGCGGGATGCTCTCCCGAGCCGGGGCCCGCGGCCGGCCGGCGTGTCGAGGCGGGCGCGCCGGCCGCGCTCCTCTCCAGAGCGTCTCGGAGCGCGCTTCCCAGAGCGGGATCGCACCAGTAGTGGATCCCGCCTCTGCGCTCCTGCTCCATCTGCATCCGGATCAGCGCGAGGATCCGCTCTTCTGCCCCTGATGTCGCCATCGATCGCTACTTGCCCTTCTTGCCCGCCGCGCCGCTGCCGGAGGGGCCGGAGCCTGCCCGCCGATCCCCTCTGCGCGCGGACGGCCCTTCGCCGCGGGACCTCAACTCCGCCACACGCATGAGAATCTCGCGCGCCACTTCCCGCTTCTCTGCCGGTCGACGCGCCTCCTCCCTCCCGTCCGGATGGAGGAAGACGACCTCGATGGTCTCTCCGCCGAACTCGCTCCCCGGCCGGAG
>Ga0194125_10004725_pt1 | contig 21144 bp, 21 predicted proteins | sample TA2KigC250mmetaG_FD_148626 | JGI IMG/M metagenome (GOLD analysis project Ga0194125, IMG submission 148626) | Freshwater microbial communities from Lake Tanganyika, Tanzania - TA2015034 Kigoma Deep Cast 250m | ecosystem: Environmental > Aquatic > Freshwater > Lake | place: Tanzania: Lake...
CAGCCCGCGTTCACAACCGTGGACAGTCGGACGCGGGTTGCCAAGTGGCTGCTTATGCCGGGGCAGGTTCAAGACGGAACGTTGACCTACACGGCCGCCCCGGATTCGGAGAATTCGGCAACCGAAGATTGGACGCTCGCGCAGTCATGGTACACCTATCGGCGGCCATCAGATGGACGGTCTCTTTCATTCAGCACAGTGCCAAGGTGAGGCATGGCGAACCGACTTATCCTGCCACTGATCCTTGGCCACGATTACGCTGAGCCCTCGCTTCTGTACTTCCGCAGATATGGGCCAGGTCGCCTGTCCCGGATCCTGGTGGTCGCGTGTGCGACCTTGGCAACGGCGGTTGGCGCGGGTTTCGCCGGCGATGTGTTTCCGACCCGCACATTGCCGACGGGCTGTGTCTCATCCGCAAGTGCCTACACAACCCGTGTATCCATCGCGATCTCAGCCCCGGCCCCGAGTGCATACATTCTGGAGGAGGTCTTGCCGTCGGGCTGGGCCATCACCCAGGCGACATGGAAATCCTCGCCGTTCATGCCTACCAAGACCGGCACGACCAACAAATGGGTGTTCGGGATCAGTCCCCCGGTCGAGACCGGAACCCTTGTCTACGTGACCCTGCCCACAAACGCCTTCGAGCGCACATACCAGATAGCAGGAAGTGCGAAATACCTGCAAGGGCCGAGCGAAATCATCCGCGTAACGGCAGGCGACACGTTGCTACACTCCTGTGACAGGGATGCGGACGGAATGCCTGACGACTGGGAAAGAGCTTTCGGCTTGAACCCCACCAACACCGCCGATGCGGGGCAGCATGGCGACAGCGACGGCCTGCACAACTTGGCGGAGTATCTCGCGGACACGAATCCCACCAACCCGGATTCGGTGCTTTCGGTCATCGCCATCCAACCGGAATCTGGTGGCGTCAGGATCGAGTGGAGGGGAGGCGTACAGGCTACGCAATATGCGGAACGGCGTTCGGACCTGTCACAGACATCTGAGACCTGGACCGCCTTCTTGACCAATCTCCCGCCCACGCTTCTCACCAACTACGTGATAGACGCCGAAGCGACGAACGAAACACGATTCTATCGTATCAAGGCGGAGAGGAAGTAGACCTCCTCGGGCCTGAAGAGACGCGCCCCACTGTCTCCTCGGAGCATTTACCGGCCAATCGGCGACCGTTTTCCGTGAACGCTGCCACGGGGGCTTGGCAGAGGGTTTCCTTCAAGTCATGGCCGGTCTTCCGCAAGCGCTTGATGAGTCGGAGGAGGTTCTTGGCGTCGGCGGGATTGTGCGTGTCCCGGCGCAGATGCTCCAGGAGAGCGATTGTGGCGGTGCCCACACGGGGATCGGAGCAGTAGAGAGCGTGGAGCGGTCCATCGTCCCGTCTGCTCCGACACCAACGTGGCGCGCCGCAAACGGCGCTGCGCAAGGCGCCGAAGCGTACTTGACCCGAAGTAGGCCGGAGGGTCACAATCCCCGCCACAGGGTGGGTGCCATGCCGACTACGGCGGGCCGCCGGGGACGGGCGAGCCACGAATGGTCCTATTGTCAGATAGAATTATTGGCCGAAAGGATTACATGAAGGGATTCACCAAAGGTCGTACTCGGCGTGTTAGGAAATGCGCCGGCGCATGCCTGGCTGGAGCCCGTGAGACAGGCCACAAACGGCCTATGTTGCTGGCGGGAGCACGGGGCATGACGGCCGCCGCCGTGCTCTGCGTGTCTATCTCGCACTGCCTGCACGCCGGCGAGCATGAGGATTGGCGACGGGGGTTTCAGGCGCGTGGGTGGTATGCGTTCAGAGAGCCCGGCAACAGGTACACAGGCGGTGCTATGCCGGCTATATATCAGGTGGGCTACAGCAATGGGCAAGAGCATTGGGCGTGTTCCGCAATGTTAGGGTGGGGCAGCGGATGGGAAAGCGCTGAATACGGCAGGAATGGGCTTACCCACCTTCAGCTTGCTGCGTCAGTCAGCTTGGGTTTGTTGGCTGAACTCCTGACGGGGCTGCACCTTGGTATTGCAGTACAGTCCATCAGCCACAACTTCGCCCCGGTGCCCGACCCGTACAGGCCTGTGAACGCGTACTTTCTGGGAGGGGAGTATTTGCTGCTCTATTGCCGGAGTCTAGAAACATTGCCTCTGACGGTCCAGGCTTCGCTCGGCTACAATACGTTTAGTTATGAGTGGAGGACGGGCAACGCGGATACTTCGGGCCGCACGCGTGGCTACACCGGTGAGATGTCCGCAGCCCTGCCTGTCGCGGAGGGGCTCTACTTCTGCGTGGGCTACAGGAGCGAGTTCATTGAGGGCAAGGGGGAACTTCCCAAAAGTGTCGTCCACGGGCCGTTCGCGGGGCTCGTCGTATGCTGGCGCCAAAGAGAGTCCTGCTGCTGTCTCTTCTGAAGAGTATCCAGAAGGTTAGGGACACACTCTTGCACGCTGAGAGCGAGATATGGACGACCAAGGCACCACCGAGCAGAAGACTCGGAGACGTCCTTCTCGGATCAGAAGGGGAGGCGAGACAACATCGCATCACTCCAACGCACCTCGCCCATGCCCCAGAACTCTCCCACCAGTTCCAGATCTCTGACCAGACGACCAGAATCAGACGACCAGGATCAGATTGACATGGGCACCGTAATGTAGGAGAGTTCACACACCGAGTGGCGAAACGGAACAGTCAGTGATTGGATTGGGAGGTGTGGCATGCGTATGCGGGCTTTGGACAGTCTGTGTGTGTGTCTGCTTGCCTCGGTGCTGCTCGGCGGGTGTGCGCACACTCCCAAAGCAACCGAAAGAGCTGAAAAGGGCCTTGAGGAAGCGGTCATTGAACAGGATTGGCAACGCGTGGTGGAGTTGTGTTCGGCGGACCCCCAGAAGGCCAAAACGCCGGTCTATATGTGCCTGAAGGGTCACGCGTGTCTGGCACTGAACCGCAATGACGAATCCGTTGAGGCATTCATGTCAGTTGCCGAGACCCCCGGTGCGGCCGGCTGGTGGAGATCATGGACGAAGGCGTTTGCCAAGCAGCACCCCGAGAACCTGGTCGCCGTCTACCTCGAAGCCGACGGGGTTGCGCGAACCGGCGACTGGGAAGCGGCGATCAAGCGATACGATTCAGCCTTGGCGCTCGACAAGGACTTCGCTCTCGCGCTCAACGCACGCGGTACGGTCCACGCGTTGACAGGGAAACCGGACGACGCGCTGAGCGACCTGAAACAGGCAACGGAAAGCAGCACCGAATTAGCAGATGCTCACGCGAGCCTTGGCACGCTCTATCTGATGAAGAAGGCAACTGGGGCACTGGAAACATACGAGGAGGGCCTAACCAAGTCGGCAAGCTTCGCTCTCGCACGACTTGGCAGAGGCTGCGCGAGATTGGCTCAGAGCACCGATCCGAGCAACATAGTTGCATCTGCCACCGACTTCCTGTCTGTCACAAATATGCCTTGTCTTCAAAGCGCGATGCGACAGACCTTGCATGGCGTACAATCGCTTATTGATGCCGCCATGCACGACACAGAAGGCGGCAGCGAAAGCGCAGGAATGAGCGTCAGGACGACTCGCGAGCTGTATAGCGGGATGTCTCGAACAGAAAGACTCGACGCAATGAGAGGGAAGTCCGTGGCCGAGTTGCGTAGTGAATATGCAGACTTTGCACGAACGGATTTCTTTAGGGGTGTTAGCCTATGGAGCAAGGGGGGCGACCCATCAACACGACTCGATCTTGAGATCGGGGCAGCGAAGGGACTGGTCTATGTGAAGCCTGGAATGGAAACCAGAGTCGACTATGCTGACACGCGAGCGGGTATCTTGATGGAGAGGGAACTAGACCTCGCGCCTATGGCAGACATACGGACGATTTTGGCAGAAAGAGGAGTTGGAGGTATCAGTACTGATGGGCTCCAAATCACGTGCCCCGGAACATGGGCCGTGCGCAATACGCGCTTTGGCTTGTTCCCCGACCAAGAACTCCCACTGGACGAGGAGCAAGTGCCGCTCAACTCGGAGTAACTGACGTGCCCACGCCCCGCAGGTTCACCTTTGCGCTCCTGGCAGTGACTACGGTCGCGCTGACTTCCGGGGCTGCCGTCACGCCGCAGTTCATCGCCTACTCACTGCGCGAAGCATCAGCGCGAGCAGAGGCGGGGGAGACAAGCAAGGCGCTCGCGTCGGTCGGCGGAATCACGCGATTCGCCGGGATGGTCTATCACGCAAAGGGCAAGGACGTGATCCTGGTAGGCCTTGCAGCGCCGGACTTGCCTACTGCCCGACTTGACGATCTCGTAGTGGCGCTTCGCTCGAGGCTCGTCTTCAACGTGTTCCCGCTTGTCAGTATCGATCCGGTTGTGGATACGGAGAAGACCGGGCTTCAGCGGGTTCGATTCAGTGGGCCGCTTGAGAACACCTCGTTCGGCAGGGATTTCCTTGATGCGGATATTCTGCTAAAGAAGTACAGCCTCCACCTCGCCGAGGCGATACGGGCGATTCCGACCTACAACGTGCTGCTGGAAGACGACATCCGCGAGGCGGTCCGACGATCTGGGGCGAGGGTGCGGGACATCCGCTGGCTGGATGCCGAACGTGGCGCGGTGACTTCGGAGAAGTACGAAAGCGCCGCAGTGGAGACCGAGGAGGTCTATCACGATCGGTTCTGGTTCTTTGCGACGAACTACACTGCCGCCTGTGCCGATCCGGAAGTGTTCTGTATCCGGGAACTTGGCATAAAGGTGGAAGCCGAGGATTTGGGTGGGCGAACCGCAGGCAGTCATACGGCAAGGGATAGGTTTGCCCAAGCATGGGCAGCACACTACGACCGGGCAGCCGCCGCCTATCCGGTGCTGCGCCGCCTGAAGCAGTTTTATGACCTCGTGGCAATCGCGGAGGCCGTCACTAAGCTGGAAGCACAACCGTACCTTGGCTACCTCCTGCGCGACTATCGGGAGGCATACGTCAAGACCGAACCTACGTACAGGCTTGAGGAGCTCTACGGGGAAGTCACACGAAACGACGGGCGTCCGCAGCTCGTCCGGATTGCCGGTGGGATTGAGTTGCGAACGGAGATCGCGTGGCTCAACGATGGCAAGTATTCGGAACTGCACAAGCTTGTGCTTGCGTCAAGGCCGAGCGAACGCGCCTTGGTATGGTATCCGGATCTGGTAGGTTGGAGAATGCCCAACACGGGTGATCTGGGGGATGGATGGGACTCTGGTGTGGCGACGAGAATCCGCTGGGCAGGACGCTCCGAGACTACCGGCGGCTTCGCTCTCTCTGCCAAGTCAGTGGTCCTGGCTCCGCCAGGCGCGCGCGTCGATCCAGTGAAGGTTCTGCGCTTCAGCGGCTTCGACCTTCCTCCGCCGCCCATGGAACTCAAAGGCGTATCCATGCATATGGACGTGGACGCGACCGCCTATAGGAGAGACTCTGCGGGCAAAGTCAACAAGGCCCACAAGAAGGCCACTGAGACGCGTCCTTCACCAAACGCCCTGACTTGGCCCGAACAGTAGCTTGGTGCCAACGCGGGGGCCGAGCCACTACTCGCCCACCCTCCAGCATAGTGTCTGGGCGCTCGGCCTGAGAGCAGTCGCAGCTCGATAGGTTGCTTGCACCTGCTTGGAACTGTTCGGATGCCTTGCGTCCGGCGGTGCCGCCCCCGCTTGAAACGGTCCCGGTATTGTCTCCAGACGACGAAACTGCTGCGGCCGGATGGGAACATCCATGCTGACTCCTCCGCACACTGTGTACACGAATGCGCATTTCTGCTCGGAGCTGACAGAGACAACGAACTGCTTGCTGTTTGCCAAGCCCGGAAGAGAAGCCGGCGTGTCTTGTTCGTCCTGGAAGACGTAGTCCCTCAGAAGGTAGTCGAGATCGAGGCTCACTTCGATCGCGGCGCGCCGGAAGTGCATGGCCCGGACCAGCGCCACGAGGCGGAACAGGTTCTCAAGTTCCGCATACTCCGGCACCCGCGTGGCTGCGTATTCAAACCACATGCTAAGCCGGTTGGCGAAGTCCTCGGCCAGCGGGTCGCCGGAATCCGTATCAGTCAGCTTGCCGTCGAGACTTACCTCCTGTCGTCTGGCGGATACGACGACATCGCACCGATCGATGAAGACACCCTCCCTGGCCTCGAAGAAACTCGGATCTCCCTTACGAACATGAAACCAGAATCTGGAAGAAGTGTTTTCTAGGGGGGGCGGCTTCCTGTCGAGATTCATGATTCGGCGGACTTGTCGCGCTCTCAGATCAAGGCATGAGGCTACACCGTCCACCTGAGCGGAACCCTGAGAGAGCTTCTTCATGTGGTAGTCCGCCGCGATCATGATGCTGGCATGCCGGGAATTCTGCGGAACACCGTCAACCACCACCAGTTGTGGTCCGACAGCACGCTCCGCATCGCGCAAGTATCGACGAAGGCTCTCGGCGTCTCGGAGTTCCTTCGAGATGGAGAACAGGCGGCGCAAGCGCGCAATGTTCTCCGGCTTTGGATCCAGAGAGCACAGCGGATAAATGCCTCCTTCGACGGCATTCCTGAGGTTTACGGCGAGGTCGTCGAGTCGCAGCGACGGCCAGCCATCTGAAGCGCGTCCGACCAGAACGATGTCTTTGAGGTCGCGATCCAACACATAACCCTCCAGCCAGCCAATGCCGCCCATTGTCCTGACAAGGCCCTCACGGGGGTTCTCGCGGGCTCGTTGCTGCAGCACGCGCAGAGAAAGAAAGACGCGGCCGTCCTCGGATCTCGAGGGGTGCCGAGCCGGCGCGAACCCTGGCTTGCCGACGGGAGAAAACGTGCAGCAGCCAGTCACCCAGGCAACTTGGGCGGATAGACAGATGCCGCAGAGCCACCCCTCCGCTCTCGATAGCAAGTGGCCCGCCTTTGGCTTGAGCATGTTCACAGCGCCACGCAACTTCCTGCGCCTCGCGGTAACGCGCTATAGATCATCACCCGCTGTCTTCGCGAATCCTACCTGAAGGAACAGGGCGCCCATAAACGTGGGGGGCAAACCACCGTCGCCTGTCACGGACATCAGCCGAGTCCCCACGCCCGCAAACAGCGGAGTGCTGCCGGTCCTTGGCACTCCTAGTTGGGAGAGGTCGAGACTGAACAGAGCCTCCGCGGAAAATGCCGATGTGCGGCCGGAGAGGTTGTTGGCGAGCGGCTTGGGCCCCTGATGGTCGGCCACTTCGTAGAGCACATAGGGCATTATCCGGAGGGCCACGCTCAGATTCAGGCGTACCGCGCCTACGTCGTTCCCTTTCTCGGTCGATGCGAGAGTCTCTGCAAGGCCGAAAACCAGCTCTGGGCCCGAGTAGCTATACTCCTTGTCGGTCTCTGGTGCCGCCTCGTTGCCCTTCTCGCGCCAGCGGATGCCTGCGCCACGCCAACCGAGACCCAGGTGGTAGCGGGAGGGTGCGTAGGCAGCCCCCACCTGAAGGTCATGCACCGAAGTCTCACTGCCCCAGAGGGCGTCAAGAGGCGCAAAGAACGAGAAAAGCCCACCGACGGCAAACCTCCCTCGTCCAACAGATCCACCCACGAGGAAATCCGTTGGCGTACCGATATAGTCGCCTCCGACAACGACGCCCGAGTATCCGCTTCCCACCGACCAGTTCATTCTGAACCCGGCCTTGCCAGGATCAACAGTCGCGTCTTCAGCTGCGATCGCAGGTGCCTCCCCAAGCAACGGCACCAGGACGAGAAGAGAAGCCGCAATACGAAGAACGAACTCCCTGACATGTTTCCGAGGAGGGTGTGTCATTGTGAGATCCTCATCTGCCACACCTGCAGACGGAACGCTGGCCAGACAAAGACACCGCCGAGCCTTGTCTCCGGAGAACCATCGAATCGGCGGCTGTCGTGGGCCGTAAATAGGTCTCACCCCATCCGCTTCTTGGCACACATGAATCCTCAGTCGGAATACTCCACAACGAGGCTTCCCTTCGAACCATCCAGTGAGAGGTAATATTCAGTTGCGTCATGGACAAGCCGCTCGCGTCTCAGATCCTTGGCGAGGTTGTTCCTCACGCACTCCACTATTGTCTCTGCGGCGGACATCGATACCCACTGGCGTTGGAGTTCGGTGCTCAGATGCTTTGCGTCCAGAGCCAAGTCGTATCCTTCCACGCTCTTTTCCTCCTGTTCCACGACACTGAAGAAAGGTCCCGGAACGAGCTTCCTCTTTATCACGTATCTCGGCGTCTTCTCCGTGCGTAGCGTTATCGCAAGTCGCTGTTCGGCACTCACAAAAAGCTGCTCGACGCGCACTTGCCCGAATCCGCGCGCATCGGGATCCACCCATCCGGAGAACGTGGAGGCACAGCGGCGGTAACGCGCGGGGCTGCATGCACCCGTTTCGGATGCGAAGTAGCGGATAACTGCTGCTCGAGGAGCCGCCACAATGCCGTCCGCCAGACGTGTTTCGGCGGCGGATTCGAACCATGCAGCCAGCATCTTCCACGCCTTGCTTGACCCCCAAAACCATATGGCAGGTTCGGAATCCGGATTCTTATGCACTCTTGCGACAACAGCCCTGTAGTTTCTACCATCGTCCAGAACATTCAGGCGTTCCGTGACTGCGCTGGTCTGGATCAGCACCCCGTCACGTCCAAGGATCCAAGCCCCGTCCGCTCCGGCCAAGCCCATTCCGAACAGCAATACGAGAAGGCTGTCGGACCTCGCCCGAACCGGATCGCTCATGGCGGCGATTGTTGACAGGACATCACTCGACAGCGGCACGGCCTTGTTGTCTGTGGATCGGTCGGTCATGAGTATCTCACAGTCCGACATCGGGGAGGCAAGCGCCCCTTCGTATGTTGTCGCGTAGAGGTTCTCCGAGGCGGAGGTGACGATGCTGCGAAAGGCTCTTTCCGCCGCAAAGGTCGCATCTGGGCAAGGCGCTGCGCCAAATGCCGCCACCCTACCGATGCCGATCACCAGCACAACCTCACGTGCGGCTGAAACTGATGCCAATACCGCAACGGAGGCGAGCGCCCCTATTATGTGGGTTGTCAATGAAACGCCTGCTACTTCGCGCCGGTGCCGCGCATGATGTCCAGTGGAACCCACGCATAGCCCTCGTAGAAGTTCTCGGGATTGGCGACAAATCTTTGAAGTTCAACTATGGCCTTCGTCATTTCGTACCAGTCGGCAAGGGCTCCCTTGCGCATCAACTCCTCGACGATTTCGGGCAGCCGCGGCATGTCTTCCAGCATCTTCTTCAGCTGCGGCGGTGCGGTGGCCGGATCGAAATCAACAACGGATGCCAGGGTCTTCGTGTCGAGTTCCGCCAGCACTTCAATGGCTCCCCCCTGCAAGGCAAGGAGCAGCTCGGGGGTTGCTCCTTCGATCATCCCCACGAAACCGCCTTGCATTTCCGCGAGCATGTCATGGAGTCTTGCTTTCGATTTGTAGAGACACACCTGCCGGTTCGGATCCGGCCTGCTGGACACGAACACGGAGGGAGGAAGGGGATTGTCCGCGCCGTCGCGATAGACCCCACGGTAGATGAACTCCTGCATCTTCCTGGACAGGGCGGCCCCCAACAGACGGCCAGAGGCTCGAGACTTGGCTATTTCCACGAGAGCTTCATCCTCTGCGTCGCTTTGCTCCTTCCCTTGGCGGAGATACTCAACGATCGTCTGAACAGTCTCAGAGTCCTCAACGTCAGCTATGAGTTGGCATCTCCCCTGCGTCGCAACGGAAAGCCCCCCAAACGCCTTCTGAGTTTCAGGGTGTCCGCCCACAACGATACCGTGGATCCTGATGAACCGCTCCTTGCAGGCGTTCAGCACGGCATCCTGCAGATGCTGATCCTTGGGAGGGGCGTCCCCAATGAGTATGATGGTTTTTGCGTAGGCGCGTTCCCAATCGAGCGCCAAGGCCTCTTGGATCGCCGAGTACACGCTTTCCGGGTTGTCCCCTCCTCCGCCGGCTTCTATGCTGTTCAGCCGCGTCCTGAACTCCTCCTCCATTCCCCTGTGGCTGAACGGGATGGCCGTGATCCAGTTGTCGCCGTCCTCCTCCTTGTCCCGGTATCCGACGAAGGCGAAACGCAGCGAAAGCGGCTCGGTTCGTCCGAGAATTTCCACCTTGTGCTTCGAGAATTCATCAATGAGGCGCCAGACGTGGTTCTTGGCCGCATCCAGTTCGTCTGCCATGCTCCCAGTTACGTCCATCACAAAGGCGACATCCAGATGAGAGAATCCCTCAACCGTCTTCGGCGTGATGGAAGCAGCCAGGGTTTGCTTCGCGACTTCACTCAGGTCGGACCCCGCTGCGGCGCTGCTCACGAACGCAATCTTGAACGCACGTCCGTCGGCAGTGCGCTCGAATATCGGGAAGGGCAACACTGTTGGATCCGAAGTTGGCCGCACGCCGACGTCGGCCACCTTTGTCTTCAACTCGCCGTCGGCATAGACCGGAACCTCAATCTCAGGCGAATCGCCCACAAAGCGAAGTGCTTGATCCGTGTCCCACACTATGACATCACGGGCATCGATGAAGCCGAAGAAACTGCTGCACTCGTCGCGCTTAGGGTGGTCCCCCACGGCGATCAGACCGTCACCAACCTCACCGAAGTGGTAGGCCTTGTCGTTCTGGTCCAACGTCCCCAAGATGGATGCCTTGCCAAGGTCCCTGAAGAGCGTGGCACCATCCTTGACAACCCACACCTTCTTCAGAACCCCCGCCTCTGTCTGAATTGCGGTGTCTCGGGCAACCCGCAGTTCTCCGCGACTTTCGATACCGCCAATCCCCAGCACCATCGCCCAGAACCCGCACACGATCAGTCTTCTCATTGTCGTCCTCCCTCCGTTGATGCTGCGTTCCTCCTCCACCGTGTTCAATAGAGTGCAGAGACCTCAAGCCAAGCCCAGTTGCGTCTCCCTGCCGCCATCGCAGCAAGCGTTCGAGCCGCTGTGGCGAGGCAGTGTTCGGCCCTCTTCTTCATTGTCTCAAAGGTGCCCCTGTCAGCTTCTCCTGGAGGCAGTTCCATCAAGGGCGCCAGCGCGGGATACAACTGCGGCACCTTGTCGGCAAAACGCCTAAACTGAACCTGTCCGGCGGTGGCACCGCCCGCAAGCAACCTCGCTTCCTCGTCCCATCCCACCGCCAGAGCCTCGCGAATCTCGTTGAAGTCCCTGCGTTCGCACGCCGATATTAGCATGTTCATCGCCATCAGGAATTCGGTGAGGTTCACGTCGGTGAGCAGGACATATGGCACAAGGGACGGCCTTCTTGGGTTGAATGGAATGAACGCCACTTTTCTGCTTCCATCCTTTTCCAGCATTGCGCACTTGATGACAACGTTTCCCCGGACGAAGTGCTTCTCGAGAAGCAGACCTTCCGGCATGCCGTTGACATTGGGATCCCAGATTCTCGACGCGGACAGATCCTCCCTGAAGCAGACTCCAGCAGGATCGCCCACAGCATCAAGCGACACGTATCCGAGTACGGGCGTTGCCTCGCGCCCAATGCGCATCCTGTCTATTGTATAGCCTTCCCGTGTATCCCATCGCAAGACATCTTCGTTTCTCACCCACCCCAGTGTCGAACTAGAAAGAAAATCGCTTTCCATCACTTCCAGAAACTCGCTCTGCGCCGCATGCACGAAAAGACAACTCGGAATGCACCAGCTTCGGCCGTCGCCGTCTACGCGGCGGTAGGCGGGAATGACGCAACGCAGGTCAGAGGCCGAGTCCGAGGCCGAGAAGACCTGGATCTCGGAATGAATCGGAACGACGCATGTGGCGATCTCGGTTCCGGGAAGAAATTCGGCTGTAAGAAACCGACCGAGGATCTCCCTGAGATTGGCAACGCGCCAGTTGAAGAGCCCTCCGTCCGCCTTGACCCGTACGCAGTAGTGGCCCCATGGGTCCTCGCCTACCCCTTCCGTCACTTCGGTCGCGACGCCGACGTACTTATCCATCTCGGATCTCCAGTTATTGCGGGAGTCGTGGGTTCCCAGTTCGACCCTGGCCCCCGGCTTCAGTCGCTTGTACCGAACCGATTCCGAAAGCGCATCGGATCTCGAAGCCGCATGACAGGGGTGAGGCAAGAGGACACAGAGCGTCGCCACAGACAAAGAACGCAGAACCACCCCGATTGCCCCATGATGCATGGCGCATCTCCCGGCCCACCGCGGGCTGCCTTGTGTGGCGCTCATTCCGAACAAACCGCCGAAGACATTACTCATCCCTCAAAGCCACTTGCGGGTCACGCCGTGCAGCCAGCACGGCGGGGAACAGGGCCGCCGCGGAGGATAAAGCAACTACCGCTGCCGAGATCGCCAGTATAGCGGTAGCGCCAGGGGCAAAGGACATGCCCCCTACATCCTCAATCCCGGCAACGCCCACAACCGCACCGGCCACAGTCCTCTCGACGATCTTGGACACGAACATCGCCAGCGGTACGCCAACAACAACGCCGATACCCCCGATTACGGTTCCCTTGAGAAGGAAGAGCCCGCCAACACGCCGACTCGATGCCCCCAGCGCTTTCAGCAGCCCGACTTCGGCGGCTTCAGCGTCCGCTTCGGCATAGAGCGTGACCGCAATGCCGAGCGCCCCCGCAAACATGATGGTGGCGAAGAGAGCCTGAGCACCCCATATGACGACACGGACCAAAGACAAGATCCCCTTGAAGTCGTCAATGGGCATATGGGTCTGAAATCCCACGCCGTCGAGGTACCCCCTGGCCTTCTCGGCACAAGGCAAGTCGCGGAAGTAGAGGTAGGCATAAATGGCGTCGATGCGCCATGAATCCGTGGGACGCTGCGCAGCGGCATCGAAACCGAGATCATCCCAGATTCTTGGTGAGCACAGCACGTATCCTTTCGGGTAAAGGCGGTTAAACTCATCAAGGCTTGAGACGTCCGAGGCAGGGATGTCCCTGCGGGCTTCCGCAGAAAAGGAGCAGAGGGTGTTCGCGCCGCTCAGGCGGACGTCAACGCGACAGAGCACGCCAGTGGGGAAGCCCCATTGAGTCCCCGCAATGATTTCTCGCGCAATCTCCTTCTTCTTGCGTGCGAGAGATCTGACGCGAGCTGCGGCCTGGTCTCTTCTCGTCATGGCGTCTTCATGTTCCTGCTGGGCTACGCCTTTGTGTATTTCCGTCTTCGACTTGACGGCTGCGACAAATCCGTCGACTGCAGCTCTGGAAGTCAGAGACGATGCGCTCAGATCGATCTGCATGGCATCGATGCATTGCGAGGCCTGTCGCTGCAAGTTCGTCAGAAGTTGCGCCCATTCCTCATCAGAAGCGCTGGCGCGCTCCTCGCGAGTTCCGGGCGCAAGCCCTCCGTCCTGTCCGGAGACCTGCTTCTTGCGCGCGCCTTTGCGGGCAATTCCAAATCTAGCTTCCCAAACGCCGGACACCCGACGTCGCAGGGACATGCGCTGCGCTTGTCGGTCCTCGCACAAAGGGGTGCAGACGCCGCGAACATCCAGACATGGCGTCGCCTCTGACGCGTTGCGGTCCCCCGTTATTGTCTTTGGAAAGACCTGCTCCGCGTCTGCTTCAAAGGCCAGAAGCCATTGCTCCATCTCCACACCTGCTCCCTGTGAAGCATCCGCTCTCTCAAGGGCCAACTCGGCTTCAGCAAGCAGAACCTCTGCGCCGGCAAGTTCCTTTTCGGTTCCTCTAACACGGCTTCGCGCCTCTTCCGACAGCACTTCGCCCTTTGAGCCGGTCAACACTCCCTTGACGGCAAACCACGCGCTAGTGCAGTCGCGCACACGCCAACACAGGAGCGGGTAGCTGCTGTCCGGGCGAGAACACAGCTCATTGAAAAGCGCGAAGATGTTTGTTTCGGAACCGCTCGAAAATCCCGCGACCACGTATCCCAGGCGGCTGTATGTCTCGTCCCACATCGCGTTGGCATTCGCAAGAACGCGGGCGTGCATCTTCTGGATGACACCTGGAGCTGCCATGCAGGCACCGTCGCGCAAGTAGTCGAACACTCCAGCGACTTTCACCCGGGCGCTGGCAGCGGGGGGGCTCTGCGCGGCCTCGGGAAGCGCCAACCACACTGTGCGGCCCACCAGATCCGTGACTGCATCGGACGACGGGAGCCAGCGGCTGAGCTTCCTTGCGGTCTCACTGCTCAGGACGATCTCGTCGGCATCGTCCGTCGAGATCCAGGATCCAGCAAGGCAATACTCGCTGACACGTTTTGCTTCCGGGTCTCCCACGAATGTATTACCAAGGCGGGTAAACGTCCCCAGACCCCGGCGTTCCCGGGGATGCTCCAGCATCAAGTAGTGACTCTCAGATCTCCACCATAAGTTGTAGCCAAGGTACTCATCAGATCTGCAGCGCCTGCGGAGTTGCTCGTCGGCTAGCCGAAGGTTTTCCTCGAAACCTGCTTCCCATCCGACAGGTCGCCAGCCGGCCCGGTTGACTCTCACAGCACCTGCTGCGGCCTTCTTCCGCACGATCTCATCAACGTACCTTCGAATGCCCATGGATACGGCCATCACGGATACCGCTAGAACAACGCTGAGCGTGATGGACAGGGTATTGAACAGTGTCATCCACCGGCGGTACCCATGACACATTCCACCAAGCAGCACTGAGGTGTTCGCGTTCGCGCGCATCCGGGTCACTCGAATTTCAGCTCGGCATACACGGCCGGATAACCCTCTCTTGCGATACGATCGGCCAGAACGCGGATATCGATCGACTCCTGGGCGGTGACATGCGGTGTGATTTGGCGGTCATCGACGATCCTACCGTCGCGCATGAGGATCGACCTGCTGGCGACCAGTGCGGGGTGTTCAATTTCATGAGTCACGAGCACAACAGTGGCACCATAGACGGCATTCGCAATGAGCAAGCTTGCGAGAACCAGGCACTTGTTGGCGATGTCGAGATTGCCCGTCGGCTCGTCGGCGAGTATGATGGCAGGATGCTTGGACAGCGCCCGCGCCACAGATATCCTCTGCTTCTGACCGCCAGACAGATCCCTGGTGCGCTTGCGCGCGAAGTTGGCCATGCCGAGCATAGCGAGCAGGGCATCCGCCGTATTCCCGCGACGAGAATCTGGCGAAGCGAACCGAGCGCCAAGTTCCACGTTCGCTTGCGCCGTAAGGTGATTCATGAGGTGATAGCTCTGGAAGACAAACCCAACATGGTCTGCGCGCCACCGAGACATCCTTGCTGAACCGATCCCTTCTTCCAGCGCGGCACGCAGATCGTGCGTCGTGCCGTTGACCCTAAAGAGAAACTGCCCTTCTTGTGGGCACGGTCTCGGAGCCGCGAGGAACCCCAACAGACTCAGCAGCGTCGACTTTCCGGAGCCGGATTCGCCGGTGACGGCCAGGAACTCCCCCCGCACAATCCTCAGGCAGACCTGGTCGCACCCCTTGGCCACCAGTCGCTTTCCCGACCAAAACTCCTTGCTGACATTGTCCAGTTTGTATATCCAGTCCTCAGGACCGTGGACATCGGGACTTTCCATGTTGGCCCCTCCTATGCACTCCGCTCACAGTCAGAAGCCGGCCAGCGTTTCGCGCGGCCTTGCCTGCCGAAAAAACGAATTCCTCCCTCATCTTCTAAGCACCTCCCAGGGATCCTGTCTCGCAATGGCCAGTGCCGGAATCAGGGCGGCAACAACACACATCCCGACGAAAGCGGCAAGCAGACTCGCCGCGGCCGCTGTCGGAACGGAGACACTGAGCGGCACAGCTTGGCCCAGGTGTGCGGCAATCCACGCGGCCAGCCGCGGGCACAGGAGTCGAGCCAGCCAGAGCCCGGCCAGCCCTGCACCCGTGCCCACGAAAGCGCTTTGCACCACATACGCACCGGCGACCCACCAGTTCCCGCTGCCTTGGGCCTTCAGTATCGCGATCTCGTACTTGCGCCGCGATACCCATGACAGAAAGGTGCAAAGCAATGCTCCAAATACCGTCACGAGCATGATGGACAACGCTGCCCATGCGGCCGTTCGAGCAGCGGCGAGCAACTGGAGTTCGCTGTCGAAGTCGTCAAACGGCGTTCTGACCCAGAACTTGAGTCTATCTTCGGCAAGCCTTCGGGCCTTCAACACAGTTCCTCTGTCTCTGAAATAGATCTGGCACCTGATCGTCGCAAAGCGACTCGCGCCTGAGACGCCCGGAAGTTCTTCCTGGGAACCATTCGATACCAGTGTAGCCTTTCTTGGCTCGCTCTGCGCGTGGACATCTCCCTCAGCTTGTGTGTCGTCTATGGCCTCGTCCAATGCACTCAGCGCCGCTTGAATTGCCTCGACAATCGGCGCTGTCGCAAAACAGTAGTCTCCCTTTGTACTATCGAATATGCCAGCAACGCGCGCTTCTGCGCAAACCGAGTCGTCAGTAATCCCCAGCCAACATGGTTCACCTGCGAACAGCACGCCCTGCCACAGGCGGTTCGCCGTCTTCCTTGGAAGAACGATCTGTGGGCGTTTCGAATCAGTCACCCATCCGCCGGCAAGGCGTGAGTCGGCGACCCTCCTTCCTTCCGGATCGGTCGGAGAAGTCAGGGCAACGCCCACCGCCACGCCAACACCCCCTTTGTCGGGATGAGCCAGGAAGACGTACACCCACCCCGGCGAAAGCCACGCCGGTTCCGCACAAACGACGGCTTCCGGTCCAAGGTCACGCCTCAGAATGGCGACAAGTCTGGAGATAGCTTGCTGGGCGTTGTCCGTTCCGATAGGCGGAGCGGCCCAAGGCGTACCAAGTTCCTTGTCGCGACGCGCGGCGACCTCCATGGAATTGACCGCGCCACTTCTCGCGATTCTGTCCTCGCAATACGCCTCGAAGGCGCTGGCTGCAGCGAACAGAATGCCGCAAACTGCCACGGAAACAGCTATTGCCGCGGAGGCTAGAACTAGTGCCAAGCTGCTTCGTCGCATCAGGTCGAGATAGAGCGCATAATGCACGAAATGTAACGCCTTGTTCATGTCGTTACAGCTCGCCAGCCACGGCGTCCAGAGCAAGAAAACACCCGACTCTGTTGTGGCTTCTACTGGTCTGAGTCCTCATTGGCAAGCTCTTTGTGCGTTCTTGCCTTTGTGCGTTTTTCTGTGCGTCTTTTTGCGCTTGGGGGCGCGCCCCAAAAACTGACCCACCTGTATGACTAGCCTCGATTCCCACAGCCCCCGGCGGGGCCAACAATTGGTCTTCGGCAGGGGCGTGGAGCGACTCCCCACGTGACTCTTGGAGCAGACCCGACGATGGGGGCGTCCGCGTGGGTGGCCGCGTTCAAAGCGGCCGGCGTTGACATGGGCGATGGTACGGCCGCGGGACGCTGGATCGCCTGGGCGACGGCGCAAGCGGACCGGATGGATCCGCTTGCGAAGGGCCCACCGGCGGGCCTGAATGCGAAGGAGGTAACCGGTGAATCCCTATGAACACCTGAGTCGTGAGGAGCGTCTGCGGCGGATCGGGGAACTGCTGTCGAAGGGTGTCACGCGCATGTTGGAGGCGGAGAAGAACGCCGCTCAGAAGGCTGGCGAGGCAGCCGTGGCGGCGAAGGTCGAAGAGGCTGAGGGTGACTGGATCACGCGCGGCATCGTGGCCTACCTGAAGCGCGTCGGACCGGCAATGCCCGCTGACATCCGCCGCGGGATCGCACTCCCGAAGAGCACCTTGTTCAAACGGCTGAAGCTCCTGCTGGCAGCCAGTGTGCTGACGAAGACCGGATACCACCGGCGCGTTAGGTACACCGCGGTCCCAGTCAGCAACCCAGCAGCAGTGCCCGCAGGCCACCCCGCGTAGGGGGCTCCGGATAGCGTGCACGGTGACTGATTGGGCCGTCGTGAAGCAAGTGCACAGCGTGCCGAAGCCCGTCGGTTGCCCAGGCCACGCACTGTCCTCTACGCCACGAGTATCGCACGCCAACTGCCGTCCAGCCGCTTGAACTCGCTGTCCCTGATCCACACCTGGCTGTTGGCCTGCTCCGCGTAGGCATACGCCCAACTGGCGATCCTGCGGGACACATCGAGGTCGTACACAATGGCCGCTGCGTCAAACCGCTGGTTCAGCTCGGCCCGCATATCGGCATTCCGCACGGCCCATGCCTCCAGATGCTTCTCGAAGGCCAGATGATCGGACTTGGCGCTGTTACATCCACGGTGCGCCAGAACAAAGTTGTGGGCAAGATCGCTGTGACATCGCGACCATGGAATGAAGTGGTCGACGTCGGCCGATGATCGCAGGTGCCCGCGGCAGTAGAAGCATTCGCCCCGTTGGACATCACGGAGGATGGGCACATACACGTCAAGCGATGCGCGCTCATGTCCGAAGAGAAAATCCTGAAGATCGTTCGCGTATCCCAGGTCGCGAGCGTTTGCCCGGCGGAGATAGTCGATCCAGCTTGACCGGAACAGCCCACAAAGCACCGGATAGAACGCCCGGAAGCAGTACGCCATACCCGGCTTGAGCATGATGCTGGCCCCTGTTTCAATGTTGTCATAGAGGAAGTCCAGGCGTTCAGACCCGACGGTCTGCAGCTTCCAGAGGGGCATCACGCGGACCGTCGTCGCCACGTCTGAGACAAGTGCCTTCCACGCTGGCCGGTCCATCCGCCCCCGGTACAACGAGCCGGCCGATCGAACGCGGGCCGCGGCAATACGGTTGATCACGTCTGCCTGTCTACCGGTATTCTGCTTCAAGACGATGCCGGAGTCGCTCCCGGCTACCTGAAAAGGACGAACCTGCTGCCAGTAGAGGCGTATGAACCGTTCCGCGATCTGGCGTATTGTCAGGTCCAGAGGTGCCCCCGAGTCGTCCCCAAATTCGACGGCCAGATCTGCGAGCGAGTGCAGCAGCGCGAACTTGTAACTCGCTACGAAACTGCCCTCGTTGAGCAGCCGCTGGATGTTCTTAAGGAACCGGACCTGATCTCCGTCGCTGGGTATGGGCCAGTCCGTCATTGCACCCCTGCCGGCGACGATCGAAACACGAGGGAAAACCACGCGACCTCACGGTCGAACGCGTCGCTGTTCTGGTAGAGTTCAACACGCTCGAAGCCGGCCTCCGCGAAAATGCCGGTGAGTTCGTCAGGGGATCGCTCGATAAAGAGCCGGCCCGTGTTATCTCGCTGCCCTGCGATCCCTGCTCGGCCTACTGAAGCAGAAACGAAGACCAAGCCAGTGGGAGTCAACAGCCTGCGGAACTGCCTTGCGGTCGTGCCCAGAGCCTCGTCCGAAAGGTGCATCACGACGGCAATGGCGACCACCGCCGAAAACCTGCGGGTGAGCAGCAGGCTATCCGGATCCAGCGGCACGGCGGTGAGAAGAAGTCGGTCGTCCAGTTCCGGGTGCTTTGCCTTCGCCTCCGCGACCATGGCTGGCGACGCGTCGGTCGCTGTCACATCAAACCCCTGGCGCAACAGAAAGGCGGCGTCGCGTCCGGACCCGGAGCCGATTTCGAGGACGGAGGCAGCCGCAGGCAGATGTTTCAGCAAGAGGCGATGCGTCGCCGACATGTCCGCCGTCTCATATCGGCCGGTCAGCCGTGAAGCCTCTCGCTCGTAGGTGGCCAGGGTCGTCGCGTCCATGCCCCGGAGTATAGGAGGGCGGCGCGGCTTCATCAACAGCGCCCTGAAAGCACGCTGAGCAAGAGCGGCCCACTCACGCCCGCACATCGGCCGGAACCTCTGGCGGCGTCAGCAGACGATCCACCTCCACTGAGAAGAATCCACACCCCCGCGTGTGCTTCGGGAGAACGACTCTGTGAAGAACGCCTTGGTTCGCCAGACGCTGAATGAACCTGGTTGACTTGCTAAAGCGTCGGGCGACCTCCTTGGTGCTGATCACGCACTTCTCCGCTGGCTCGGCTTGCTGGTTCCGGCACCGGCGTCCGTGGTTCCGGATGCAGGCGACGATCCAGACCCGCTCGTCCACGGCAACGGTGGGGTCCGCCTTGAGCATCGCCCGGATGGCATCGACAGTGGTGGAAAGCATGGCGACTCCTTTCCTATGGGCGCACTGGTGCGAAGCGTAGGGGGATTCGGTGCGTGCACCAGATTCAAATGCGCCATGTGGCGCATTTGACCGGCTATCAGGCGCTTGACCGTCCGGCGATCGAGGGGTTTACTGGCTTATCGGCCATGCCGGACCTGGCTGCCCGCGTTGCGCCGGGCTCTGCGGGAACCGTTCTGGGCGCTGTTCTAAGGCTGGCATGGGCAACACCTGGGTAACAAACGCCCTGCACTATCTCGACGAGGACGGGGAGTTTGCCGTGCGCACCGGACCGGCGCGTCGAATGTAGAGAATGCGCAGCCGGTTGGGATACGCCACGGGCCAGGCTGTGCGCGCGCAAGGACGGACCGGAGAGGCTACCCCGGCTCCCGACTCCTGGCGGCTGTGCGTTCAATCGCGCACCACATGCGTCTGGAGCGCCGAATTGCGGAAAACTGGCCGTTTTCCGGCCTTGGATACCAGTCGGAGCGGCCGAAACGCGGCCGATAGGTACCAAAATCCGGTCCCCGGGGACCGGATTCTAGTACGAATCAGTCCTTAATCGTGTCGTCCATGCGGATCTCACCCCCCCACCGGGAAGGTTTCTGGCCGCCGGGCGTCAGGCACCAGATCACGGGGATCGCGGGCGGGTTTCTCGGGGCCGGGCCCAAACCGTCCGTGAAGTATACCACGATGTCGGACCTCTCGCGTCGGAGGAAATCCTTCTCAAACGGCGGACGAAGATCTGTGCCGCCACGCCCTTGCACGTCCGTGATCGGTCTGCAATCGTAGACGCGCCGCACCACGGCGTCACACTCGACGACGCGGACCTGGAAATGTCGCGACATGCTCGCGAGTTCGGCTGAAATGTCGGCGAGCATTTCATCATCTAAGCTGCCGCTCGTGTCGATCACGGCGTCGATTCCGTGCTGTTTCAGAACCGCGAGGAAGTCATCGTCGTGTCGGCCTTGCGTTCCGATTGTGAAGATGGTTTGCATCAGTGACCGGTCGCGGACACGCAGCCAGCATCTTCCCCGAGGGCGTGCGGGAAACCCGCTACGAGAGCCGGACCGGTACGTTGTGCTCCCTGAGAAACAGCTTCAGGTCGCGGATGCCGATGGTGTTGAAGTGGAAGACCGACGCCGCCAGGAGAACGGCGGCCCCGGCCTCGACGGCCTCAAGGAAGTGTTCCGGTTTTCCC
>Ga0194125_10004726_pt1 | contig 21140 bp, 17 predicted proteins | sample TA2KigC250mmetaG_FD_148626 | JGI IMG/M metagenome (GOLD analysis project Ga0194125, IMG submission 148626) | Freshwater microbial communities from Lake Tanganyika, Tanzania - TA2015034 Kigoma Deep Cast 250m | ecosystem: Environmental > Aquatic > Freshwater > Lake | place: Tanzania: Lake...
TTGTCTTTCTTCCCCTCATCCTCCTCCTTTTTGGATTAGGCGATCTTTCCAAGATCTTCATCATCTATATCATTGTCTTCTTTCAGATTTTAGTGACGACCCGGGATGCCGCAAAAGGAATTGACGAAGAACAGATTCTCTCCGTCCTTTCCCTGGGCGCCCGTCCAAAACAGATCTTTCTTCATACGATCTTTCCAGCGTGCCTTCCGAAGATTCTCACCTCTCTGAGGATCAGCATTGGCACTGCGATTGCCGTGCTCTTCTTTGTTGAGTCTTTTGCCACAGAGAATGGCCTCGGGTTTTTCATTCTCGATGCCTGGAGCACACTCGATTACCTCTCCATGTATACCGGCATCATAGGGATGGGAGTGCTGGGTGTCATCCTCTACGAAGTTGTGGACCGGATTGAGAGGAAGTATTGCCGCTGGATGTTCAACGAGTAAAAGAGATAAAGGGTCTTCACTTAACTAAAGGGATGACTTTTGCCTTTTCTTTCCCTCCTCTTTGGCAAAGTCGGTACGACTCGAAACCGAGAGGGAAGGGGGAGATTTTGTAAATTATAGGCAGCCCCATATCATTTTCTCATCCTCTTTGAAGGTGCAAGCATTGATCGGGGATTGAGAATACGGTTCAACTCGGCTTTTGAGAGGATTTTCTCTTCCTCCATCACCTGCCGGATTGTCTTATTCTCCTGGTATGCTTTCTTGGCCATACGGGCCGCCTCATCGTACCCGGTTTTTGGAGCAAGGGCTGTGACTAAGGCTAGGCTTTTTTCAATCATCTCTTCGCATCGCTTCGGGTCTGCCTTCAGTCCTTTAACGCATCTTCTATTGAAATTGTCTATTCCATTGGTAAGCAACCGGATCGATTCCAGGAGATTGTGACCGATCAAGGGCATCATGGTATTGAGTTCAAAATAGCCGCTGAGGCCTCCCAGGGTGATGGCCGAATCGTTTCCGATCACCTGAGCGCAGACCTGGATCATGGATTCGGGAATGACCGGGTTGACCTTTCCAGGCATCATGGAGGAGCCGGGTTGAGTTTCGGGAAGATGAATCTCACCAATGCCACACCGGGGCCCTGAACCAAGCCACCGGACGTCATTGGCAATCTTAAAGAGACTGACAGCAACAGTTTTTAAAGCTCCGCTCATTTCCACAGAAGCATCGCGGGCGCCCTGGGCTTCAAAATAACAGGTTGGTTTACGGAAATGTCCTCCGACTGTTTTATTGATGATGGCGATGGCCTTCTTAGAAAACTGCGGGTGGGTATTGGCTCCAGTTCCAACGGCGGTTCCACCCAGAGGAAGTTCCAAAAGGTCTCCCATGGCGTTTAGAATTCTAAAGATGGAGAGCCTCGCCTGCTCTGCATATCCTTCAAATTCCTGCCCCAGTCGAATGGGAAGGGCATCCTGGAGATGGGTCCTTCCAATCTTAAGAACGGGGTAAAACTCCTTTGCCTTTGATTGGAGCGTCTGATGGAGGTCCCTTAGGGCGGGCAGAAGTTTTTCCATTAGAAGGGTGACTGAGGCGATATGGATGGCCGTGGGAAAGACGTCGTTACTCGATTGACACAGGTTGACATGGTCATTGGGGTGGACCGGCTTGTAGATTCCTTTTTTACCCCCTAAGATTTCATTAGCCCGGTTGGCGATCACCTCGTTGGTGTTCATGTGGGTAGACGTGCCAGAGCCGGTTTGAAAGATGTCAAGAACAAATTGCTCGTCCCATCTTCCCTGCATGACCTCATAAGAGGCCCGCTCAATGGCTCGGGCTATTCTCTTATTAAGAAGGCGAAGCCCTGAGTTCGCCCTGGCAGAGGCATATTTGATGAGACCCAGGGCATGGATCAGTTCTCTCCCAAAACGGTATCCACTAACAGGAAAATTCTCAACGGCCCTCTTCGTGTTAGCACCATAATAGGCCTCTTTGGGGACCCTCACCAGCCCCATCGAATCTTTTTCAATCCTGTATCTTTGATTTGAGCGAACCATATTTTGTCTCCTTTATGAAGTCCTTACTGATGGACTCTTGGCTCTTCACCTCAGACTTTACCCACGGGGGCCATATAAATTACAAACTCCTCTTCCCCATCAATGCGAAGTAGCCGATCCAATGCTTCCTGGTCATAGGCTTCACAGGCGAGGTAGAGGTTCTGACAGACATGCCCTGCATCCATGGCGATGACTCTGTGGGCTGCCAGTCCATAACGCCATTCCATCCGGTAAGGAATAGTTGTCCAGACGAAGGTCAGTGAACCGTTTCCCGGATACGGCTGGTTGAATGACGCTTTGATCATTTTGCCTGAAAGATTTTTTTCTGAGAACTCAAAGAGTAGTTGGTGAGAAAGCGGCAAATACCGATAAACTCCAGAATCGAGCCCTTCCACATTGAGCACAACGAGGTAGGTTTCAAGGGCATGACGGCACCCTGCTGATGGCACGGTCCGATAGGCATGTCCCCAGTCAGGTTCTCCCCGGACTCCTTGAGTTGCCCAAAGAAGAAAAGAGACCTCCTCGAGCGAAAGAGGCTCTTTTTTATACATACGACGGCTCTCCCGGTTCCTGATGGCTAAGATAAGATCCATCTTAGGAATCTGTTTCCACTCGCTTGGTTTCTTCAGATCAATTCGCAATGCATCGGCTGGATAGGACTTTTCAATAGGGGGAGGATCGATCCCTCTGTTCTGATCGGTTTGGGAGAAGTCGACTCGCTTTCGGATGCTATCTTTTAGAAAACTTCTGTAGTGTCGCAATTGGTCTTTGTCCATCTCGAGGTCAGGTCCCTCCTTCTATTTCAAGCAAACTCTTTTCCTATTTCATAGGTTATCACATTTTGATTCTTATTCAATATTTTTCTCAACGTCACGGAATTCTTAGCCGGTGGGAGAGGTAAAGCTGTTAAATTTGACCTTGGCCTTCCCTTTATGTATCCTGTTAGTAACGAACTCCCATGGATGAACAACGAAGGCAACTCAAGCTCATCATATTGCTCATGTTACTCATGCTTGGGGTCATTTGCAGCACTTTGATCTCCTCCCAGCGTTCGCTAACGGGGATAAATGATTTAGATGGCATCATCGGTGTGGTGCTCGGTCTGTTTATCTGCTCTCATCCCGCTGCCAATCTGGTCGATCTGTTTTTTTACAAGCGAGGAGTTCGAGGTCAGTTTTCATCGAGTCGATCCATCGTTTTGTGGATAGCCCTGAACACGTTGGTCTTGCTCATCGGTGGAATCGTCATTTTCACCGGGACAACACGATTTATCGGTAGAACAGGTTAAACATAGAAACACAGGCTGGCTCTTCGTTGACAAAGTAGAGAGCCATCCTTTATCATTTTTTAAAGTTCATAGAAAAACCAAACTTTTGGATGACACAGATTAGTAAGAGATGACAAGGATATGCGAAAGGTGATCCATGGGAAAGAATATTGTTCAAAAAATATTTGAGCTTCATCGGGTGACGGGAAGCCTTAAAGCCAACGGCGACATTGCCATCTCCATTGACCAGACCCTGACACAGGATGCTACGGGCACGATGGCTTATCTCCAGTTCGAGGCCATGGGGATTCCGAGGGTGAAGACCAAACTTTCCATCAGCTACGTGGACCACAACATGCTCCAGACGGGTTTTGAGAATGCAGATGATCATCGGTTTCTTCAGACCTTTGCGGCAAAGTATGGGATTCTCTTTTCCAAACCCGGCAACGGCATCTGCCACCAGGTCCATCTGGAACGGTTTGCCAAACCCGGAGTCACCCTTCTTGGTTCTGACAGCCACACGCCCAATGCAGGCGCTATGGGAATGATCGCCATTGGCGCTGGAGGCCTCGATGTAGCCATTGCCATGGCAGGAGGGCCCTACCACCTCAAGATGCCGGAGGTTGTCCTGGTGAGGTTGAAGGGAAGGCTGGGCCCGTGGGTTTCTTCAAAGGATATCATTCTCGAACTTCTCAGGCGTTTGACTGTCAAAGGGGGTGTGGGGAAGATCTTCGAATTCGGAGGCCTGGGTGTGAAGACGCTCTCCATTCCGGAGCGGGCAACGATTGCCAATCTGGGAGCCGAGCTTGGAGCCACGACCACGATTTTCCCAAGCGATGGAAAGACCCTCGAATTTTTAAGAGCCCAGAAAAGAGAGAAAGACTGGGTTCCTCTCAAAGCCGATCCAGACGCCTGCTATGATGAACTTATAGAGATCGATCTCCGCACATTGGAACCCATGGTCGCTCAACCTTCAAGTCCAGACAGGGTTGTTCCAGTGAGAGAAGTGGCAGGGAGAGAGGTACAACAGGTATGCATCGGAAGTTGCAACAATTCTTCCTATGTGGATCTGATGAGTGTCGCAAAGATCCTAAAAGGCAAGAAGATCCACCCGAATGTCAGTCTCACGATCACCCCCGGGTCGAAACAGGCCTTTGAGATGATCGCAAAAAGCGGAGCCCTAACAGACTTGATCCAGTCAGGGGCTCGAATCCTCGAATCAGCTTGCGGTCCTTGCATTGGAATGGGGCAGGCTCCTCCATCCGATGCGATCTCCATCCGGACGATGAACCGGAATTTCCCGGGCCGTAGCGGAACACCTGATGATCAGGTCTATCTGGCAAGTCCGTATGTTGCATGTGCCTGCGCATTAAAAGGTGTGATCACAGATCCGAGAAGGCTGGGAATGAATCCCCCGCGGATTCCTATGCCCAAGAAATTTTTAATCGATGGCAGCATGATCCTTGCTCCTTCCAAGAATCCCAAAGATGTCGTCATCGAGAGGGGCCCAAACATCAAACCCCTTCCCAAGCGGGGGCCTCTGGAGGATGTGATGAAGGGAGCAGTGCTTTTAAAGGTGGGAGATGATATTACGACTGACCACATCCTCCCTGCAGGAGCAAGAGTGCTTCCCCTGCGTTCCAATATCCCCGCCATTTCAAAGCATCTTTTTGAGAGACTGGACCCTGATTTTTTTAAGAAAGCTAAGGAATCGGGTGGCGGGTTTGTGGTTGGAGGCGGGAATTATGGCCAGGGATCGAGCCGTGAACATGCGGCGATGGCCCCTATGTTTGTTGGTGTCCTGGCTATTATCACCAAGTCGTATGCGCGTATTCACCGAAGCAACCTGATCAACTTTGGGATTCTTCCCTTGACCTTTAAAGAGGAGGAGGAGATTGAGAGGGTTGACCAGGGAGATCAACTCAGGATTGAGAAGGTGCGAGAATGCCTCAAGGTCAATGGATCATTGATGGTTCATAATGTGACAAAGGGAAGGGAGTTCGAAGTTTTACACGGGCTGAACCAGAGAGAAATTGAGATTCTCCTTGCCGGAGGATTGCTCAATTATACTCGAAAAAAAAGTGTCTAAAGTTTAAAGTGATCTAAAGTGCCTAAAGTTACATTAAATAACGGCGTCATAAAATGTTAAAACGTAGGGCAGGGCTTTAGCCCTGCTTAAAGCAAGCCTAAAGGCTTGCCCTACAGTTTTAAAACGCTTTTTTCAACATGAACTTCACCCATGACATTCTTATTGTTGGAGCGGGGCTAGCAGGTCTTCGTGCTGCCGTGGAGTGTGTGGGCCAGGCTAACGTGGCGGTGGTAAGCAAGGTTCTTCCAACGCGGTCCCATTCGGGCGCAGCCCAGGGAGGGATTACAGCCGCCCTTGGAAATGAGGAGGAGGATCACTGGGAATGGCATCTTTTCGATACGGTCAAGGGGGGTGATTACCTCGGTGATCAGGATGCCATCGAGATCATGGTCAGGGATGCTCCTCGGGTCATCTATGAACTGGAGCATATGGGCGTTCCTTTCAGTCGCACTCCAGAGGGGAAGATCGCCCAGAGAAACTTCGGAGGACATACAAGAGATTACGGAAAGAAACCAGTAAAGCGAGCCTGTTATGCTGCGGATCGAACAGGAAGGGTTGCCCTTGATACCCTCTATGACCAATGCCTTCGCCATAGCGTGAAATTCTATCCCGAGAATTATGCCCTCTCACTTGTTTTTTTTGAAAAGAAATGTGCAGGAGTGGTGACTTATGATCTTCCAACAGGCGAACTTCATTTACTTCAGGCCAAGGCTGTCCTGCTTGCAACTGGCGGATGCGGAAGACTCTATCAGACCACTTCGAATGGTTTTGCCTCGACCGGAGATGGGATAAGCCTGGCCTTCCGATCAAGCATCCCGCTTGAGGATATGGAATTCGTTCAATTCCATCCTACCGGGCTATATCCCTTGGGCATCCTGGTGAGTGAAGCCGCAAGAGGCGAAGGCGGCATTTTAAGAAACCGGTTAGGTGAACGGTTTATGGAGCGGTATGCCCCCACAGTGAAGGATTTAGCAGCGAGGGATGTCGTTTCAAGAGCCATCCTTACTGAAGTTCGGGAAAGAAGAGGGATTGGTGAAAAGGATTATGTTCACCTCGACCTGACCCACCTTGGAGAAGAGAAGATTGAGAAACGGCTTTGGGAGATCGCCTCTTTTGCAAGAATCTATCTGGGAGTCGATCCTGTCTACGAACCCATTCCGGTTCAACCCACCTGCCATTATATCATGGGAGGCATTCCGACAGATGTGAATGGGCGGGTCCTTAAAGACGAGAAAGGATCGATTGCTCCCGGACTTTATGCGGCCGGAGAGTGTGCCTGCGTTTCGGTCCACGGTGCCAATCGGCTTGGCTGTAACTCCCTTCTCGATCTTCTCGTTTTCGGAAGAAGAAGCGGAATGGCAATGAAAAGAGATGTCGTTGAGTATAAACATGGTTCGCTCTCTGCGGAACCGATGAAAAGAATAGAATCGAGAGTAAAAGACCTGCTGGAGCATAGAGGCAAAGAGAAAGTCGGCCCTCTCCGCCAGAGGATGCAATCGGTGATGATGGAATACGGATCGGTCTTCCGGAATGACGAAGGTTTAAAAAAGGGGATTGAGGAGATCCGTTCCCTGAAAGACAGATACAAAGAGATCGGGGTTTCCGATCAAAGGAAGGCCTTCAATTATGAGTTGATGGAGGCCATTGAACTTGGACATCAACTCGCCCTCTCAGAGGCGATCCTCTTAAGCGCCCTACATCGCAGGGAAAGCAGGGGGGCTCACTGGCGTGAAGACTTTCCTCAGAGGGCGGATCGGTACTATCTGAAACATTCTCTCATCTTTCCAACGGTTAAGGGACCGGAGGTGAGATATAAGCCTGTAAAGATCACGAAGTTTCAACCGAAAGCAAGGGTGTATTGAAAATGGAGATCAGGCAATCAGGAAATCAGGTTATCAGGAAAAACCGAGATGTTTTGACCTGATATTCTGATATCCTGATCATCTGATACCCTTGGAGTGAAAAACCTCAATGCTCGTCAAATTAAAGATCTTCCGTTTTGATCCTGAGAAGGATGAAAAGCCCTACTATCAGACCTTTGAGGTGGAGGCTGATCCTATAGATCGGCTCCTGGACTGTCTCAATCGAATCCGCTGGGAGCAGGACCCGACCCTCTCCTTTCGGATGTCCTGTGGCCATGGGGTCTGCGGATCGGATGGGATGAGGATCAATGGCATCTGTGGATTGGCTTGTCAGATGTTGGTACGGAATTTTAAGGAAGAGGTTCTCATCGAACCCCTTCCTGTCTTCAACGTGGTGAGAGACCTGGTGGTGGACCTTGGTTCCTTTTTTGAAAAGTATTACTCCATCAAACCCTATCTGATCACCAGGACGCCGCCATCGGACGGAGAGCGAAAACAGTCTCCGGAGGAATATGAACGGTTCGAAGAAGCGATTCGATGTATCCTCTGCGGTTGCTGTACAGCCTCCTGTCCGGTCAATCAGAATAAAGAAACAGAAAATTATGTGGGGCCTGCTGCCCTGGTGCGGGCCTTCCGTTATCTTTTCGATTCAAGGGACGAGGCTTCCGAAGAGAGAATGGCCTTGCTGGACCATAAAGATCGAGCCTGGGGGTGCCAGACCCAGTGGAAATGTACAGAGGTCTGTCCCAAGGAGATTCCGGTGACAAAACAGATCGGCCAGATCAAAAAACGGATTTATGAGACTAAAAATAGATAAAAAGAAATTCTCCGTTATTTCTTTCTTCCAGGGATGGGTATTTCAAGATACTCCCCTGTCTTTGTGAGTAACTGGCGGATATTTTTTAATCCAGCGTATACGACAAAAATTCTTAGATTATTAGATTTGGGATCTGTGGGAAAGATAAAAAAGCCCTGGCGTTTCAAATCAAAACTCATACATGATCCCAACAATACTTCTCCATCTGCAAATGTCACTTCTAATAATGACCCGTAAGGACTTTCTCCTTCTCTATATCCCTTTCGTTCAACATATTGCGGAACTCCCTTGAAATCCCGAACCACGAAAACGGCCTTCAATTGATTAATAATAATCTCCATTGGTTTGTCGTGGGGCTTATCTATGGGTGTCACATGAAATCGATCCTTATTCGGGAAGAAGTCGATCGTCGTACCCTTTAACAGTTTACCGTTAACATATCGAACCACAACCTTAATCCGTTCCATCAGTCACTCCCCTCTGCGAACTCAATGTAAAGGGTTATGAATGACTCTGTCAATCTTCAATTGAAACGATTTAGTCTTGCTCGGCGAGCTTCCGATAATGACCGCTTCCTCTGTTTTTGAGAACTTCGTCTCCTCCGTCTAATTAACCCCTAAGATACCGTTTAATTGTTTGAAGGGAAATTCCAACTGAGGGAGCGAGCAACAACCGCATCGAATTCTCTTAATCTATACCTCTTCCAGGAGGTTTTTCCATGCTTGACGGTGGGATGGTTGAGTGTTCCAAAGGTCAAGATGCTCGCCAACTTTTTGAAGGAATGTGATGCGGATTTGTTCTCCCCCCAATGATAGAACACTTCGAGCGAGATCGAAAAAGTCGAAAACATATAGGTTCTGACCACTTGCAAATGCCCGTGTAATACGTTCGTCAATGGTAGATTTCTCATCCTTTTTTACAACCGGTGCTGCAAAAAAAATATTCTTTATCTTACGTTTCCTGCATTTTCGAAGTGTTCCCTCTATGTCAGTCAGCGTCAGTGTGCGCTCTTTTACCTCTATAACCAGAACAACTTCACCTTTATCATTTACACATTCCAAATCAGCAGCCTGACCAATGGCCTCATCGCTGGCATTAATTCGTGCCCGCTCAACCTTCGAATAAAGCCCAAAGTGCATTCCTATAGCGTCAAAAAGAGCGCCACAAAGAGCCAGTCTTCGATCTCCTCCGGATTTCTGTTCTAAAAATCGGTGAGCAAGGAAAAAAGTGTTCTCCAGACTAATTCTCAGTGGTAATGGATAGGTAAAGCGAAGAGACTTCTGCCGCCTGAATATTTCAAGCAATACCTGAAGAAAAACCAACTCAGTAAAATCTGGGTTATTCCGGGATTCCACTTGTTCCAGAACGTCAATAAGTGTGTTCCATCCTTTTACGTCCTTCTTACTGGGGTCATTATATACCATACGAGGAATCCGCATCGGGTTGCCTACATAAGGATCATTCGATGTGCCGAGAACGTTTTCTTCCCTTTGATTGAAAGGCGCTACCACTTTACTCCCCAGACTCCTTGCATCCCACCCAGAAACATCGTCTGGATCCCCCTTCTTCTTTTGGAGACGGAGGCAATCAAGTGTTGGATTGGTTAATTTCCCAAGAACTTGAATGGGGAGGCAAAAACGGTAGGTGACTTGTCTGTGGTTAACTGAAGAACAAATGGCCTGATGCAAAGTACTATCATCAATGTATTCAATATCTGGCTTTGCACTGGCTTCAGCCACGATAGCTTGCCAATACCTCTCAAGCAACTCCTTGGCCTGCTTCAGGTCAAGGGTTTCTGAACTATTTCCTTTTTTTGCCATATTTTCTCTTATAGTAATGAGCAGGTCGCTCAAAAAGATAGAGGTTCGTATCGAATGGAGCATAAGTAGTGTGTCGAGATAAAGATTCTGGATCGTAGTTTACCCAAACTGATTCTGTACGTTCACCCTTCGAAGAATTGCAGAGGCGAGTATTTGCATCTACTCTAATCCAGTCACCATAGAGACGATCCATCAAAGGACAGCGATACCCCGATACTGCTACAGCCCCCTTTACAGATCGAAGAAGTTCTGCAAGTTCTTCATGGTCACAGTCCGCCATTTCAAAGCCATAGGCTTTATTATCACCACGCGCTTCGTGAGGATAGGGGGGGTCACAATAAAAAAGTGTTTCCATAGAATCATAACGGCGGATGACTTCTATCGCAGGTGCATTCTCGATCTGTACACGCTGTAAACGCTGGACGATCTGGGGTAGACCTTCTACGCTGCCCAACCAACGTGAAACAGCTCCCGCCATGCCAGCACGTGAGGTTAGGACACAATGTGCCCAGCGGCCTTCCGAGCTTGTTTGAGCTAATCCTGTTCGTGTCTGGCGCGCCCTGACAAAAAAGCGGCGGGCACGTTCGATTGCCGAAAGATTAGGCTCAGGGCGACAGGCTTTCACAAGTTCTTCGCGAGAGAATGGGGTTAAACTGATAAGGCGGATAAGTTCATCACCATAATCGCGTAAACACCGGAAGAAATTAACAACTTCAGAATCCAAATCGTTGTAAGTTTCAACAGGCGCTGGGGGTCGGTTAATTAGGATAGCTGCAGAGCCGCCAAAGGGCTCACAGAAATGTGTGAATGTATTAGGCAGTAACGGCAGAAGAAAATCTAAATGGGAAAATTTCCCACCATAATACCCAAAGGCAATCATTTTATCACGGCGATCACTTGCGCGTCCGATTAGACGACGATTGTTAAACTGGGAAGGGGATTTCAATCGTTTTTTACGCTCGTAAGAGGCAGACGCAGGACTATTGGATTGTACTCTGATAGGATCGCTCATTTTCTCGCCTCTTCTTACAGAACTTCCAGATTGATTGATTCATAACGTTTGATCCTCCAATGGAGTTGAAGAAATCCTACCAGAAAATATCAGAAAATTCAAATTTTCTCGTAAGATGGCACTGAAAAAAATGTTTTGAAATTGCAGGCCTCATATAAGATAATAAGTAGCAGGCTAAATAACAGATTTTCAGGTAAAAAATGAAAGACGCATTTGTCGCCATCCATGGACATTTTTATCAGCCCCCGAGGGAGAACCCGTGGCTGGAGGCCATTGAGCGTGAGGAGAGCGCTCATCCTTTTCATGATTGGAATGAGCGGATCACCTTAGAATGTTACCGGCCCAATGGTTACGCGCGGATCGTTGATGGTCAGGGAAAGATCCTCGATATCGTCAACAACTACTCCTATCTCAGTTTTAATTTCGGTTCCACACTCCTCTCCTGGATTGAGAGGGAGAGGCCGGCCATCTATCAGAAAATCCTTGAAGCGGACCGGGAGAGCCTCAGGCGATTGGGTCACGGCAATGCCATCGCTCAAGTCTATGACCATTTGATCATGCCTCTGGCCAATGAGAGGGATCAGGAGACAGAGGTTCGGTGGGGGATAGCGGACTTCGAAAGACACTTTCATCACAAACCTGAGGCGATGTGGCTCCCCGAGACAGCGGTCAATTATCCTACTCTGAAGACATTGATCCAATGTGGTATGCGCTATCTCATCCTGAGCCCTTTTCAGGCGTTGAGGGTGAGACCTTTCGGGAGCAGGAAGTGGACGGATGTTTCTCGGGGAAGGGTGGATACGACTCAGCCCTATCACTGTTTCCTCAAAGATTCATCGGGGAAGAGGATAGAGGATCAATCGATTGACGTCTTCTTCTATGATGGGGTGATTTCCAAAGAGATCGCCTTCGGAGAGCTTCTGAAAGACGGGAATCATTTCTGTCAACGGTTCGCCCAGGCTTATCAACCTACGAAGAAAAGGTCTCAGCTCATCCATGTCTCAACCGATGGCGAAACCTATGGACATCATAAAAAATTTGGCGAGATGGCTCTGGCCTATGCCTTAAGCAAAGGTCTCTCCGGCCAGGGGTTTGAGGTCCTCAATTACGGGGCCTTCCTGAAGAAGTTTCCTCCGGTTGATGAAGTGGAGATCGATGAAGGGCCCAAGGGAGAAGGAAGCGCATGGAGCTGCAACCACGGCGTTGGGCGATGGAAAGAGGATTGCGGTTGCAGTACTGGTGGCCAGATCGGATGGAATCAGAAATGGAGAAAACCATTAAGAGAAGCACTCAATCTTCTGAGAGATGAGCTCAGTATTCTCTTCGAGAAAGAAGGGGAGAAAATCTTTCATGATCCCTGGGAGGCAAGGAATGGTTATATCGCTGTGATGATGGATCGGTCTCCTGGAAGCATTTCCAAATTCTTCGAGCGTTATGGCCGTCAGGGCATTGATGAAAAAGGAAGGATCAAGGGGCTCAAATTGATGGAGATGGAGAGGCACAGCCTCAGGATGTTTACGAGTTGCGGATGGTTTTTCGCCGACCTGGCAGGTCTGGAGACGATCCTCATCCTTGAGCATGCGGGGAGGGCGATTCAACTCGGCGATGAATGTTCAGATCAGAAGATTGAAAAAAGATTCCTTCAGGTTCTATCTTCAAGCCGAAGCAACCGTCCTGAAATGGGCGATGGCCTCCAGATCTATGAACGGTTGGTGAAGCCGAAGAGGATCGACCTGGAGAAGGTGGTAAACCATTTTGCGATCACCTCCCTGTTTGACAAGGAAGAGAGAGAAAAAAGGATTTTCTCTTATCGAGTAGAAAAGGAGAATTACGAAAGAAGAGAGAGAGACGATCACCCCTTCATCTTAGGCCAGGTAAAAGTAACTTCCGAGATCATTCCGGAACCAAGGGAGTTTGTCTTCGGGTTGATCACTTCTGAGAAAGATATCTGCCGGACATGGGTTTCAGAATGTAATGCCCAGATCAACTTTAATACTCTAAGGGAAAGAACGTTCGAGGCTGTGAATAAGGGAGAAGAGGCAATATCACAGGCCCTGAATTCACTTCTTGGAGATCGAAGTTTCACCGTCGGGGACACCTTTAACGAGGAGAGGCAAGCGCTCTTTCAGAAGCTTATTGAGAGTGAACAGAATGAGTATCGAGGGATTTATTCCGAGCTCTATGATCGAACCAAACAGAAAATCGAGATCTTCATCAGAGAAGGTCTGGAGATTCCTCATGAGATACGTATTGCTGCCGAGGTTACACTACGCAATCGACTCATACGTGCGCTTGAGGACCTGGAAAGAGATTTTGAAAAAGTTATCAAAAAGGGAGAGATCGATAAGATATTTTTTGAAGCAAAACGTTTCGGGTTCCAACTCAACCGACTCGAACCCTCTCTGATCCTAAAGAGAATATTGAATGGCAAGATGCAAGCACTGAAGAAGGCAATCGGTGTGGATGTTACACGACAGGAGAGAGAGATTGAGGAGATGATCACCCTTCACGATAAAACCGATCAGTGGGGGATTGATCTTTACAAAGGGGAAGCCCAGGATATGATGGATGGGATATTGGATGAATGTTTGAAGTCGCTTGAGGAATCCTGGTGGGGGGAAGGGGTTCAGAAACCCTTCCCTTCGAACCTGATTATACTTGCCGAGGAAATGGGTTTTAATGTGGAGAAGTTTTCAAAGATAGGAGCCGGGCATTAATGAGCTGTTGCCCAAATCTATTTCATACTTCGACAAGCTCAGTATGATCGGAAAAGTTATACAATTTCAATAAATCACCGTTCGCCCTGAGGCTCTCGAAGGGTGAACAGATGATTTGGGCAACAGCCAATTAACGTGATTGGACAGGACGATAGATGAAAATCGTTCTCAGGGCTTATTCAGGATTTTTTAAGAGAGGTTCCCACCATTTTAGAATCTCCCTGTTTTTAGGTTTGCTATTTTTATTCTCTCTCCTCTTTCCTCAACCGACTCTTTATTCCCATGTGGATCACCCCAAAGAAGAGAAGGGCATCGGAATCGATGAAAAACTGGGGCAAGTCATTCCACTTGATTTAACCTTTAGAGACGAGACGGATCATCCCGTCCCGTTGAAGAAACTGATCGGACATCCCACCATCCTCGCCCTGGTCTATTATTCCTGTCCTGATGTCTGCAGTTTCTTATTACATAATCTGGCTGGAACCCTTACCCAATTACTTGCAGAACCCGGGAAAGAATACGGAGTGGTCGCTGTCAGTTTTGATGAAACCGAGAAGCCTGAACTTGCCCGAGAAAAGAAGAAGCTCTACCTCAGTATGATTGAAAAACCATTTCCAGAGGATGCATGGAGTTTTTTGACGGGCGATCAGGAGAATATTCAGAAACTGGCTGACTCAGTAGGTTTTCGCTTCAAAAGGGAAGGGAAGGCCTTCCAGCATCCAGTGGCCTTGATCGTTCTCTCTCCCAATGGAAAGATTACCCGCTATCTCTATGGGATGGAATTTCTCCCTTTTGATTTGAAGATGGCAATTTTAGAAGCCTCCGAGGGAAGGGTGGGGCCGACCATCAGCAAGGTTTTACGGTTCTGTTTCAGTTATGATCCGAAAGGGAGAAAGTATGTGTTCAATACGTTGAAGGTGACCGGGATCGTCACGTTCATATGTGGTTTTGCATTTATTCTCTTCCTTGTTTTAAAAAGCAGGAGACGTCACCCTGAGGAGAGGTCATCAGAATGACGGAAAAAATAATAGGAGAGGTTCAGCCGGCGGTATCTTTTTACAAATCTTCCGAACGATTTGGTGGGGTGTTCGGATGGATCTTTTCAACCGATCATAAAAGGATAGGGATCCTCTACCTTCTATCCATCCTCTTTTTTTTCTTGACCGGAGTCTCCCTCGGGTTTCTAATGCGGTTGGAATTGATGGCTCCTGGTCCCACCCTTATGAAACCCCAGACCTATAACGCCCTCTTCACACTACACGGCGTCATCATGATCTTTCTCTTTGTCATACCAGGAATCCCTGCCATTTTCGGGAATTTCTTCCTGCCCATCCAGATCGGCGCAAGGGATGTGGCTTTCCCACGAATCAATCTCCTCTCCTGGTGGATCTATATGATAGGCGCCATCTTGGCTCTTCTCTCTCTATTCACAGGCGGAGGGCCGATTGACACGGGCTGGACGTTTTATGTCCCCTATAGCCTTCGCACCACAGTCAATGTTCCGCTGGCTGTCTTTGCTGTATTTATTCTTGGCTTTTCTTCCATTCTTACAGGGATCAACTTTGTCACAACTGTCCACTGGCACAGGGCGCCGGGAATGACTTGGTTCCGGTTACCTCTCTTTGTCTGGAGTCTCTATGCCACGGCATGGGTCCAGATCCTTGTCACGCCTGTGGTGGGGATTACCCTTCTGCTGACCCTGCTCGAAAGATTGGTGGGCGTGGGGGTTTTTGACCCTGCCAAAGGGGGAGACCCTATCCTCTACCAGCATCTCTTCTGGATCTACTCGCACCCGGCAGTCTATATCATGATTCTTCCGGCCATGGGCGTGATTTCCGAGATCCTTCCGGTTTTTGCCAGGAGGACGATCTTTGGGTATAAGGCCATTGCTTTCTCAAGCCTCGCCATTGCCAGTGTGGGATCCCTGGTGTGGGGACATCACATGTTTGTCAGCGGCCAGAGCGATCTCGCCAGTTTGATCTTCTCTTTTTTGACCTTTTTAGTGGCTGTGCCAAGCGCTATTAAAGTTTTTAATTGGGTGGCGACCTTGTATAAAGGCTCGATCGAGGTGGAGCCGCCATTGCTCTTTAGTCTCACCTTCATTTTTCTTTTTTCCATTGGTGGCCTCACCGGTCTCTTTCAGGGAGCGCTGGCCCTTGATGTTCATCTCCATGATACCTACTGGATCGTGGGACATTTTCATTATGTCATTTTTGGAGGAACGGGTTTTGCGATTTTCGGCGCCCTCCATTACTGGCTTCCAAAGATGGTTGGACGAATGTATCGGAAGAGTCTCTCCTATCTGGCCTGGGCTGTGATCTTTGTGGGGTTTAACACGCTCTATTTCCCGATGCTCATGTTAGGATGGGAGGGAATGCCGAGGAGATATTATGATTATCTGGCACCGTTTCATACGCTTCAATTGATCTCCACGATCGGGTCCTGGATTCTTATTGCAGGATTGATTCTGATGTTTGTGAACCTCTTCTATTCGATTTTTAAAGGCAAGAGGGTTGGAGATAATCCCTGGGGAGGGGCTACGCTTGAATGGCAGATTTCATCCCCGCCCATCCGAGAGAATTTTGAGAAGATCCCCACAGTGACCAGAGGGCCATATGAATATGGACGTTCATGAGAATCGACATTCCATTGGCTCCAAGGCAGGGATGTGGTTGTTCATCCTTTCGGAGATCCTTCTCTTTGGGGGGCTCTTCATCCTCTATGCGGTCTATCGATTCAAACACCCCTCTGCCTTCCATCTTGCTGCGGAGGAACTGAGCCGGCCCCTTGGGACGATCAATACGCTCATCCTGATTACGAGCAGCCTGACCATGGCCCTCTCGATCCTTTACCTTAAAAAGGAAGACCGGCTTTCCTCCCTGATGTTTCTTCTATCCACCCTTTTTTTTGGGTTTCTCTTTCTTCTCATTAAGTACTTCGAATGGGCAGGGAAGATTTCGCGTCAGATTTTTCCTGATTCTTCGAGACTTCTGGAACGGGATCAGGGAGAGATTCTCTTCTATGGCCTCTACTATTCGATGACCGGATTGCATGCACTTCATCTCCTGGTTGGCCTTGGGGTGCTCTTTGTCATGGGGATTCTCATTGCAAAACAGAAAGTAAACAGGGAAAACATTGTTCCCTTAGAAAATTCCGGGTTGTACTGGCATCTGGTGGATATCATCTGGATCTTCTTATTTCCGTTGTTTTATCTGATTACATAGAAGAGGGATGGGAGATTGGATGGAGAATAAAGAGGGATCTTCTATTGCCAATCACAGGACCTATTGGGCGGTTTGGGTGGGGTTAATCATCCTCACAGGCATTACGGTCTCTGTCGCTGGGAGAAATCTGGGACGATGGAGCATTGCCGTCGCCCTTGCCATTGCAGCAATCAAAGCGGGTCTGGTTTTAAGTTATTTCATGCACCTGAACTATGAGAAAGGCATCGGGCTTTTTAAATGGATGATCCCGGGTATCATGATCCTTTTTGCTCTCTTCATTGGTTTAACTTTTTTTGATGTGGCATTTCGATAAGGCGGCGAAGAGATGGCTCCAGACTCGATCAACATTTCCGGTAGAATTGTAGAGAATGTGTTTCTCTATATTGCTGCCATTTCCGTTTTCCTGCTGGTTCTCATCACCTTTTTGATGGTCTATTTCGTCATCCGATACCACCGGAAGCGAAATCCCCAACCCGAAAACATCGAAGGAAATACCTGGCTGGAAATTGTCTGGACCATTGTTCCAACCCTTCTTGTCTTATCGATGTTCTTCTATGGATTAAAAGGGTTTCAATCTCTGAGGAAGATTCCAGAGGATGCAATGAAGGTGAAGGTCATCGCCCGGCAGTGGTCCTGGGTATTCGAATATGAGAATGGATTAAAGGCTCCAGAATTAAGGGTTCCCGTGGGCAAGGCCATTGCACTGTCTATGACTTCTCAGGATGTGATTCATAGCTTCTATATCCCTGCCTTTAAGGTGAAACAGGATGCCGTTCCAGGGATGACCAATCATCTCTGGTTCAAGCCGATGGAAACAGGAACCTATGATGTCCTCTGTGCGGAGTATTGCGGGTTACAACATTCTTATATGCTCACGAAAGTCATTGTCCTTCCAACGGAGGAATTCCAAAAATGGTATGAAGAAGGGGGCAAGAAAGAGGCAATGATTCCTCCTTCCGGGCTTAAACTTTTTGAGGCAAAGGGATGCAAAGCCTGCCACAGTGTTGATGGAGCTCAGCTCGCAGGCCCCACCTTGAAAGGTCTTTTCGGAAAAACAGTAACCGTGATGACAGAGGGAAGAGAGCGGCAGGTGATTGCCAATGAAGCCTATTTAATAAAATCCCTGTTAGAACCGAATGCGGATGTCGTGAAAGGATTTCCACCCATCATGCCTTCCCAAAAGGGATTCATAACGGAGGAGGAGATCAGAGGGATCGTTCAATATATCAAGGAATTGAAATAACTCACCTCTCATATGGGTTTGGAGTGATGAAACACTGGATTCACATCTTCCTGGAACTGACGAAAATTAGGATCTCCCTGTTTGTCACTCTTTCTGCCTCTGTGAGCTTCATCCTTGCAAGCCAGGGGATCTCCCTATCCATGATCATCCCGTTGCTTGGAATTTTCTTACTGGCTTGCGGTTCCTGCGGGCTCAATCAGTATCAGGAAAGAGAATATGACCAATGGATGGAGAGGACGAGAGGTCGCCCCATTCCCTCGAAGAAAATCTTGCCGATGAGAGCCCTCGTGCTTTCTTTTGTGCTCATTTTATCAGGGGCTTTGATTCTTTTTTTCGGGACAAACAGGATTGGTGTCGGACTGGGGATTTTTGCCCTATTCTGGTATCATCTCATCTACACCCCTCTCAAGAGAAAGACGCCCTTTGCGGTGATTCCCGGAGCATTGGTCGGAGCCATTCCGCCGATGATAGGCTGGGTATCTGGAGGGGGAGATCTTTTTGATTCTCAACTCCTGGCGATTTCCTTCCTCTTTTATATCTGGCAGGTTCCCCATTTCTGGATACTCCACTTTTATTTTGGGAAAGATTATGAAAAGGGAGGATTTCCTGCCTTGACCCGATTTTTTACTCAACCTCAATTTAACAGAATCCTTTTCGTCTGGATCTTCGCAACCGGGGTTGCCAGTTTCGTCACCCCATGGTTCGGGGTTTTAAAATCGCCTTTGATCGCTGGAGGTCTATTCGCCATCGGAGGATGGTTAGTGTGGAAGGCCTTAAGGTTCTTGATCGCTGGATATCAAAAGTCCTATGGACCATCCCTTTTTAAAACACTCAACACCTATATCTTCCTGGTGATGGTCTGTTTTTCACTTGACAGCCTGACACCTGGTCAAATACATTCTTTCTTATTTTGATCACAGGTATGAGAAAAAAAATTTTCCTTTTGATCGCTCTTGTTCTTCTTCTCCTGCTTGCCATAGTGGGTTTTCATCGATTTCCCGTCCAGATGAAGCGAACCTTTTTCTCCATCTTTCCTGCTTTTGCCTGGGTTTCGGTTGATCAACCCATCCTCTTCAATCATATTATTCATAAAGAGACAGCTAATTTGAATTGCACTTTCTGCCATCGTTATGCGGAGAGACATCGGACTGCTGGGATTCCGAATATTGAACTCTGCCGTGCCTGCCATTCAACAGATGTGATCAGCAAGAGGCCCGAGGCACTTAAAGTGGTCAAATATGTCCAGTCCGGTCAAGAGATTCCATGGAAGAGAATGTACGAATTACCCAAATTTGTCGTCTTTCCTCACTGGATTCATGTTCAAAGCAGTATAGATTGTTCGGTCTGCCATGGCCTTACGGGCAAAAAAGAGAGACCGGTGAGGATGGTTGATAGAAACAGTATGGCGTGGTGTATGGACTGTCATAAGAAGAAAGGCGCGGATATCGATTGTTATGCGTGCCACTCCAGCTAATCGATTGCAGAATGCGGAATTCGGATTTCGGAACTCCAAACGATAATCTTAAATCCGCAATCCGCATTCCGAAATTCGAAATTGAACGATGAAGATCACTCGTAGAAACCTTTTGAAAATGATCGGGGCGGCTACTTTCGGGATGGCTCTGCCTGATGAGCTTCTGCACGCCCTTCCGAAAGAAGGGGAGTGGATTCCCTATGAGGAGTACTGGTCCACTGGCATCTGCCTCCAATGTCCGAGCGGCTGTGGCCTTCGAATCCGATCCGTCAACCACTGGCCAGTTAAATTAGAAGGGATTAAAGATTATCCGATCAATCGGGGTCGGCTCTGTCCAAAGGGGCAGGCAGGACTTCAGGTCCTCTATGATCCTGATCGAATTCGACATCCATTGCGGAGAAAGGGGAAGCGAGGGCATGGAGATTGGGAGAGAATCTCCTGGGACGAGGCGATTCGAATCGTTACTCAAAGGCTGAAAGAACTCCGCAAGAAAGGCAACTCCCATCAACTGATGTTTTGGGGAGGCCGATACCGGGGTCACATGTCCGAATTAATCACCCGGTTTATGGAGGTTTATGGTTCACCCAATCATCTTGGGAATCCAAACAGAGGATCAGAAGGGATTTTGAAGGGACATCTCTTCACGATGGGCATAAGAGAATTTCTTTCCATCCACTGGGAAGAGGTCAATTATGTTCTCTCCTTTGGAGCGAGCCTCCTCGAGGCATCCCGATCCTCCATGATCAACCTCCGGGGATATGGATTGCTGAGAAGAGGAAGGCCGGGGATTCGGGGCAAGTTGGTTCAGGTCGAACCCAGATTTTCCATCACAGCCTCAAAGGCCGATCAGTGGGTCCCCATTGAACCAGGAGCAGATGGTGCGCTTGCCCTTGGAATGGCTCACTGGATCATCAAAGAGAAGAGATACGATCAGGACTTTGTTTCCCATCATACCTTCGGATTCGACGACTGGAAAGATTCAAGCGGAAAGGATCATATCGGATTTAAAACCCTCGTGCTAAAAGAGTATTCTCCCAAGCAGGTCTCAAAGATCACAGAAATCCCTGAGGATAAAATCATACAGATCGCCAGAGAATTCTCCTCCCATGGGCCTTCGGTTGCCATTTCAGGTAGAGGAGTGGGAATGCAGACCAATGGAACCTATACCCAGATGGCCATTGATAGTCTTAACGCATTGGTGGGATCATTTGATCGTCGCGGCGGACTACTCCTTCAGAGAAAGCCACCTTTTAAAAGTTGGCCTTCCTATCAAAAAGATGCTGTTGGAGAGAAAGGACTTTCTCAACCTCGAATCGATGGGGCTGGTCAATTACCTTTCCCTTTTGCCGGTGAAGTTCCCTTTCAACTTCCTGAGCGGATTGGAAAAGGAGATCCCTATCCGATTGATACCCTTCTCCTCTACTACACCAACCCTCTCTTCAGTCTTCCCGAATCTGAAACATTCCGCGCCGCTTTAGAAAAGATCCCTTTCATCGTCAGCTTCTCACCCTTCATGGATGAAACTACAAACCTTGCTGACTTGGTCCTTCCGGATGAAACCTATCTCGAACGCTGGCAGGACGATCATCCTGAACCAGGACCGGGTTTCCCAATGGTTGGAT
>Ga0194125_10004735_pt1 | contig 21113 bp, 18 predicted proteins | sample TA2KigC250mmetaG_FD_148626 | JGI IMG/M metagenome (GOLD analysis project Ga0194125, IMG submission 148626) | Freshwater microbial communities from Lake Tanganyika, Tanzania - TA2015034 Kigoma Deep Cast 250m | ecosystem: Environmental > Aquatic > Freshwater > Lake | place: Tanzania: Lake...
TTGTCTGGTATCTGAATGTCGCGGCCCTGATCGTGCTCCTGATCGGCCTCGGCGTTCCCGAGTCCCAAGCGGTCGAACTCCCTGCCCAGCAGGGCTCGCCTGGAGGTGGATCCGACTGGCTTGTCGTCGATCCTCCCAGGGACGGTGGTGGCGGGGGAGGAGGCGAAGGCGGGGATCCTGACGAGGTAGTCGTCTACCGGATCGCGCCGAGCGGCCCCCCCACATCCCAGACCTTTGACGGGCAGGGCGCCGGATCGATCTCGATCAGGGGCGTTCGGGAGGCGGTCAGGATCAGGGCTCTCCTGTTCTGGACAGGGCTGGCGCGCTAGGCGCCTCCTGCGTGAATAGGTAGGGGATGGAATCGAGAGACGAAAAGCGGGGCGTAGCTCCGCGCATGCCCTCGACACAGGTCGGGGCGTCGGGGATCGATCAAGCGCTCACGCTGATCGACCTCGACATCGATCTCGGCGTGCACGGGCAAGCGCTCGAGCGAATCCTGGAAGCGAGGAGCGCGCGGCCTGCCCTCTGGCCTGAGGAGAGCTTCCTCCTGGACAGGCGTCAGGCGCTCTGTCTGGAGAGGCTCGGCAGGACCGATGAGGCCCGCATCGCGGCGAGGGCCGCTCTCGATGCGGCGCCGCCAGGCATTCCCCCGATCGAGCGCGTTCGATGCCTCCTGGTGGCCGGCAAGGCCGCTCTCGAGCTTGGCAACCTGCCGGCGGCCCGCGCTGACGCTACAGCGATGCTGGAGACTCTCGGAGAAGGCGCCACGGCGCTGGAGGCGGGCCTGACGAGGAACCTCCTGGGCGCGGTCGCCCTCCGCAGCGGGGAGCCGGATCTCGCGCGCGAGCATTTCGAGAAGGGGCTCGAGATCTTCAGGAAGCTCGGCGATCTGCACAACCTGGCCGGTTCGTACGTCAACCTGGGATCGATCCACAAGCTGCGCTGCGACTGGGAGAGGGCGGCCGAGCACTACCATGTCGCCTACTACCTCGGGACCACGCAGGGAGAGTACAGCCGCGTGGCCGGGGCGGCGCAGAACCTCGGGATCGTTTTCTCGAAGACGGGTCGCTACCAGGAGGCCCGTGTCTACATCGAGAGGGGACTCAAGCTCGCGATCGAGAGGGGCGACGCGGTTCGCCTGCTCCGCGCGCGGCTCGCGCTCGCCCGCATCGACCGGACGGAGCGACACACACATGGGGCCCGCAAGCTCCTTGCGGCCTGTCGGACCTCGACGCCCCTGGTCCTTCCGGAGAGAGAGCACTGTCTGCTCATCCTGGAAGAAGCCCGCCTCGATCTCGACGAGGCCGCGCCGCACAAGGCGCGATCTCTCGCGGGAGAGCTCCGCCTGCGTGTCGAGGCCATGGCCCCCCGCGGCGACCTCATGGTCGAGGCGCTTCTGCTCGAGGCCGACATCGCTTCGGGGCTCGGGGACTGGGGCGGCGCGTTGTCCATCGCGATGGAGGCGCTCGATCTGGCGAGGGCCGACCGTGACAGGGCGCAAGAGGAGCGAGCGAGCCTGAGACTCGCCCGCGCATGGGCCCGTTGCGGCAAGCTGGAGGATGCTCGGGGAACGCTGGCGGGCCTTGCCGAGAGGCATCGCTCCCGGTCGGAGTGGCCGGCGCTGGCATCGATCCTCCTGGCAGAGGGAGAGATCGCGATCGAGATGGCTCAGGATCCCGGTTCGGCCCTCGATCTATTCAAGGAGGCGGCGGAGATCTATCGGCGCTTGGGGCTGCCGAGGCCGGAAGCGCTGGCCGATGCGCGGCGCGCGGCCGCATTGATCGGGCTGTCCCGCCGGGACGAGGCGCTGGCCCTCGTCGAGATGCTCCATTCCTTCGAGGCGGGCGAGGAGCCGTTCCCCGCCCTCGATCGCGCCTTGGCGGATCTGACCGAGAGACTCCGCTCCGCCGATCAGAGCGACCTGGGTGGGCTCGACGGCCTGAAAGTCCACGAGAGGCTCGAGGAGATCCTCGCTTCGAAGGCCGAAACCTGGAGCAGGCTCCGCGAGATCCTGACCTTGATGAGCGAAGCCCTGGAAGTCGATGGCGCCCTGCTGGGCCGCGCGCGGGGCTCCGATCTCGAGATCCTGGCGTTTCACGGAATCGATCAGCTGAGCGGAAAGAAGGTCGTGACGGCGCAGGAGATCGGCCTGCCGGAGATCGCGCTCGACGGAGCCAGGCTCCATCTCGATCTCTCGGGCGGCGGCGCAGGCTCGGTCGGGAGCCGGCTGACCATCCCGATCGCGATCCGGGGGAGGCAGCACCTGCTGCATCTGTGGCGGCGTCCCGCGAAGGGGAGGGGGCCTCTCTCGCGCGGAGAGAGAAACTACGCACTGGTCCTTGCCGCCGAAGTCGGCAGGGCGCTGGAGATCGCGACGCCCGAGGGGGAGGCGCCGCAGCTCGAGCGGGGAATCGCGCTCGCCGACGTGATCACGCAGGATCCGGCCCTGCTGAAGATCCTGGAGCTGATTCGCAAGATCGGCGACACGGGGTTGTCCGTTCTTCTGCAGGGGGAGACGGGGACCGGGAAGAAGCTCCTGGCCAACGCGATCCACCGGGCGAGCGGGAGGAGGAACCGCCCGTTCGTCACAGTCGATTGCGCCGCCTTGCCGGAGACGCTCCTGGAGGCCGAGCTCTTCGGCTACCGGAAGGGAGCCTTCACGGGGGCGAGCCAGGACAGGTCCGGCCTTCTGGCCGAGGCGAGCGGCGGCACCGTGTTCCTGGACGAGATCGACAAGGCCGGTCTGACGGTTCAGCGCAGATTCCTGCACCTGCTCGACTCCGGCGAGATCCGGCCGGTCGGCTCGACGAGCTACCAGAGGCTCGATGTCAGGATCATCTGCGCGACGAGCAGCCCCGATCTGCGCACCGAGGTCGCTTCCGGGCTCTTCCTGAAGGATCTCTACTACAGGCTGAACGACATCTCGATCGAGATTCCCCCGCTGCGCGAGCGCATGGACGACGTCTTGCTCCTGGCGGGGTGCTTCATGGAGCTGTTCGCGGAGCAGACGGGGCGGAGGGTCCGAGGCATGACCGCGGCGTTTCGCCGCGCGCTGCTCGCGCACGATTGGCCTGGCAACGTCCGGGAGCTCGAGAAGGCGATCCGTCGGGCGGTGACGCTGGCGGACGATGATGTCCTGCTCACTCCGGATCTGCTGCCGCGCGAGGTGACCGAAGGGATCCAGGAGTCCGAGGAGGATCCCGGCGACGACCTCAAGAAACGGCTCGAGATCTTCGAACGAAGAGCCCTCGAACAGGCGCTCGACGCCTGCGATGGGAACAAGAGCAGGGCGGCCAGCCTACTCGGCCTATCCCGCAAGGGTCTCAAGGGGAAGCTCGCCCGCTACCGGATCGGGTCGCGCTTTCCCAAGAGCGGCTAATCCCCGCGCGAACCGCCTTGAGTCTCTTCTTGTCCCTTCCTTCGTTCCTGCGAGCGCCCCGCGCGGGCGCGGCCGTCCTGGGAGGCCCTGGCGTCAAGGCCTTGCGGAGGAGTGCGCCGCGGCCGCGATCATGAGCCTAGCGCAACTCCTGCGGCCCAGCCTCATCCGGCTGGATCTCCCCGCGAAGTCGAAGGATGATCTGATCCGCCAGGCGGTGTCGATCCTGGAGGCGGAGGGTCTGCTCGGCAGCTCCGAGGCCGTGACGGCCGCCCTTCTCGAGAGGGAGAAGGTGATGAGCACCGGGATCGGGGGCGGCGTCGCAATTCCTCATGCGCAGTGCCCCGGCGCGCAGGAGCTTGCGGTCTGTTTCGTTCGCGTGAGCGAGGATCTCGCCTTCGACTCGCTCGACGGGAAACCGGTGCGGCTCGTCTTCGTGATCGTCGGACCGGAAGAGAGGGGAGGGTTCATCAGGATTCTGGCGAGGATCTCACGGCTCCTCTACACGGGGGATCTGCAGAAGGCCCTCCTGGCCGCGCAGAGTCCCGAGGAGATCGTGGGGATCATCCGGGAGGAGGAGGAAAAGCTACGGATCTAGGATCCGGTCCATCGCTCGCGGCGCGCCCGGCGCGCGAAGCGCCCGGCAAGATCCGGCGGTGGGGTCCCGCGGCGATCTGGTTCGCGGCCATCCTGGCGATCTCCTCCGTTCCGCGGCTCGGCCCGCCGGCCGGCTGGACGGGCGCGGACAAGGCGGCGCACGTCGTGGAGTACGGCATCCTTGGGTACCTGCTCGCCCGCGCCGTCGGAACCGGGAGCGCCTGTCGGTGGTCGCTTATCCTCCTTCTGGGGGGCGCGGTCGGGGCCTGCGACGAGATCCGTCAATCGATGGTCCCGGGCCGCAATCCAAGCTGGACCGACTGGGGAGCGGATCTGCTCGGCAACGGCATGGGAGCGGCCGTGTTCGCGGCGCTGGATCTGAAGCGGGTTCACCCGCGCCATCCCGCGTCTGAGGGTGAGGGAAGGAAGTAGGGGGCGATGTCGACGATCGAGAATCTCGACGGCTGGAAGAGAACCCATTCCTGCGGCGAGCTGCGCCTGGCAGATGCCGGCCGGGAGGCCATCCTGGCCGGCTGGGTGCATCGCGTCCGAGATCACGGGGGGGTCTTCTTCCTGGACGTGCGCGACCGAGGAGGCGTGACTCAGGTCGTCTGCAGGCCCGGCGCCGCCAGCGAGAGCCTTCTCGAGAAGGCTCGTTCGCTGCGCGGGGAGTTCGTCGTCGCGGTCCGCGGAAAGGTCGGAACGCGTCCGGCCGACATGCGCAATCCCAACATGCCCACAGGCGAGATCGAGGTCGAGGCCTCGGAGATGAAGATCCTCAACACATCGGATGTCCCTCCCTTCGTGATCGGGGAGGAGGCCACGGCGGGGGAGGACCTGAGGCTCGAGTATCGCTATCTCGACCTGCGGTCGGCCCCGCTGCAGAGGACTCTCGGCCTGCGCCACAGAATCGCCTTCGAGACCAGGCGGTATCTGGACGAGAGGGGCTTCTGGGAGATCGAGACGCCGATGCTCGTCCGTCCCACGCCGGAGGGAGCGCGCGACTACCTCGTCCCCAGCCGGATCCACCCGGGCTGCTTCTACGCCCTGCCGCAGTCTCCCCAGCTCTACAAGCAGATCCTGATGGTCTCGGGCATGGACCGCTACTTCCAGATCGCGCGGTGTCTCCGCGACGAGGACCTGCGGGCCGACCGGCAACCGGAGCACACCCAGATCGACATCGAGATGAGCTTCATCGATGAGGAGGATGTCTACGGGCTGGTCGAGGGCCTGATGGCCCACGTCTTCGAGAAGTGCCTGGGCGCTATGGTCCGGCCGCCGTTCCAGCGTCTCTCGTACGAGGAGGCGATGGATCTCTACGGCACCGACAAGCCGGATCTCCGCTACGGGATGCGTCTCGTCGATCTCTCGGAGGCCGTTCGCGACTGCGACTATCGCGTGTTCCGTGAGGCGATCGAGACGGGGGGGCGCGTGAAGGGTCTCGTCCTGCCCGGCGCCGGCGCGCTCTCGCGCAGGGAGCAGGATGAGCTCGAGGCCGAGGCCAAGCTCCACGGCGCGAAGGGGCTCGGCCGGGTCCGCATCGTTGCCGGGGGCATCGACGGCGGCTTCGCGAAGTTCCTCGACGCGGCGGCGACCGCGAGGATCCTCTCCGCGATCGACGCGGCCGACGGGGATCTGCTCGTCGTGGTCGCCGATCAGCGCGCCGTCGCCAACCGCGCGCTCGGCGCCCTCCGTTCCAGGATCGGCAACCAGCGGATGGATCCCGAGACCCGCCGCCGCTGGCAGTTCCTCTGGGTCTGTCGATTCCCCCTCTTCGAGAGGGACCCGGAGACGGGCGCGATCGCGCCCGCCCACCACATGTTCACCATGCCGCTCGAGGAGGATCTCCCGCACCTCGCGACCGATCCTCTGGCGGTTCACGCCCGGCTCTACGATCTGGTCCTGAACGGCGTGGAGCTCGCGAGCGGCAGCATTCGGATCCATCGCAGGGACATCCAGGAGCAGGTGATGAACGTCATCGGGATCGACCCCGCCGAGGCCGACAGGAGGTTCGGATTCCTCCTGCGGGCCTTCCAGTTCGGGGCGCCTCCGCACGGCGGGATCGCCATCGGTCTGGACCGAGTCGTCATGCTCGCGGCCGGCAGACCCTCCCTGCGCGATACCATCGCGTTCCCGAAGACCACCAGCGCGTCCAGCCTGATGGACAAAGCGCCGGGGCCCGTGGATCCGAGAGACCTGAAAGGACTTCACATTCGGTTGGAGGATGAGTCTGCCCAGCAGGGAAGAGGCCCATCCTCCCCATGAGAGGCGAGGAAATGCAAGAGGAAGCGCGGATCGCGCTGTTCATGGACTTTGAGAACATCGCCCTTGGGCTCAGGGGCAAGAAGACAAAGACGTTCGACGTGCAGTTGATCCTGGAGAGGCTTCTCGAGAAGGGGCGCATCATCGTCAAGCGCGCCTACGCGGACTGGAGCCGCTACTCCGAGTACAGGAAGGACCTTCATGAGGCCGCGATCGAGCTGATCGAGATCCCGAGCCGACAACAGACGGGCAAGAACTCCGCCGACATCCGGCTCGTGGTCGACGCCCTCGATCTCTGCTACACGAAGGAGCACCTCGACACCTTCGTCGTCGTGTCTGGCGACAGCGACTTCTCGCCGCTCGTCTCCAAGCTCAAGGAAAACAACAAGAGGGTGATCGGAATCGGGCTTCGCGAGGCGACGAGCAACCTGCTCGCCGACAACTGCGACGAGTTCCTCTACTACGAAGAGCTGATCCGATCGACGGCTCGGACGGTGCAGGGAGTGGATCTCCCCTCCAAGAAGCAGGACGCGTTCAATCTCCTGCTGGATGCGATCGGGGCCCTCCTCCGCGAGAACAAGGAGGTCCTCTGGAGCTCGATGATCAAGGACACGATCAAGCGCAAGCGGCCGACCTTCAGCGAGAGCGCCCATGGATACCGGACCTTCAGCGAGCTGCTGGAGGACGCGGCGCGGCATGGGATCGTCGAGATCACGCGGGATATGCGCTCGGGCGGAACCTACGTGGTCACCGAGGTCCGTTTCAGTTAGGATAGTCGCAGCATGATGGCCCCGTGGGGGCGAGGGAGGAGTCGGATGCGAAGAGGTCGGGTAGTTCTTCCATTGGCCGTGCTCTGCGTCGCCGGCTGCGCGGCGACGAAGCCGTGCATGATCATCCCCGCGCAGATCGAGCTGGCTATGGACACGCGCAACTACGCCCAGCAAGCCTATGACGCGAAGAAGGCGGATCTCGATCGGTGGCTGCAGAACGTGGAGCAAAGCCGTTCGAAGCTGGCGCGTCTGATGGAGGACCGCGAGGAGCTGCTTCGGGAGACCGCGGCGGAGGGAGGCTCGGCGAAGGAAGGAAGCGCGGGGGGGAGCAAGTGATGCGCGGCGCGATGGTCCTTCTGGCCCTGATGATCGCCCTGGGTGGCTGTACGAGGCCGCCGCATCCGACCCGAGTGGTGGATGTCTCCAAGGGGCAGTACTACACCAATGACGAGATCAAGGGCCTCACGCAGGCCGAGCGCGATGAGTACTGCCGGTCTATCGACAAAGAGATCGGCCGCCATCACGACGACGCCGACCGCCTCCAGCGTGGCGCGGACTCCCTCGGGGCCGTCATCGACTCGTTGAAGGCCGTCAACGCCGGTCTCGTCAACCAGGTTCGGGATCTCGACAACGAGATCCGCCAGCTCCGCCTCGCCCGTCGTGCCGCAACGTCCTATCTCGTCAAGTCGGGCGAGACGCTTCAGTCGATCAGCGCGCAGGTCTACGGCAAGACCGAGCGCTGGAAAGAGATCTACGAAGCCAACAAGGATCTCATCAGCGACCCCGCGAAACCGCTCAAGCCGGGCATCCGCCTGACGATTCCAGCGATGTAGGGATGGCCGAGGAGATCCAGCAGGCCCTGTCGCTCGAGGGGGTGCAGCCGCTGCACCTCCTGGGACAGGCGGACGCCAACCTGAGGGCGATCGAGAAGCGCTTCGGGGTCGTGACCGTTCTCCGCAACGGGACGCTGACCGTGCGCGGCGAGAGTTCCGCCGTCACGGGAGCCGTCGAGGTGCTCCGGCACCTCGCCGAACGGGTGCGCGCCGGCCACGTCATCGGCGAGGAGGACCTCTCTTACATCTTCTCGATCCTCGAGGAAGAAGGCGCGGAGCTGGAGTCGGCGGCGCTCCCCGAGTCGGCCGTCGTCCTCTTCGGCGACAAGAAGGTCATCCGTGTCCGATCGTTCGGGCAGGCGCAGTACGTGGAGGCGATGCGGGGAAACGACATCGTCTTCGGGATCGGTCCGGCCGGGACGGGGAAGACCTACCTCGCCGTCGCGGTGGCGGTCCGCATGCTGCGCGAGAAGGCGGTCGATCGAATCGTGCTCGCCCGGCCCGCAGTGGAGGCAGGGGAGAGCCTGGGGTTCCTTCCGGGCGACCTCCAGGAGAAGGTCGATCCCTATCTCCGGCCCCTCTACGACGCGCTCCACGAGATGATCAGCTACGAGAAGCTCCAGCGCCTCCTTCAGCTCGGCGTCGTTGAGATCGCGCCCCTCGCCTACATGCGAGGCAGGACGCTGGGACGCTCCTTCGTCATCCTCGACGAGGCGCAGAACACGACGCTCGGCCAGATGAAGATGTTCCTCACGCGCCTCGGGCCTTTCTCGAAGGCTGCGATCACCGGGGACATCACGCAGATCGACCTTCCCGATCCGAGCGTTTCGGGTCTCGTGCGAATCCAGTCGATCCTCCAGGGTCTCGGGGGGGTCCGCTTCGTCTATCTGACGGAGCGGGATGTCGTGCGCCACCGTCTCGTGCGCGACATCATCCTCGCCTTCGACAAACACCAGGCGTCGCAGGATCTGCCACCGGGGAGATGACGACCCGACCGGCAGGCGGTGGAGAGCGGCCGTCCGTCTTCCGCAAGCTCAAGGACCTCCTGGCCAGGAAGATCTGGCTGGCCCGCGGGCTGATCCTCCTGCCGGTCCTCGCCGCGGGCATCGCCCTCTTCCCGCCGTCATTCGGGGAGGGTTCCCTCCGGATCGATGTGGGGGAGAGAGCCCCCCGGACCGTCATCGCGGACTTCGAGTTCCCGATCATGAAGGAGCCGGAGGCCTTGGAGACGGAGAGAGATCTCGCTGCGACGAGAAGCCCGATCGCGCTGGTGAGGGACGACAGCGTCTCGGCCCGCGTCTTCCATGACCTGGGCGCCTTCAGATCGATGATCCACCGCCTGCGAGGGGGCGCCCGGCAGAAGGCGGCCGCCGTCTCCGACATCGACCTCTCGCAGGAGTTGCTGGTCTGGCTGATGCTCACGAAGGACCCAGCGCCGCTCCTGGATCAGGCCGAGTCGCTTCTGCAGGAGACGCTCGCCGAAGGGCTGGTGGCGGAGGATGTGGAGGTCCTGCTCCTCGGGGGCGGAGAGGTGCGGGTCGAGGACTCGACAGGCCGGCGGCTGCTGCCTGCGGCGATCGTCCGGACGCCGGCCCGCTTGCGGGAGGCGGCGCGCAACCGAGCGCTGGCGAGGCAGATGGAGCCGGCCCCCTTCCAGGAGCTGGTCGATCGGATCGCTCGGCCGAATCTGCGCTACGATCCGGCGGAGACGGCCGAGATCCGGGAGGCCGCGCGCGATGCCGTCGATCCCGTGGAGAGCCGCGTCCTGCGCGGGGAGCGGATCGTCGAGGCGCGGGAGCGGATCACGCCGGAGATCAAGCGCAGGCTCAAGGCCTACGACCAGTGGCGGGACAGGCGCGAGCTGGGGACGCTCTGGGCGCGCGCCGCGGGCTGGCTCGGGAGGTTGATCCTCCTGCTGGTTGCGGTGGGGGCCTTCGCGGTCTATCTCAAGTTTCTGCGGGTCGATCTCTACGAGAGCCTGACCGATCTCGCTCTCCTCTCTCTGACCGCGTCGATCGTCCTCGGGTTGTCTTCCCTCTTCCTGCACGTGCTCGGACTGCCGGCCCTGATGGCGCCGGTCGCGGCGGCCGCCATCCTCGTCAGCATGCTCTTCGACGAGCGGCTCGCCCTGGTCGTCGCGCTCGGGCTCACGGGGCTGGTCGGGCTGATCGCCGAGACCGGCGCTCCCGTCATGGCGGTGCTCGGGGTGGGAGGAGTGCTTGCGGTCTTCTGCGTGCGCGGCCTTCGCCACCAGCGCCAGTTCTATCGTCTGATCCTCTTCGTTCCGGCGGCGCACCTGGTCACGCTCCTTGGCCTGGCCCTCGCGCAGGGGCAGCCGCTGCATGAGCTGCTGCGCGATGCGATCGCCGCGGCGACGAATCCCATCCTCGCAGCCGGCCTGGCGGTCTTCGTGATCCCTCTGGCGGAGCATCTCTTCCGGAAGTGCTCCGACATCACGCTCCTGGAGCTCTCTGACCTGAACAGGCCGCTGCTGAGGAGACTGATGGTCGAGGCGCCGGGCACCTACCACCACTCCCTCATGGTGGGAACCTTGGCCGAGACCGCCGCCCGCGTCTGCGGGGGGAATCCGCTCCTCTCCCGCGTCATCGGCTACTACCACGACATCGGAAAGGTGACCAAGCCGGACTACTTCATGGAGAACATCGCGGCGGGGAGGAAGAACCCGCACGACCGCCTCAGCCCGTCGATGAGCCGCCTCATCCTCGAGTCGCACGTGCGCGAGGGGGCGAGCCTCGCCCTGCGGGAGCGTCTTCCCCAGGTCGTGGTGGAGGGTATCCGCCGGCATCACGGCACCTCGCTCATGGTCTTCTTCTGGCACAAGGCGAGACGGCAGGACGCGCAGGCCCGGGAGGAGGAGTACCGCTACCCCGGCCCCCGCCCGAACTCGAGGGAGGCCGCCCTCGTTCTCCTCGCCGATCAGATCGACGCCGCCTCACGCGCCCTGGAGGACCCCACTCCGAGCCGGATCAAGGGAGTGGTCCTCAAGGTGCTCGAGACGCGCCTGGCGGAGGGGGATCTTGACGACAGCGAGCTGACGCTGAGCGATCTGGCCAGGATCCGGGACGCCTTCGTCCCGATCCTCTCGGCGTTCTTCCACACGAGGACGGCCTACCAAGCTCTGGAGGAGGATGAGAAGAACCAGACGGCTGTCAGGGATCGCGAATCGTCAACGAAGGGCACGGCCCCGTAGGACGGCCATCGAGGCCCTTCTCGACCACGTGCTCGCCGCGGAAGGGAACCGGCGAGGCGTCGAGATCGCGATGCTCGGCCTTCGGACCATGCGCGACCTTCACCGCGTCTGGCTCGGCGACGACGCGCCGACCGACGTTCTCTCATTCCCCTGCGGATCCCCGCCTCCCGGTGTGCCGATCGATGCGGCTCCGCTCGGGGAGGTCGTCATTTGCGTCCCCTTCTGCGAACAGTCGGCCGGGGAGCGCGGCATTCCCCTTCATGAGGAGATCGCAAGGGTCATGATCCACGGAACGCTCCACCTTCTCGGCTACGATCATGTCACCGCCGAACAGGCGAGGCGGATGCGACCGCGGGAAGCCCGCTATCACAGATGGTACCGGCTGAGCGGGCTGGAGGTGACGCGGTGAGCTTGGGCGCCTTGACGGTCGCTCTGTGCCTGATCTCAGCCCTCATGGCGGCTCTGCTCCTCGTGAGAGGCTTGAGCCCCTTCGCCAAGCGGCTGCGGGTCGCCCTGCACTTCCTCTCCATGGTCGGCTTCTGCTGCGCCGGGTGGTTGCTGGCGCGGGCGGGACACGAGTGGGGGGGGCTCGGCGTCGTCGCTTTCGCTTTCGTCTGGACAGGCCTCTTCTGGGTCCTGTCGATCAGATGGCGCCTGGTTCGCCGCCCGCCACGCGCGAGACTCGCAACGGCGGTCCGGACGGATCCCGCCCCCAAGGAAGGGGGCGACGCGGGGAGGGAGACGCTCGAGCCCGAGAACGAGGCAGTGCTCGCGAGATTGCTGGGAATGGCGCGAGTCAAGGTCTCGGATATCGCGACCCCCCGCGAGGAGATCGTATTCGCCGACTGCGCCACCGGGGCGGCGGGAGCCCTCGATCGGATGCGGGAAAGCGGCCACCTCAGGATCCCGATGGTGGACGGCTCGCTCGACAGAGTCGTCGGAATCGTCCACGCCAAGGACATCGTCTCCCACGCGGTCGGCCGGAAGCCGAGTCCGCCGTTGAAGAGCCTGATGCGCCGCCCCCTCTTCGTCACGTCGGATCGCCCCGTGAGCGGACTCCTCGAGACCTTTCGGTCGCAGAGAAGCCACCTGGCCATCGTGGTTGACGTCTACGGTCGCACCCTGGGCGTGGTGACGCGGGGCGATCTGTTCCGGCATCTGACAGGGGGGGCGAGGCCCGCGTGAACTTTCTCTTGAAGGCGCTGCCCCTTGCCGCGCTCGGCTTGGTCTTCGTCGCCTCCGCGGCGAGCCGCGGGCCGATACGGATCCACAGGAGGCCGAAGGCGGTCCACAGCGACGAGATGGCGAGGATCGTGCACAGGGGCCTCGTCCTCCATGTCTGCCTCCTTGCCGCATGTTGCGCAGCCGTGCTCGCCGCCCCCTGGCTCCCGCCAAGGCTCTTCGTCCTGTTCCTGCTGGGGCTTCTCGCCGCGAGGCTGGTCGGCTACTGGATCGGCAGCCGCTGGAGCCGGGCGCTCCATCCTTTCGGCCTCCTTCTCGCGCCGGTGGACGGCGCGGCGCTCCTGATCGATTGGGCCCTGACGCTGCTGTTTTCAGGGAGGGATGCCGGCGCGCCCGCGGCGGCGGAGCGGATCGACCCTCTCCATCAGGTGCTCCTCCTGGAAAAAAGAACCGTCGAGCAAGTCATGATCCCGCGCAGCGAGATCGTCTGGCTTCCCGCCCACGCGGTCCTTGACGAGTTCGTTCCCGCCGTGCGCCGCCGGCCCCACTCCCGCTACCCGGTTCTCGAGGGCGACTTCGAGCAGCCGATCGGAATTCTCCTGCTGCGCGATCTGCTGCGTCCCCATGCTTCCCAGAAAAAGGCGGGCGATCTCGCGAGGCCGGTCGTCGTGGTTCCCGAGACGATCGGGTGCGATGATCTGCTCCAAAGGATGCGGGCCGACCGCATCGACATCGCCATGGTCGTGGACGAGTTCGGGGCGATGGCCGGACTGGTGACCCTCGAGGACGTGCTCGAGCTTCTCGTCGGCGAACTGGAAGGCGAGCATGAGGTGGTTCCTGTTCGCTATCGCAGGATGGAAGACGGCGCCTATGTTGTCGCCGGCTCGCTCCGAATCGACGAGTTCGAGGATCTCTTCGGCGTTCCTCTCCCCGAGGGGGACTACGAGACGCTCGCGGGGCTCTTCTTGAGCCGTTCCGCGAGGATCCCGGGCGTGGGCGAGAAGCTCGATCTGGGGGCCGTGCGGCTGGAGGTCGCGAGCGCGACGGAGCGGAGGATACGATCCCTCCGGCTGACGATCAGGCCGGGCGGCGAGGAATCGGAAGCGGCTTCCCGGTCGTAGAGGCCGCGGCTACTGGCGGAAGCCCAGAGCCTCCATCCGGCGCACATCCCCGACGATCCTCCCCAGCTCTCCCGGGTCGACGCACTGCTGGCCGTCGCTCCACGCGTTCTCCGGATGCATGTGCGTCTCGATCAGCAGGCCGTCGGCGCCCGCGGCGACCGCGGCGAGCGAGACCGCGTGGACCAGCGCCCGATCCCCCGTCGCGTGGGATGGATCGAAGACCACGGGCAGATTCGTCTCCCTCTTGAGGACGGGAATCGTCCCGAGGTCAGGCGTGTAGCGGAGGAATCGGTCCGTTTCGTAGGCTCGCACGCCCCTGAGACAGAGGACCAGATCGGGGTTGCCGTTGAGCGCGAGATACTCGGCCGCCAGAAGGAACTCCTCCGTCGTGGCGGCCTCGCCCCGCTTCAAGAGCACCGGGATCCCGCGTTCTCCCGTCCGCCGGGCCACCTCTTCCAGGAATCCGTACGACTTCATGTTCCGGGAGCCGACCTGGAGCATGTCGGCGTTCAGGAGCACTTCCTCGAGAACCGTGCGCTCCTCCTGGATCCCCCCGGGACCGGCGTGGCGGTGGATCCCGGTCGCTTCCGTGACGATCGGCATGCCGGTGCGGCGGCGGGCCTCGACGAGACAGCGCACCCCTTCCCGGCCGAGTCCCTGGAAGGAGTACGGAGAAGTCCTCGGCTTGTAGGCGCCGCCTCGAAGGACTTCGGCGCCGGCGGATCTGCAGGCCTCCGCGAGGGGGAGCAGCATCTCCATTCCCTCGACGGAGCAGGGACCGGCCATGATCACCACCCTGCCGCCGCCGATCTCCACCCCTCCCACGCGGACGACCCGCCGATCGCCCTCGTGCGCGCGGGCGACAAGTCTGTAGGAGGGCGTGACGCGCGCGGTCCGCTCGACCCAGGGGAGTTCGCGGAAGGTGCCCTCGTCGATGGACGTCGCGTCCCCGATCGCGCGGACGATCGACCCTTGAGACGTCGAGTGGACTTCGGGACGGCATCCCGCCGCCGTGACCCGCTTCACGACCTCGGCCAGTTGCTCGTCCGTGTGACCCTGACGCAGCCAGATGATCATGGCGGTCGCGAGATCCCTCCCCATCCTCCCGTGCGGGTGTATGCTCGTCTCGTGAAGAAGTCTCCTCGATCCGAGCGTGCGCCGCGCGCGCGGGGCGCCGGTCCGCCCCAAGAAGATGGAGTGTACCGCGAGCGGGGCCGTAGCGCCCCAACGGAGTGCGCATCACATAACATATTGTGGTATAATCCGATACGAGATCAGTGGGATGGGCCTCCTCTGAGGGGGCGGAGTCGCCGGCCCCGCTGGATTGCGTCGCGCGGCGCCCCGGGCGGGATGCATGCGCGGCGGGTGGCCCGCGTGATCCGCGCGCTTCTCTCGCGCGCGCGAGGGAGAGGGGAATGGCCCTCGTCCGGGTAGAGGGGATCGTTCTGCGCAACCTCCGCTTCGGCGACACGAGCCGGGTGGTCACGATCCTCTCCCGCGAGCTGGGGAAGTGGAGCGGGGTCGCGAAGGGCGCGCGCGATCCGAAGGGGAGGATCGGCGCGGCGCTCGAGATCCTGAATCTCTCCTCCATCATCGCCTACCACAAGCACGGCAGGGATCTGCAGATGATCGCCGACGCGTCGCTCGAGCGGGAGCATCGGGCGCTGCTCGAGCAGAGCGCGCGCTATCATCACGGATGCGCGGTCACGGAGTTCCTCGATTCGGTTCTCGAGGAAGATTCGCCGGTCCCGGAGGTGTTCGATCTCGCGCTCCGCGTTCTGCGGTTGCTCGAGGAGGCGCCCGAGGAGAGGCTATCCTACCTGCTTCGCGCCTTTCAGCTGCGGGCGGCCTCGCTTCTCGGCTACTCGCCCCGTCTGGAGTTCTGCGGGATCTGCGGCGCGGCGGGCGGGAGCTGCTTCGGCGTCGCGGAGGGATCGATCCTCTGCGTCAGGTGCGCGGAGCGGACTCCGGGCTCGATCGATCTCCTCCCCGAGAGCCTGCGGCTGCTCGCCAAGCTAGGCGCCGGCAAGCTGCCCCGCGCCCCGAGCGACGAGGCCTGCGCTCAGCTCGGGAGGATCGTCGAATCGTTCCTCTCCTTTCATCTCGAGCGCTATCGGGGGCTCCGTTCCCTCCGCGGCCTGGAAGCCGCCGAACGGCTGCGCGCGGGCCGGCCGGTCGGTTCGAGCGAGGCCCGAGGGGGAGAGTCCCCGTAAACCGGGCTCAGGGATCGCGAGCCGGACGTCCCAGCCGACTCGCCGGCGGAGAATCCTCTTGGGACTCGCGTGGAATCGTGATACGTTCCGCTGCGGCCCGGCATGGGGAGGTTCTGAGGACCCTTGGCGATCGAGAGCGCAAGAGCTGGCGGGGGGATCTGCGAAGACGGATATGCCTGACGGCGTGATCGAGACATGTCGCCTGGAGCGCCGGGCGCAGTTGCCGCCTTCCGTGGCTCGACGGAAGGCTTTTTTGTGGGCGCCCGGCCGGAAGGAGGCGTGAATGAACCTGAGGCGCAAGGCGGTGATCGCGGACGCTGAGGAGGTGCGCCGGGCGATTCTTCGGATCGCCCATGAGATCGTCGAGCGAAACAAGGGGGTGGACGACCTCGCGCTCGTCGGAGTGCGGCGGCGCGGCGTCCCGCTGGCGGTGAGGATCCAGGAGGCGATCCGGTCGATCGAGGGCGTGGAGGTCCCGATCGGAATCGTGGACATCACCCTCTACCGCGACGACCTGCGCACCATCTCTCCTCAGCCCCTCGTCCACGCGACCGAGTTCTCGTTCGGCGTCGAGGATCGCACGCTCATCCTCGTGGACGATGTCCTCTTCACAGGTCGGACCGTCCGCGCGGCGATCGAGGCCATCATGGACTACGGCCGGCCGCGCTCCATACAGCTCGCCGTCCTCGTCGACCGAGGGCACCGCGAGCTGCCGATCCGGGCCGACTATGTCGGCAAGAACTCCCCGACATCCCGCAAGGAGATCGTCCGCGTCCTCGTTCGCGAGGAGGACGGGGAGGACGCCGTCGTGATCGAGGAGACCGAGGAGGGCAAGCAATGAGCTTCAACCGTACCCACCTCCTTGGCCTGGAGGACCTGACCAAGGAGGAGATCCTGGAGGTGCTCGACACCGCCCGCTCCTTCCGGCCGGTCCTGGATCGGCCCATCAAGAGGGTCCCCGCGCTCCAGGGGGTCACCGCCTGCAACGCCTTCTTCGAGCCGTCGACCCGCACCCGGCTCTCCTTCGAGCTGGCGGAGAAGAGGCTCTCCGCCGACTCGATCAACTTCGCCACGGCCGGAAGCTCCGTATCCAAGGGAGAGACGCTGCGCGACACGATGCTCAACATCCAGGCGATGCGCGTGGACATCGTGGTCATCCGCCACTCCTCTTCCGGGGCCCCGCACTTCCTGGCGCGCAACATCGATGCCCGCGTGATCAACGCGGGCGACGGATACCACGAGCACCCCACGCAGGGGCTTCTCGACCTGTTCACCATGAGGGAGGCCATGGGGAAGCTCGAGGGATTGCGGGTCACGATTGTCGGCGACATCGCGCACAGCCGCGTCGCGCGCTCCAATCTCTGGGGACTGCGATCCGTGGGGGCGCACGTCACCCTGGTCGGGCCGACCACCCTGATGCCCGTCGAGATCGAGCGGACCGGGGCGCGGGTCTGCAACCGGATCGATGAGGCGCTGGAGGGCGCGCAGGTCGTCAACGTCCTGCGGCTGCAGCTCGAGAGGATGACGAGCGGTTTCCTGCCGACGCTCCGCGAATACGCCCAGCGATGGGGGGTCACTCGCGAGCGCCTCAAGCGTTGCGCGACAGGGGTGCGGGTCATGCATCCGGGCCCGATGAACCGAGGAGTCGAGATCTCTTCCGATCTCGCCGACGGACCCGAGTCGGTCATTCTGGATCAGGTGACCAATGGGGTGGCCGTGCGGATGGCCGTCCTCTACTTGGTGCGCGGGGGGACGAGGGACGGGCGGGGGGGCATCGTTCCGCCTCCCCAGGAGGGAGTGCCGGTATGAGCGGCCCGCTGGATCGCGAGCGTTTCGTCCTGAGGGGCGTGAGGCTGATCGACCCCGAGTCGGGGACCGACGCGCGCCGGGACGTGTTGATCGGGAGCGGGGTCGTCGAGGGTGTGGAACCATCGCTTCCTGCCGGTGTGGATGCGCGGGAGTACAAGGCCGACCGATGGATCCTCGCTCCCGGGCTGCAGGACATGCATGTCCACTTAAGGGAGCCCGGGGGGGAGGATGCCGAGACGATCGCCTCCGGCGCCCTGGCCGCGGCGCGGGGAGGGTTCACGCGCGTCCTCACGATGCCGAACACGACGCCTCCCATCGATGACCGGAGCGCGGTGGAGCTCATCTTGCGGAGGGGACGCGAGGCGTGCGGGACCGGGGTGAGTCCCGCCGGGGCGATCACGAAGGGGTTGGGCGGCAAGGAGCTGACCGAGATGATCGAGATGCGCGAGGCCGGGGCGATCGCGGTCACCGACGACGGCAGGCCGGTCGAGTCGTCCGACCTGATGCGCATGGCGATGGAATACGCGATCGATGCCGAGATGCTGGTCATCTCTCACTGCGAGGACCGGTCGCTGCAGGGGGCCGGCGTCATGCACGAGGGATACTGGTCGACCGTTCTCGGGCTTCCGGGAATCCCCGCCGCCGCGGAGACGGTCGCCATCGCTCGGGATATCGCCCTCTGCCGTTTGACGGGATCCCGCCTGCACGTCGCGCATGTCAGCACCGCCGGGGGGGTCGATCTGATCCGGCGGGCGAAGGCCGAGGGGCTTCCCGTGACGGCCGAGACCGCCCCCCACTACCTCGCCCTGACCGATGAGGCCGTCAAGAGCTACGACGGATGCTTCAAGATGAACCCGCCCCTGCGCGGCGAAAAGGACCGCACGACCCTGAAGGACGGGCTTCGTGACGGAACGATCGATGTCATCGCCACCGACCACGCGCCGCATCCGGCCGAGAGGAAGGAAGTCGAGTTCGACCGCGCCCCCTTCGGGGTGATCGGCCTCGAGACCTCGCTGCAGGTCTGCATCGCGGAGCTGGTGGAGCCGGGCATCCTCGACTGGTCGGGCCTCGTTCACGCGATGTCGAGCCGTCCGGCGTCGATTCTGGGATGGGGCGGGGGTCGCCTGACGCTAGGCCGCCCGGCGGACATCACGCTGATCGACCCCTCGGCGATCGTGACTGTGCGCGCGGAGGAGTTCGCCTCCCTTTCGAGGAACTGCCCCTTCATCGGGCGCACGTTGCGGGGCAAGGTCCTGATGACGATGGCGGAAGGCCGCATGACTCACCTGGAGGCCGGGTGGCTCGGATGATCGCGGGCGTCGCGCGGCTGCTGAGGCGTCGCGGCGCGCTGGTTCTGCCTCTTCCCCTCCTTCTTCTTGCCTGCGCCTATTACAACACCTTCTACATCGCGAAGAAGAGCTTCCGCGCGGCCGAGGAGTCCGTCGCGAAGAGCCAGACCGACAAGCTCCCGTCCGATGCCTCGGGCAACTACGACATGGCCATCAAGCAGTCCAGGAAGGTCCTGAAGCGCCACTCGGGAAGCCGCTGGGTCGATGATGCGATCTACCTGATGGGCGCGAGCTACTATGGCAAGGGGGACTACGACAGCGCCCTCGCCTCCTTCGGGCAGTTGAACGCGCTCTTCCCCGAATCGGAGTTCCGAGCGGACGCGCTCTTCCTGAGCGGCATGAGCCGGACGAAGCGGCGCGAGTACGACCTGGCGACCGCGATGTTCGACTCGGTCCTCTCGGCCTTCCCGCGCTACAAGAGGCGTGACGAGATTCTCTTTGCCATGGCGGGGACAGAGGCGAGCCGCCGCGACTTCGCCGCCGCGGTCCGGCGCTATCGCGCCGTGGCGCGGGAGTTCCCCAAGGGCCGTTTCGCCGACCGAGCGCTCATGCGGGTCGGAGAGATCCAGTTCGAGGCGGGACGCTACGATTCCGCCTACGCCGCCCTCGACGCATTGCTCGGTGCCACGAGGGACGAGAAGGCGAAGATCGAGGCGGCGATCGCGCAGGGCCGCGTTCTCCTGAAGCTCAAGCGGCCCGAGGAAGCCCTCGAGCTCCTGAAGGAGACCGAACCGGCGGAAGCCGCCGGCCTGGAGGGCGACCGGTCCACGGGCGCCTCGCAGGCGGAGCAGCCGCCGATCCGGGCCGACCTCGCGGACGATCTCGCGCGCCTGCGATTGGGCCAGGCGGCCGCCATGAACGAGATGGGACGACACCGTGAGGCGATCGAGGCGCTCGAGAAGATCGTGACCCGCTTCGCATCGAGCAGCTACGCTGCCGAAGCCCAGTTCCAGATCGGCTACACGTACGAGACCCGGATGGACTCCCTCGCGTCGGCGCGCGCGGCCTACGAGAAAGTGAGCCAGCTGGCCGGTCGATCGGTCTTCAAAGACCAGGCGCCGCAGCGGGCGAAGGCGATCCAGGCGCAGATGGAGATGGAGGGGAAGGCGGGCTCCGGCGACGCCGAGGCCGAGGAGCGGGCGGCCGCGGCGCTCCGCGTCGCAGAGATCCTCTACCTCGACAGGGAACTCGCGGACGAGGCGCTCCTGAAGTACTCCGAGGTGGAGAGGGACTTCCCCGAAAGCCGGTTCGCTCCGCGCGCCGCCTATGCCCGCGCCTACATCAAGTGGAAGGTGGCGGGGGATAGCCTGGGGGCCCACGAGGATCTCCGGGTCCTCGTCCACCGCTATCCAGCCTCGACACAGGCCCGCGGCGCGATCGCCTTGCTCGCCGCCCACGGCGCCGACACATCCGGTCTGCGTCTGCTTCTCACGGCCGTCGTTCCCGAGTCGACCGCCGCCGGAGCGGACACGACGGGGATCCCGCCGGACACGACTGCTGCGGCCCCCGACTCGATCGGCGCCGGAAGCGCTCCGCCTTCGATGCCGGCCGACCGGCCAAGCGAGCCCGACTCCGTTCGCGGGATCTCGCCTGGAGAAGATCCCGCCCTGCCCGATGGAGTGCCCGACAGCGTGCGAGACTCCGGAACGGATGCCCCCGTGCGGGAGCGTCCCAGGAGATCCGAGAGGGCGGCGCCGGGGAAGCCGCGTTGAGCGGGGCCGCACCGAGAAGCGTGGATGCGCGGGTCGGCGCGATCCGTCGAGTCGGAGCCGCGGGCACATGGATCGATCTTGAGATGCCGGGCCGGTTCGAAGCGCCGAGGGCGGGCCAGTTCGTCCAGCTCGCATGCCAGCCGCCCGGTCTCTTTCGTCTGCGGCGGCCCTTCAGCATCTGCGCCTGGAGGCTCGGGCCCGAGGGCTCCACTCTGGGGATCCTCTTCTCTGTCGTGGGCGAGGGGAGCCGGTGGCTCGACCAGCGCAAGCCGGGAGAGACCGTCGATGTCCTGGGCCCCCTCGGCCGGCCCTTCCGCCCGATTCCGGGCCGCGTCCCCGTCCTCGTCGCTGGAGGAAGAGGAATCGCGCCCCTCATCTTCCTTGCCGACCAGGCGGGAGAAGCCCTGCCCGACGGTATCCTCCTCTACGGGGCCCGCGACCGATCCGCCATCTTTCCAGCGGAGGGCTGTCCCTATCCCGTCTATCGGGCGACCCTCGATGGCTCGATCGGACATAGAGGAACCGTCCTCGATCTACTGCGCGATCTTCTCGGCCACGGCGCCGTGAGGCCGGAGGCCTCGGCCCTCTACGCCTGCGGTCCCCTCCCGATGCTCACGGCCCTCGCGCGGATCGCCCTCGACCACGCAATGCCGGCGCAGGTGAGCGTCGAAACGCTCT
>Ga0194125_10004738_pt1 | contig 21101 bp, 30 predicted proteins | sample TA2KigC250mmetaG_FD_148626 | JGI IMG/M metagenome (GOLD analysis project Ga0194125, IMG submission 148626) | Freshwater microbial communities from Lake Tanganyika, Tanzania - TA2015034 Kigoma Deep Cast 250m | ecosystem: Environmental > Aquatic > Freshwater > Lake | place: Tanzania: Lake...
GTAAATGTTATATTATCTTAATCTAGGGAGGGAAAGGTAAAATGGAAAGATTGCCTCAGAACATAATCCCGATGGTTATCGAAAGCAGTGCTCGAGGAGAGCGGGCCTTCGACATTTACTCGCTGCTTTTGAAGGAGCGAATTGTTTTTCTGGGTACACCAATCAATGACCAGATAGCCAATTTGATTATCGCTCAGCTCCTTTATCTGGAGCATGAGGATGCGGAGAAAGATATAAATCTCTATATCAATTGTCCGGGCGGAATTATCAGTGCTGGCCTGGCTATTTATGACACCATGCAACTGGTTAAACCCGATGTATCTACAATCTGTGTCGGATTGGCTGCGAGTATGGGGACGCTTATTCTTGCTGCTGGTGCTAAAGGTAAACGATATGCCTTACCTAATGCCACAATCCACATGCATCAGGCAGTTGGCGGTGCCCAGGGTCAGGCGGCCGATATTGAGATTGCCGCTCGTGAGATTATGAGGCTGCAGGAAATAATCCGTACTGTCCTGGCTAAGCACACCGGGCAACCAATGGAGAAAATCGCCCATGATACTGACCGGGATTTCTATCTCAGTCCGGAACAAGCCGTAGAATACGGCATTGTTGACGAAATCTTGAGTGGGGCACCAAGTAAAAAGCAGAAGGAATAAGAGTTTAAAGCCGCTGCCCTGAGCGTTTGAGATAACTCTGAGACAGGTGGGCTAAAGGCGGCAGCCCTTTTCTCGCTCCAACTTCCCTGATGGCAAGGCCAGCCATTATATCGCCGAGCGATCCACATTCTTCAATAGGCTTGCCTCTGAGAAAACCGAAGAGAAAACCGGCGGCGAAAGCATCTCCAGCACCAGTAGTCTCTAACCGGAATTTTGAGCTTTCTGCTCCAGACTCAATTTCATAGCTTCTGCCTGATTCGCAAATGTAAGCTGTGATAGTCTTATTTTTGCTCTTAACTAGACCTCTGCCCAGAGTCACGACAACAATCTGGCAACCCAGCTTTAGACACTCTTGAGCCCCGGCTCTGAAATCTTTGCCTGTTAATTGCTCGATTTCACTACGGTTCATAAAAACGATATAGGTTCTCTCAAGCAAGGGGACTAAAGTTTTCAGCCTTCTGGTAGCGTAGAGCATTCCCGGAGCCAAGCTAACCTTGATTGAATTCTTTAGTTTCTTTACCAGATTGACTTGGAGTTTGAACTGCTTATCATTGGCAAAGGATGACAGATGAATCATCTTAGCCTGGTTCAAGTAAGCTAAATGTACGTCTTCAGTATTGAGTAGGCTGTTAGCACCGGGTGACACATAGATTGCTCGTCTTCCCAGCTTATCGCTGATGCAGATTGTGGAGCCTGTGTTTGCTTTCTTGACCTTAATTTGACTGATATCAACGGCAGCAGCCTTAAAATCACCAAGCAACTCTTTTCCGTCCTCGTCCGTGCCTACGGCACCGACAAATCCTGTTTTAACGCCGAGTTTAGCTAGACCGTAAATAGTATTAGCTGCTGACCCGCCCGGGAGGGACACAAAATCCGTCACTATCTGTTCACCATCAACAACGATTTTGCTGACCTGATATAGACGGTCTACATTCATTGCTCCCAAGCCAACTATCTCGATCTTAGCCATGCAATAAACTCAGCCCAGTTTAGCTGCCTCTTCGCGGACAACATGACGAATTCTCTTGTGAGTTTTAAGAGGGATAGAAATATCCTTAATTCCAACCAGCCAATGAAAATATCCCCTGTCGCCGTTGCCGCCGGTCTTTTCCTTTTCTTTAACCAGTTTTTCTATCGAGGGACGTTTGCCCTTCTTCCAAGCCTCTAAAATCTGCCACAGGTCATCGAGATGTGTGGATGCCAGACTCATGGTAGCATAGGGAAGTGCATATTCATTAGCATTGAAGGCAATTGCTAAACCGCGAGCCTGGTCAACAGCTTGAAGCATCTTAAAATCAGTGATGCTATCGCCGACCACTACCCAGTCAGATAGAGGTTTACCTTGAGCCTTGGCAAATCGCCCCAGGGCTTCTACCTTTCGTTGTCCACCTATAGGCTTAACCTGTTCCAGAAGCTGGCCTAAATTGGTTTTGGGCAACTCCCGCCAGTAGAAGCGGTCAAGGCGTTTCTTTATCCAGGCATCATCAATAGAGTCCTTAGTCAAAATCTCCTTCTCCATTGTCTCCAGATATCTAAAATCTTCTTTACATAACATTTGAGAAAATTTATCTAGTGGAAAAGAAGTACAGGCAACATTCTGGGAGAAAATGTTGAGCCTGCGGGCAATATGCCTGGCATATTGCTCATAGCTAGTGCTGATGCAGAATACTTTCCAACCGTCGGCACCAAGTCGGGCAATTAGATTAGCAGCCCCGCTAACTAAAGTTGCCTTTGTCGCTAGAGCAGATATGTCATCCTCCTTTATTCTATGGTATACCAGGAACGGGGCAATGAGAGCCAAAGTATCTCCAGGTTCGTAGTCTAGTCTGGCTTCTAATGTGAGCAAGTCATCATAGCGACTAATGGTCTCGAAAATCTTGCCCCCGTCAGGGAAAAGCTTCATAAGCTCATAGGCATTATCCTGAGTAGCTAACGGGCCTTCAAGGTCGAAACAGATGACACTCATTCTAACTTCGCTATCCTATTTACTTCGCCACTAAGGTCATATCCCGATATTGGCTTCCCTCGGCAGTTAAATATTCTGTCGGCTTCTATCTTTACCTCTCCTTGGCTGAAAGTTCTCAGTGTTGACACAATAAGAGGGAATTCCCTGGCTAGCCCGTGCTTACGGATAAGTTGGAATAGCGTATTGTTTTCGCCCTGCTCCTTTTTTATTTCAGCTACAGAGCGACTACTTATTTCACGCCAATATTTGTCGAAAGGTTCACCTCTAATGGGAAAGGTGCAATAGGTTATTACTGGTCCTCTGTCTAGCTCTGATGTTACCAGATGCATCATCACCCCGGATTCTGCGGTGTTATCTTCTATTAGTTTCCAGATTACCTCTTGCCAGCTACCCTTAGGTCCGCCTGGAGCTGCTGGATGCAGGTTAATCATATTATATCTGTGGCACATCTCCTTGCCAACGATAAGCATGTAGCCAGCAAGCACACACAAATCGGGATTGAAATCCCGAAGTCTTTTCATAACCTCTCTGTCATATTTGAGTCGCCATTTTGGCAATGATTCGCCTGTTGCTGTATCTGTTACATCTTGGGCAACTTCAAATTTCTTATAGGAAAAGCAAATGAGGGGGATATGATAGCTGTGAACTGATTCAAAGAATAAGTCGCTTTGCTTCGATTCGCCTGGTTCCCGATTGCTGAAGACGAAAAGGATTTTGCCTTTTATTTCGTCGCTTTCAATTTTTTGCTGGACAACTTGCAGAAGTTGTCTTGCTGCCTCATCCCTGCCGGTGGAAAACCAACCGATGGTTAACAAGGTAACCTCTCTTAAGACAGGTTCTTCTTCAATCTTGCCCACGTACTGGCAAAATGAACAGTTGGATTTGACTTGTTGCCCGAGATTTTTCCTTGCGCTAAGGATGCTAGGAATTCATCCTTCCCGTTGAATTCGGGTATCTCAACATAAGCATTACCAATCTCGGATGTTGTGTGAGCATCGCTGCCAGCACTGGCAAGCTTGCCATATTTATGAGCTAGGTTCCATGCTCTAGTTGAACTGTTTGGCGAAAGGCTACGTGCATTAAATACCTCAATAATGTCAACTTCTGGCATTATGGACTCAAATACCTGGTTCCTAAACATTGACAGGCGTAATCTATCGTATGGATGTGGAATGCATACTAGCCCATCTTGAGCTTTAATCAGAGATATAGTTTCCTCAATGGACAATTTGCTGGGAATCTCCTGGCTCAGAAACAGCCCAATGACTTCACCACCTGAAGTTAAGATTTCCTCACCAACGATAATGGGAAAGGGTGCCATTTCTTTCATCCTTAAAGCTCCAGCAATGGTGTTATGGTCAGTTATCGCCAGACAGTTGATACCGATTTTGAGGCAGCGCGCAATTATTTGCTCCAGAGTCATAGCGCAATCCATGGAATAGGTGGTATGGATGTGAAGGTCGGCCTTTATCAAAGAATCAGCTTATCCTCTCTAAGTATTCACCGGTGCGGGTGTCCACCTTGATAATGTCACCAGTATTAATGAAGAAAGGAACCTTAATAGTAATGCCTGTTTCCAGCTTAGCAGGCTTACTGCCCGCAGAGGCTGTATCCCCCTTGAAGCCGGGGCCTGTTTCTATGACTTTGAGCTCTACTGACACCGGTAATTCTGGTCCCACAGCCTTGCCTTTATGAGTAAGCATTTCTAAATTCATTCCGTCTTTCAAGTATTTCAGTGTATCACCAAGCATTGATTTATCAAGAGGTATCTGCTCGAAAGTCTTATTATCCATAAAATAATAAAGACCACCATCGTTGTAAAGGTATTGAACAGGACGGCGTTCAAGAAAGGCTCGGGTAAAAGTCGCACTAGCCTGAAAGGACCGCTCTGTAGTATGGCCAGCACGAACATCACGAAGTTTCAGTCGAACTTGTGCTGAGCCTCGTCCCATCTTAATATGCTGATAATCAAGAACCTGGTATAGTTGCCCATCCAGCTCAATAGTTATCCCTCTTTTCAATTCGCCAGCGTCAATCATGAGACCAATCATCCTCCTAGTGAATGTTTGCTATTTTTTCCGCATTAGTAAGGGTTTTGACCTTGCCGTCCTTTATTACCACAGTATCTTCGATTCTAACCCCGCCCCAGCCGGTGACATAAATTCCGGGCTCAACAGTAAAGACTGTCCCATCAACTAATATGTCAGACGAATTGGGACCAAGCCGTGGTGACTCATGGGCCTCTAATCCAACACCATGCCCTAATCCATGACCAAAGGCATCTCCATATCCTGATTGTTCTACAATCGTTCGAGCCAATCGGTCAGCCTGGTCACCACTCATACCATCTTCAATCGTAGCCAAAGCAGTTAGTTGTGCCCCCAAAACAATATCATAAATTTTGGAAAAAGTCTTGTCTTCATCACCCAAGAAAAAGGTACGACTTAAATCGCTACAATAACCGTTCACTCGGGCTCCTATGTCAATCATCACAGGCTCACCTTTACTGATAACTTGGTCTGATGGCTTAGCATGGGGTAAGGCTGAGTTATGCCCTGAAGCTACGATGATGTCAAAAGGTACAGCCTCATTGTCTCTTTCTCGGAGGAATTTCTCCAGTTCCCACGCTATCTCCTTCTCAGTCACTCTAGAACATATTATTGATTTAGCATATGCAAGAGCGGCATCAGCTAGTTTAGCCGCCTCAGTGATAAATTCGAGTTCTTCAGGTTCTTTTACGGCACGAAGGGATTCTACCAGACCAGTAGTCGGAATAAACTGCAGCTGATAATGACCATCACTTATCATTTTACGTAGTTGCTGGTAAGCAGCAAAAGGAACGTGGTCTGCTTCAAAGCCAGTCTTTTTGAATGCCAAATCTGAGGCTAATTTAGGCAGCCAATTTGCCATGTCACCTTTAACATGAAAAATCTCAAAATCAGGTGACTCCTTTTTGGCTTGCTCCACATAGCGGAAGTCAACAGCTAATGAGGCGTTACTATTTGAAATCAGCAGCCAACCTGTTGAGCCAGTGAACCCAGAAAGGTAACGTCGGTTTTGTGGCTGAGAAACTACTAGGGCGTCTAATTCCTGCTTTATTAAGTTTTGCCGCAACTTTTGCAGACGGCTCACTCCCAGGCCTCACCTTTTAGTTCGCCGACCAGTGTATGCATCGCAGCAATATACCCCCACCAACCCAGTCCACTGATTTGACCTCTGGCAATGGGGGCAATTACCGATTTCGCCCGCCATTCCTCTCGAGCATAGATGTTCGACAGATGAACTTCAATAACCGGCAATTCGCTGTCAGCTAAAGCATCCCGTAACGAAAGACCATAATGAGTAAGCGCCCCAGGATTTATAACTATACCGCTCGCCTCGGAAGAGTGCTTCTGGATAAAGTCAATAAGTGTCCCCTCACTATTGGATTGAAAGCTGACTATGTCCACCCCCAGACCTTCCCCCCGTTTTTTTAAGAGCTTATCAAGTTCTGCCAATGATTTATCCCCGTAGGCGGCTTTGTTTCGCTTGCCAAGCAGATTAAGGTTTGGGCCATTGATAACTAATATTTTCATGCTGTCACTCCTGCTTTTTCTAGTTCGTCTAGCTTATCTTTATGGCTACAGGCGGTGCATTTCGCCCAGCCATCTCGATATATAACTAGAAGCTTGCCGCAATGAGGGCAAGGCTGAGGAAGGGGTTTACGGTTTATGGCGAACTGACACTGCGGGAAGTTACTGCAGCCATAAAAGACACGCTTTTTCTTGTTTACCCGTTCTATCAGTTCTTTGCCACATTGAGGGCAGGGAACACCGATTTTGACCAAATATGGCATTGTCTTTTTGCACTCAGGATAGCCGCTACAGGACAAAAATTTCCCGTAACGCCCCATTTTTATCACCATAATCCGACCGCAATCAGGGCAAATCTCCTCCGTCGGCTTAGAAATATTGATTTTCTCAATCTTGCTAGAGGCTTGGTTTAGTGTTTCTTCAAAAGGCGTATAGAAATCTCTCAGGACTGACACCCACTTTCTCTCACCGCGAGCAATCTCATCCAGCTCTTCCTCCAGCCGAGCCGTGAAATCTAGGTCAACGACGTTAGGGAAATGCTGGGTTAACAGGTCGTTTACAATAATACCTATCTCGTCAGGACGCAGCTTACCGTTCTCTTTATATACATAGCCCCTATCTTGGATAGTGGATAAAATCGGTGCATATGTGCTTGGTCGTCCGATTCCCTTCTGCTCCAGTGCTTTTATCAACGTGGCCTCTGTATAACGGGGTGATGGTTGAGTAAACCGTTGTTCCGGGAATAACCCTAACAGCGCTAATCCATCACCAACTTTCAATTTGGGTAGAGAGATTGTCTTTTCCTCTTCTACATCCTCGTCTTTTCCTTCGCTGTATAGGGATATAAAACCTGGGAACTTGACTATAGAACTAATTGTTCTAAGTAAATATTCATTTTGGGGCTCAGGGCATTTTGCTTTTACATTCACGGTAGTGACATTCAAGGATGCCGCTGCCATTTGGCTTGCTACCATCCGCTTCCAGATGAGTTCGTAGAGTTTAAACTGCTCCGGTTTGAGATAGGGGCGGACTTGGTCTGGTTCTCGGTGAATCTTTGTCGGTCGGATAGCTTCATGTGCCTCCTGAGCCCATTTACCCTTCTTGCCAAAGGAGCGTGGCTGTGGAGGCAAATAGCGAGCACCATATCTGCTGTTAACAAAATCCCTGGTCTCGGATATAGCGCTGGCAGCTACCTGAGTGGAATCGGTACGCATATAGGTGATTAGACCCACTGAGCCTTCTTCACCGAGAGTTATTCCCTCATAGAGCTGTTGGGCGATTGACATGGTACGTTGAGCGGTGAACCGAAGCTTACGCCAGGCTTCCTGTTGTAGGGTACTGGTGATAAATGGTGGTGCCGGTTGCCGAGCTACCTCTTTTACATTTACATCCGTAACGAAATAGTCAGCTTTGTTCAGTTCGTTTTCAATCCTATTAGCTTCTTGCTCATTGGGTATCTCCAACTTTGTGCCGTCAGCTAAACCTATGAGCAGCGCTCGAAAGCTATTTTTATCAGCTTTGGGTAGCTCTTTTACCAGCTCAGCCTCAATAAGCCAGTATTCTCTAGAGGCGAAATTTTGAATTTCACACTCCCGGTCAACGATTATCCTTACGGCTGCTGATTGAACCCTGCCTGCGGAAAGGCCTCTTTGCACTTTCCGCCACAACAATGGGCTCAGCTTGTAGCCAACTAATCTATCCAGGAGACGCCGTGCCTGTTGAGCATCAACTAAGTTCATGTCAATAGAGCGGGGATAGTGAAAAGCTTGCTCTACTGCCTCTTTTGTTATCTCATGAAAGGCAACACGCCAAACAGGTATTTTGGTTTTATTGAGCTTGGTTGCTTCAATTAGATGCCAGGAAATCGCCTCCCCTTCTCGGTCGGGGTCAGTAGCCAGATAAACTGCAGAAACATCATCAGCCAACTTCTTTAGTTCGCCGATTACCTCTTTTCTTTGTGGAATGACAACATATTTGGGGGCAAAGTCATTTACTACATCTATGCCAAATTCTTTCCGTGGCAGGTCACGCACGTGTCCCAAAGACGCCTTGATAGTATAGCCTGAGCCTAGAATTCTGCCTATCGTCTTTGCCTTAGCTGGTGATTCAACTACAACAAGTTTCATTGTCATGGCTAGCTTAACTGAGTTTGATATTCTTCTCTCATTTCTTTGGCAAGCACATAGTTCAAACCACCAACTTGTCTTACTATCCCCCTAAGCTCCATCATGGTTAGAGTGCTGCTAACCAAAGCTGCTGTAAGACCGCTATTGCGGCAAATATCATCAATATGAGTCGGCTCGCGACTTAGCTGTTTCAGTAGCAGTGATTCAGTTTCATCGACAGGGAGAAGCTCTTTCATCTCCAGTTGCTGTGCCATCATAGCTAAATTCAGTTCCTCCAAAATATCAACGTAATTTCGGACCAGCTTTGCTCCTTCTTGAATGAGGTGATTTGTTCCCCTACTGGTTGGAGATAATATACTGCCCGGAACAGCAAAAACCTCTCGGTTCTGCTCCAGCGCCTGATTAGCTGTAATTAAAGCTCCACTGCTTTCCCCAGCCTCTACTACTAGCACTCCAAGACTTAGGCCACTCATAATCCGATTCCGCCTGGGGAAATTGTCAGCTTTGGGCTTAGTGCCCAGAGGATACTCACTTATCAAGGCTCCGCGCTCTATTATCTCGCGAGCTAATTTGGCGTTTTCTGCCGGATAAACGATGTCCAGGCCACAAGCGAAGACAGCGATAGTCCTACCATTGGCTTCCAAAGCAGCACGATGAGCTATAGAATCAATTCCTTTAGCCAGGCCACTAACGATGGTGATTTTATTCCGAGCCAGGTCGGTGACAATCTCCTCGGTTACCTGTCGCCCATAAACAGTAGGCCGACGAGTGCCAACAACAGCCAAGCAACATTCATCTTCAGGTAGAAGATTACCCCGGACATAAAGCACCGACGGGTAATCATAGATTTCCTTCAGTCTTTGGGGATAGACAGGCGAATCACATGTGAGCACTTTTACCTTGTATTGTTTTAAGCTCTCCATTTCATCATCTGGAGATATCCGGGGTCTCAGATTCACAATGGTATCCACTGTTTTCGAATCGAGTCCGGCTTTTTTGAGTTCGCCAGCCGAGGCTTTCCAGGCATGCTCTAAGGTAGTGAAATGCTTCAGGAGCTGGGAGATTTTCACTCGACCAATGCCAGGGATTCTGGAAAAGCCTACCCAATATTTCAGCTCATTCTCTTTCATCATTTGAGCTGAAACATTGTAGCATAGGTAATATAGGCAAACAACGGCTAGCTGACAAGGCTTATTGATGTGAGTATGGAGATATTAAATGGTAAACTGGCGGAGAGGGTGGGATTCGAACCCACGGTCGCCAAAGGCGACACGCGCTCTCCAGGCGCGCCTGATAGTCCACTCCAGCACCTCTCCGGGTCTGGCGGAGAGGGTGGGATTCGAACCCACGAGGCTTATCGCCCACCGCTTTTCGAGAGCGGCACCATAAACCACTCGGACACCTCTCCAGGTCAATTTTTGAAGCTAATTTTGCCTCTTGATAATCTCTGCTTTGTTTACATAACAAAATTTAGCTAACCAATAGCTAACGCACCATTTTATCAGCTGGTTCATTATACTTACCGCTAAGTGCTTCGTCAAAGCGTTTGGCGGCCGCTTCTTGAAGCCCTGGGGCTACATGCGAATATATGTCCAGAGTTGTCGCTATAGTGCTGTGTCCCAACCTCTCCATGACTACCTTTGGGTGTACTCCCTGTTTCATCAACAGGCTAGCATGAGTATGCCTTGCATCGTGAAGGCGTATTGACCTGACACCGGCACGGCTAGCTAGCATAGTCCATGCCCGGCTAACCGTGTTAGGGCGTAAGGGCTTGCCTTCCGGCGTGCTAAAAACCAGGTCATCACCCGTTAGCAATACTCCCAGCATGGCCTGCTCTAGCTCTTGCTTTCCCCGATGCTCCTTAAGTACCAGAATGGCTGAAGGTGGTAAGGCTATGGTACGGCGGCTTTTGGCTGACTTGGGCTGTGTGAATACATAGCTGCCATTCTTTAAATGGTGCAGGCTGCGGTTTATATAAATCTGACCTAGCATGAAGTCTACATCTTGCCAGCGGAGACCCAACACTTCAGACCGCCTCGCGCCACTAAACAGACTTATATAGAACAGCGCATAATAGGGACTGTTTTTAGCAGCCTCGAGAAAACGGCGTACGTCATCCTCGTCCCAAGTCTGCATCTCCGTATGCCGGGCACGGGGTACGTCAACGCCGTCAGCCACATTGTGGCCTACCATGCCCCACTTGACCGCCGTTTGTAGGGCTTTGTGCAGCACCACGTGATGATACCTTACTGTCCTGGCACTGAGACCCCCATTCAGTTTGGTGCTGTAATGCTTTTGAAGGTGCTCCGGCCTCAGCTGTGTTAACAGTATCCTGCCAAGATTGGGTATAAGATGTACCCGCACAATGCTTTCATACCGCTCATAGCCCCGCGGCGAGAGATTGGGCTTGGCGTAGTCTGTTAGCCACCGCTCAAGAAACTCCCTCAGCGTAGCCTTACCGGGCTTTATAAAGGTGCCTGTGTCAAGCTGGTGAAGAAGCTCTGCCAGTTTTTTCTCGGCGTCCTTCTTGGTGCCTTTTATACTGATCCACTGCTGCCTACGTTTGCCCGTTTGTGGGTCAATCCCCAGATTCAGAACTATGGTATAACTACCCTTGTATCGCTTGATTATCGAGCCTCTCATTGCTAACTCCCTTCCTCTCGTACTATTTCTTCGGTGAATGGTGTTCCCGTTTTATCGCTCGTGGCATTGTTGTCTTGCTGGAGGCGTGCTTCTTCCTCTGTAAATTCGTCCCACGCCATTGTCAGCCGTTGAGGGCCCAAAATCGCTTTCATTTGTGAAAACATCCATTTTGCCATCAGTATGCCAAAGTCTTTACCTCTCATCCCCTCAGCAAGCACCTTAGCCAGAACATCTTGCTGTGTACTCAGCCATTCCGGCGCATGCTTCGGTAGCCTATGGTTAATTTCCTTCATCACAACATCTGGTAGTGAGTTTTTAGCCACCCACTTAGTCATCTGTCGCCGGCTCGGAGCTGAGTTGAGACCAAAATTCTGCCTCACCATTTCCGCAACCCTGTCCCAAGAGTGCCCCTCCATCTTCTTCTGCACAGCGAACAAACGAATCTCTACTGGATACTTCTTTGGCATAAGCACCCCCTTTTGAGAACTATCAGTATAATTATACTTCCCATTTTGAATTTTGTCAAGATTTTAGAAACACTAAACCGAAATAAATATTGACAAAAGAGAACTATAGTGATAAACTAGAATTATATAGGATGATAGGAAAGGCGATGTGTAATATGGGGGAATTACCAGAGGGGAAATTACTTTTAAGCGTTAGAGACTGCGTACCCATTCTTGGCGTATCTAGAAACTTAATTTACGCAGCTTGTCACCGAGGGGAACTCCCAACGCTAAGAATCGGTCGCAGGTTGTTGATACCACGCCGCGCTCTGGAGAAATTGCTTTCAGAAGCCAAGCCACTGAACCTTACACAGGCATGTAAGTAGCAGGATATCGGTTAGAAGGTGCTTATGTGTTACATTTCTGAACTATGCGTGCCGGTAGCTGGAAACGAGGGGGGGATGGAGTTCAAAGTAGGGTTAACGGGATGAAGATTTTGACAGGTAGAGGCATCAAAAACTTCAGGGAAGCTGCTGAGCTGGCCTTTCGTGAGGCCGGGGCAGATGATTTATCTCTTTTGGTTGCTGACCTATTTGAGTCGGCAGATGCCACCAAGCTCCGTTCTGAAGCCGAGAGGAATATTATGGCTGCGATTCGAGGCAGGTATCGAGGAAATCCCAGCTGGGATGGTAAGCAGTGGTATGTACCTGTTCCGAAGCCCGGTTACGATACCAGGGGCACTCCACACATGACAATTGAGCTGAAAACATACCTCGTGGCAGCAGGAGAAGTGGAGACCACCGACCGTTATTATCCGGTGACGCTGGTTGGCCCCATCGGTAAGTTGGACACGCTGATTATCCCTATTGTGTTGCTCCAGGCTATCCTCGATGATGACCTCGGCTGCTTTGCCGTATTAGCCAGAAGCGCTGGCAACACTACCAGGGAAATACCCGGATTCAAACCAGTGCAGCTTGCTGATGATTTTGTTGCCCGACTTTCAGATGTACTGAAACGCAAATCAGTGGCCGCATGGCTTGAGGAATTTGGCTCCCAGGGAAGGAGCATAAGGCCTCTGGTCATTGGTACTTTGCTGGGCTTGCAGTCTATGGGCGCGACAAAAGCTCTGCCACTTGGCCAGCAGCAGTGGACTTATGAGCTGCTGCTAAGCGCTCTAGAAGCAATGGCGTATCAGGTAAGCGAGGCCAAGGTGATAGTCGCCCGCGCCGTGCCGTATCTAAGGGCCGACCAGACGCTGGAGGATGCGATACGCGTCATCCTGCAAAACGAAACGAAGGGAGGGTAATGATGGCAAACGAATTCACAGCGGAAGAACTAAAAGAGGTTATCAGGGCAGCTCGCATCTTCAACCCCGGTTTCAGTGAAGAGCAGTTCCAAAGCCTGGTCGAATTGGAGAAACACGTCGGAGACCCTGTCTACCTTGAAACTGTAAGGGGTCTTACGAAGCTCGAAAGAGAAAAGGGTATACCCTTGAGCCAGGCCTTGGAGACGCATGATCGGCTGCTACGAGAGAATGAGGAACTGGGGCAGAAGAACGCGGCTTATAAGACGAACCTAGAAGCACTAGAAGGGCGTCTAAAGGCAACGGAGGAGAAATACAGAGAGGTCATGAAGGCGATTCAGAACTCGGTGACACAACTGGAGGAACTAAGGCGTGAGCAAGCAAGGGAAGAAAAGGCGCTGGCAGCTTTCAAAAAGAGGGCGATAGAAGAGAAGGAGCGCATCGATGAAGAGCTGGCCGAATATCGACAAAAGGCTGATGTTACCGAGGCAGAGATCACCGTTGCCGGGCAAGCAAAGGCGGAGGTGACGAAACATGGTTTCACCCTTGAGCTGGCTCTTGATATGGCCGCAGAGTTTGCTAGTTATTCGAATGCTCGAGAAAGGCTAGCTGAGGCACTGAAGAAATATGGGAAGCTCACCAGCTGTATAGCCGCACTTGAAACTGATATCAAGACCCTCGGCGAAAACCGACGACATATGGAGGATATCCTATCCCATCTGGAGCAGGAGCGAGCCCAACACGAGGCATTCTTATCTCAGCTAAAAACTGAGATAGCTGAGAAAGGTGAGTTGGTAGGCTTTTATCATCGCTATGTCCACCTGCGATCACTTATTGAATATCTTGGCGGCAGTAATCATTTAACCTTCCACCACTGCGTGTGGTGCGGAGCTCTCTTCTGGGTCATTCGTCCAGGCAATGTACCAAGGAGCATCTGTAGGTGCCCCTGGTGTAACCTTGCTTTTGTCGAGGCTGACAAAAACGCCTATGCGGCTGTGGCCCAGCCGTCTGGCGTACCACTGAAGTTGCTGCCGTGAGGATTGATATGGCAAGGAAGAAAGCGGCAAAGAAAAAGTCAACTGAATTTTCGCTGGACTGCTCTTGTGGGGAAAAGGCCCGCATCTCCGAGCTGGAGAGGGGCTATATGGCCCATTGTTTGAGTTGTGGGGCGATAACCTTCTTTGACAATCCGCAACTTTTGGAGCGGCTCCGACTTGGCGGCACGCTATGCCATCACCCATTAGAAAAGAAGCCTTGCCGTGGCGGACATACCACTTGGTGTTCCTTTTGCCGGATACGGACATTCTATTATGACAGTGGAGGAGCAAGATAGACATGACTTTGCCACTCAGGCCAGATAGAGGTGGGTTTCTTCGCCCTTTTGGCTGTGGCTGGTTTATCCGGGAGTTTTTGTTGGGGCACGGACCTGAAGGCAGCCCCAAAATAGACCCTGATATCGGAGCCTGTCAGGAGGACATCTTCTACCACTACAAGAAGTCGATCCACAAAGCCTATGCTAATGACGCCATAGCCTGGGAAAACGAGGAGAGGATCAAGGAGGGCAAGCCTATCTATAACGAAGAAGAATATACTGAGCGCTTTGAATACCTCATGAGTCGAATACCATACAAGTTGGTCAAGTGCCGCTACCACAGCTTCCAGAGGTACTTCCACTGGCTCAAACAGTTGCAATGGGTTAAATTTGCCGGCAAAGAGGAAGTGGCAGCAATGCAAGACTATTATCCAGAAGCACCGCCTCGTAGATACTACCGATTAACTGAGAAGGGGATAAATGCTCCCGATTACCAGTGGTCAAATCCACAGCTCACCCTTTATCCTGAGCGACCGCTACAATACTTCAGAGAGAAAAGAAGACAGCGTAAATATGCAAAGAAAACGCCGACAAAGAGCCGCAGAGCGCGAGTCTCCTAGAGAAACCAAGAAATAAACCAAAGCGATTTGGAGCGATTTGGGGAGCCGAGAATCAAGCCATGCATTTTTCGGCTGTTTTACCGCGTCAGGCTTTCCACCTTCTGCTCCAGTGCCTTGATCCGATGCAGTAGATCCCTTTCAGCTCTTAGCCCCTGAAGGATAAGGTTTCTGGCTAAAGTAGTGGAACCAACGCCAGCCCTTTGGGCAGCATCTCTCAGCTCTTTGAGTTCCTCTCCGCTGAGACGCAGGGCTAAATAAGAGGAGCGCCTCTGGCGTTTGTGCTGCACAGTTCCCTCATATCCCTCAGCCAATGGGCTGTGCTTTTGCCAGTATTCCTCTTCCTCTTCAACAGAGGTAAATCTGGGGTTTGGATACTGCTCTTTCATTTCCTTCATTCTAATCACCTAACTTTTTACGATAGTGATGTTTCTCCTTCTCAGTCATTGCCCTGGCGGTTATCGGTCTAAAGACTTGTCCAGAAAGTCGCTCCAAGACCACCATTATCATCGCTCCGCCCTCAGTTTTGCCATAAAGAATATATCTGCCTTGTCTCCCTCTGAAAGAGATATGCTCACCGAAGCATATATACTCAATATCCACCGGGCTTAAGCCATGTCGTGAAATGTGCTCAATATTGGCATCATCCCAATGAAGACAACTTATCTTCACTCAACCTCCGGTCTGCTGTATAGTATCACATTGTGATACTTTAGTCAAGGTCTGCCTACTTGCTCCTTGTAGCCCCCGTCAGCTTAAGCGAAGAATCTTTTTGCCTAAAAACTGCTAGCCCTGAAGGGAGGGATTATCTAGCTAGGTTATCAGCTAAAACTTTAGCTCATTTTGTTCAATAATGAAGCTAAACAAACGCAAAGGCAAAGGTATGGCAACAAGCTGGAGACAGGTAGCTTTAGAGGCGAAGCTATACCGCTATCAGACTGATAGCTATGAGCTATTTACCGATTGGCTTAATCGGCTTGGCTACAAGGTAAGCCTCGATGAGGTCAAAGCCGAAGCTAGCCGAATACTCCAAGACGGCAGAGACAAGCCACAAGACGGAGCAAGCTACTTTATCTGGCTGTGGCTGAACCGAGCTAAAGCACCTTAACAACCGAATAGGCTTAAAGCCAGAGCGCTTGCCTTCAAGGTAAGGCAAGGCAATATAAATCCCTAGCCAGCCGACACCAGCTAGGGAAATCTAGCCTTGCCTCGAATGGAGGCATGATGGAGCTAGATTGGCAAAAGTATATCGAGATAGCCGACAAGTTTCAACACAAGGCGAAGGCAGCCGATAGAGAGGACTTGAGACAGGACATCATCTTAAGGCTCGCCGAAGTAGCCTCTAACAACGGTCATAAGCCCTTCACCGAAGGCGGTATGGTCAGAGTAGCCAGCTATACGGTTATGGCTTACTGGCGGGACTTGATGCGAAAGCCGACTATATTAAGCCTCAACGATGAGCTATCAGACGGAGACGGAGACACAACCGAGCTTTGGCAGACCCTAGCCGATGATAAAGCTATTGACCTAGAGGCTTGGCTTGATGCCAAGCGGTGGCTGTTAGGCTGCCCCAAAAGGTTAGTCAAGATTGCCTATAAGAGGTATGTCGGCAAGCCACTGGATTATAAGGAAAAGATGTATTTGAGCCGACATCGGCAAAAAGAGCTAAAAAAATATCAAATAGCCTTGGCATGATGTTACCTTTCAGCCCTCTTTTGGAACTATATAGGTAGAGGCAGAAGCTACTGCCAGCGGTTTGCGGAGTAGCCAGTAGCCTTAATAAGAATGACGCTCTACCGTCAAGCGTCTGAAACAAGGGGGGTGATTTAAGACGGAACAACTTAATATCGAAGGCAGGCGTTCTGGTTCGGGCTTTGTGTGCCATAAGGAAAGGCTTGTAAGTGCTCTGTCCAGAGCTACCGCCGAAAGAACAGTCCTCTTTGACGAGGATATTACCATCGGGCGGAAAGGCTTTTTAAGCTACCTTAAAGCTCTAGCTGGCTCAAATATCGTCAAGATAGTGCCAGCTTCCGCTAGTGCTAGCGGATTGCAGGCTAACGGTAAAGGCTTAAGGGTAGTCTGTGGCAATCATCAAAGCTATATCACAGATGGAGCTTGGCTAAAGGACAAAACGCTTTTCACTTTTTGCCAAGTCCGAGTAAGCCCAAGCTACGCTGTTATGCCTAATCTCGGCGGTAATGAGCTAGCCGATGCCTTGTCAAGGGTGCTGCCGTTTACCGACGCCGACGACGCTAGACCAGTTCTCCAATGCGTCAAGGTAGTCCAAAAAGAGGGTAAGCTAACCTTGATAGCTGCCGATGGCTTTACGCTTGGAGAGCTTAGCCTTGACTTTGAGGCTGGAGAGGCTGAAGCCTTAATCAATAGAGACGATGTTAAGGCAATAATACCAGCCTTAAGGAAAGCCAAACGAGTCAAGATTAGCTTCGAGCAGAAGCCAGACAGCGACCCCGATGTATCGGGGCTTGCCAAGTCGCTAGTCGTTGATACCGAGCTAATCAAGTATAGCTTGCCAAGCCAAGAGGGTAGCTATCCTGATTATAACAAGGTATTTCCCAGCGAATTTATCGCTAGTGCTAGCTTTGACACCAAAGAGATGGTCAAGGCTTGTCAAAGCCTATTGGCTATCTGGTTTGACGATAACACCAAAGGGCTTTATAGACCTTTAACCTTAACCGTAGCCGATAACAAGGTTACCATCGAGGCTAAAGAGGATAGAGGCTCAATGGCAATATCAGCCGAAACCAGTGGAGAGGCAAAGATAGCGGTAGCTGGAAACTACCTGATAAAAGCCTTGAGGGCTTGTGGTGGCATAGCCGAAGTGAAGCTGACAAGTCCACAATCGCCCATAACCTTTACCGTTGATGGTTACCGATGCTTGGTTATGCCCATGCGCTTACCTGAAAGCAAGGCTGTGGCTGTGGCTGAAGCTGAAGCGGTAGCTGGAGAGGCAGAGGCGAAGGTAGAGACAGAGACAGAGATAAAGGCTAAAGGCAAACCGAAGCGTAAAGGCAAAGGCAAGAGGCAACCTAAAGCAGAGCCTGAAGCAGAGCCAGAAGAGGTAACCGAGACTGAAGAGGATAGAGAGCCTGTAGCCGTAAGCTAAACAAAGCCGAATAGAACGCAACGCCAACAAGAAGACCAACGCCAAAAAGCGGGGGAGCGACCCCCGCTTTTTTCTTTTTTCAAGGGCTAGAAGGGGACAACATGACTAGCGTTTATCAATGTGACCGAGATAACAAGGACTTTATGCAGCTAGAAAAGGGCACTGTAAGCGTAACCTACAAGTGCGCCAATACCAGAAGGTGCTACTGGCTATGTCGGGAATGTCTTAAAGGGCATGGCAAATGCTCTCCAAGATGTCCCGACTATCTGTCAGTAGCCAAGGTCAAGAAGCAAGCCAGAGAAAAGAATAGATAAACCTGCAAAGGGAAAGGTGAAGGGTGGGAAACTCAAAGTGCCCCACCCTTTACTTTTGTCTAAATCCAGAAGGAAAGGAGGTGATGCAGCGTGTTTGACTACCTGTGCCACAAGGTCAAGCCGACTGGAGACTCGGTTCAGGTGATGGTTGATAGAGAGCTGCCTGAACTGGTGTCTCGAATAAAAGGCGATAGCCCCGACGATGACCTGGCGAGGCTGTGTCTGGAGATTGACCATGGCTCTGTGTGGTTAGGGAAGGCTGTCAGGGCTGGCGGAATTGCCTTCGTCAACAGCTACAAGAATAGCTATCCCGAAGTGCCAGATGAGCTTTGGCCAATCTTTCAGGTGTGGAGCGCCGCCGGCATCTTGGCTGTGCTTCGCCTTGTTGAGCGTGAGCTTGAAAGCGATGACCTGGCTCAAAAGCTGGGAATTATGGACAGGTAATAGAAGGGTCGAATTTGATGGGGCAGCCATGCCCAAAAATCTGAAGGAAAGGGGGTAAACCATGTCCGCGGCCAGAGTAAAATGCAAAGACATCAGGCTTTCACCGGATGAGGAGAAGGAGGAAACCTACAAGCTCATAGATGGGCTTGTAGAGCTGGGTATTCCTGTCACAGTCAAAGAGCACCGCAGCGGATTTCCCGCGGTAACCGTTGACTGCGGGGAAGTCCATATCCTCACCGATATCCTGAGCCTTGAGGCGTGGTCGGCAAAAAAGAAGAAAACAGGCTAAAAGGTCGAATTTGATGGGGCAACTATGCCCAAAATCTGGAAAGAGAGGAGGTGATTTCCGTGGGTCTAGATGTCGGAAAGGTGAGCATCGAGTATCTACCTCGTCCTGACGGAGCTGCCTATGCCTTTATCGGAGAACTGGCCAGTAAAGCTGGCTGCGCAGGCGATGGCAATGCCTTCGATTCCTACTTCAGAGATGAGATGGAAAGGCAAGCCAATGAGTTTGTAGAGGATAGGCTGCGTCTCCCTGGGATAACCCAACAAGAGGTGGAAGCCGGCAGGAAGATGATAATGGACTGGATTGCCGGCTTGCCCTGGGACGAGGATAACTACCTCACGCTTACTTTCAACTCGTAACTGAATAGTCAATATCAAGGTAGAGACAAAAGCTATAGGGTAACTATGCCCAAAAATCTGAAGGAAAGGAGGCAAAAGTGAGCCAGCTTGGTCTATTTGAACGAGAGGAGCTTAAACAATGCCAGGTAGAGTCTAAAACCACGGTAAGGCTGGGCAAGAGGTCTGCTCAAGTGCCTTTAGCCAGAAAGAATAGGGAAGCTCTAGCCAAACTGAAGGAAATTCTTGCCCGACTCGAGGGCAAGGACATTCTGGTTAGCCAACACTGTGACTTCTGGTGGTATCAAAAGCTGAAGTTGAGTCGGCTGGAGGTGCGATGGGGGTCATACTTTGATAGGCCAGAGCGTCCCGCGGTAATAGTCCTTTCTGGCAGCAGAAACGCCGAGATAAGGATACTCCACCCTGAGCGGCTTTACCAGCTAAGGGAACAATGTTACGGCAACGGCAAGCCAGAGTATCTGCTCGACTTCTGGAACGGCTTTTGGGGTAATCCTGTCAGCCAATACCAGCGGCACTATGACTGCCTGCATATAAAAGCAGCCAGCTAACGGTATAAGGTCGAAATGCCGGTAGGGTTACTACGCCCAAAAATCTGACGAAATGGAGGTGAAATATGCCTATCAAATGGAGTGCTCTTCAGGTTAGCCATGCTATGGATGAGGTCGAGCATCAGCTCAGTCTGGCGGAAGTGTTTCTTGATGAGGCCAAAGCGAAAGCTAGAGAAGCCAGAAACATCGCTAGCTTGCCGGCCTATGTGGATGACCGACTTGTTCGCTTAATAACCGAGATTGAGCGGATAGACCACATAAAGATCGCTATCAAATCTGTCCGCAATGCTATTCCGAAGGGAGCGATACAAGCAGAGCAAGAACAGCGTAAGGCGGGCATTCAACAAAGCCTGGGTCTTTAGACCTGTTGGGTCGATAGGCTAACTATGCCCAAAATCTGGAGAGAAAGGAGGTAGCCATGTCCACCGAACCGAGAATATTCCCTATTGGGGAGATGGACGGATTTTACGTGGATAAACGTTTTGACCGAACAGTGCACGTTACCTTTGACACAGAAGACGTTATCGTCATCGATGTATTCAACACGGCTCTCGCAGCCCACGAACCCATAGGGGAGACTTTATCAATCGTAGAAATAAACCTGAAGTCAGGCGCAGCCAGAATTGTAAAGAACTAGCCTTGGGCGGCTAGTTTTGCAGAAGGGTAACTGTGCCCAGAAAGGAGGTGATAAGTTGACAACCGAAAAGCAGATTGAGAAAGGCATCTCCGATATCGTGGGTGTCTTCAGTGACCCTATCATTGTCTTTCCGGGAGGCTGGGGTGATACCCTCCCCGAATGGCTCAAGAATGCCATTACCCTGGAACGACTGGCCATGAACATGAAGGCACTCAAGGGAGAGGAGATGACCAGTACGGATGCTGAGGCCTGCGCTTACCTCTACACGGCTGCTTTGACTCAGCCGATGGACCGGGACTGGGGAGAGATATATCTTTACATCGCCACCAGGGTTTATGGTCGGTGGGGTAAGAGCGAAGTGCCTGCAGATATTAAAGTAGAATCGCTCAGAGATGACCAGAAGGCAGACCTTAATCGGCTAAAGAGATGGTTATACCAGCAGCGAACCAGGGCTAAACTCGAAAGAGACCGGGCTGAAAGACGTCAGAAGGCAGAGGCAGCTAAAGCCGAGCTAGAGGTCATGCAGCCGTCAATGTTCGACTTCTAGCAGATTGAGCTTTAGCAACTAGAAAGGGTAGGGATTCGAATCCCTACCCTTTTTAGTATATAGAAGAAGAGTAAAGACAGCCCCAGCTACAATAGAGAAGTGTCCTGTCAGGCACAAATCTATGTAGGAGGAACTGTCATATGAAGAATAACGCAGCCAGAAAACTGAAACAAGTACCACCGGGGTATCTGAGAGTAGGGG
>Ga0194125_10004745_pt1 | contig 21073 bp, 17 predicted proteins | sample TA2KigC250mmetaG_FD_148626 | JGI IMG/M metagenome (GOLD analysis project Ga0194125, IMG submission 148626) | Freshwater microbial communities from Lake Tanganyika, Tanzania - TA2015034 Kigoma Deep Cast 250m | ecosystem: Environmental > Aquatic > Freshwater > Lake | place: Tanzania: Lake...
CATCGATTCCCCATTCATCGACTCTCACATCATACCCTCCCACTGTAGTCACCGAATCCACAACCAGAAGGGTATCCGTTCGTTTACAGTAAGCCCCAATCTCTTCAAGAGGCTGTCTCACTCCAGTGGAAGTCTCGCCATGAACCATGCCGCACACCTTAGCCTCGGGATGTTCCCTCAAAGCCTTGATCATCTCTTCCGGCTCAATCATCTTTCCCCATTCTTCTTCGACCCGGATCACTTTTGCGCCAGATCGGGAAGCCACTTGCGTCATCCTGTCTGCAAAGAAACCATTGACTCCAATCACAACCACATCTCCGGGTTCAACAAAATTGACAAATGATGTCTCCATCCCCGCGCTCCCTGTGGCAGAGATAGCCAGGGTGACCCGGTTCTTTGTCTGAAACACACCCCTTAACATCTCGCTGATTTCGTCCATGCAGGCTAAAATTTGGGGGTCGAGATAACCGATGACCGGGTTGGACATCGCTTGATAAACCCGGTAATGGACATTGCTCGGCCCGGGGCCCATCAAAATTCGGTAACTTGGATGATTATCTCCTCCCATCCATTTTTCCATCATCGATCCTCCTATAGATATAAATTTAAGCCGTCACCGGAAACCATCGTTCGGAAGACTAACTTATTTTCCAATGCATCTGCAACACCGATCTCGAATCTTGTCTCTCCATGGTCCTTTAGGGGCAGTGTTTCAATAACAGCTTTACAATAATCCTGGGAATGTCATCCCCGAGGAAACGGGAATCCAGATATAAAAGACTGGATTCCCCGCATCAAGTGCGGGGCAGGCTAAATCAAGTCCGGAATGACAAGGGCGTAAAGTGATTTCCGTAGCAGTACAGGTTAGTCTTCCTCCAGTTCTTCCAATCTATCCTCGTCCAGGCCGAAGTAATGACCCACCTCGTGGATCACCACCTCCCTGACCTTCTCTTCGATCTCTTTTTTTGTGTGACAGATTGATTCGATGGGGAGTTGAAAGAGGGTGATTTTGTCCGGAAGAACATTCCCATAATAAAACCCCCTCTGATCGATCGGGACTCCCTGGTAGAGCCCTAACAAATCAAAAGGGGATTTCAAACCCATCTCCGAAAGGAGTTCCGGAGGAGCTTGATTCTCAATCACCACATCGACGTTCTCCATCCGGTTTTTTATAAAACATGGAAGGTCCTTCAGTGCTAAGACCACTAATTTTTCAAACTCTTTTCGAGTCAATTTCATGAGAAAGGGTTCAAGGATTCAAGGGTTCAAGGTTTATTCTTAAGGCCTTCACTAGACCCCTTGACCACTTGACCCCTTGGACCCTCTTCTATTTCTGCAATTCCGGAATGACCTTTTCAAAATAGTCCAGAACCTGCGGATTGCTTAAAGCGTCCCGGTTCAGCACCGGTCTTCCGTGGATGATGTTCGTAACAGCGCTTTCCACCTTCTTCATGTTCATCGTATAGGGAGCGTCCGGCATCTCCATGATAATGGATGGCACATGGCGTGGGGAAGCTTTCTCTCTAAGTGTCTTTCTGATCGTATTTTTTAATTCCTCTGTAAGCTCTCCTCCAGGGGCAAGCTTGACAAAGAGGAGGATACGCTGTTCGCCTTCCCAGTTCTGACCAATGGCAAGGCTATCGGCAATCCCTTCGATCCTCTCCACTACATTATAAATTTCAGCCGTCCCGATCCGGACCCCGGAGGGTTTCAGCACAGCGTCCGATCGCCCATAGAAGGTAATGCCGCCTGTGTCACTATGCATCACCACGTAGTCGCCATGCCGCCAGATATCAGGATAGTAGTCAAAGTAGGCAGCTCTGTATTTTTCTCCATCCGGGTCGTTCCAGAAATAGAGGGGCATGCACGGCGCAGGAGCTTCGCATACCAGCTCTCCTTCTTTATCCCAGACAGGCTTTCCATTTTCGTCGTAAGCCTTTACTTTCATCCCGAGACCCGGTCCCTGAAGCTCGCCGGCATAGACCCTCTGAATCGGACTGCCAACAGCAAAACAGCCGTTGATGTCCGTCCCTCCGGAGATGGAGTTGAAATGAAGGTCCTTCTTCACCTCACGGTAGACCCATTCAAACCCATCTGCCGACAGAACAGAACCCGTTTGAGAAATTTCTCTCAAAGAGGAAAGATCACAATGCTTCCCGGGTTGAATTCCTTCGCCCCGGAGATAGTTGATATAGCTTGCGCTAAGCCCGAAGAAGGTGATCTTCTCGTCCTGCACCATTTTCCACATGGCATAAGCATCCGGGTAGCTCGGATTGCCATCATAGAGAACAACCGTTGCACCCACGCCAAGAGTGGACATCAACCAGTTCCACATCATCCAACTGCAGGTAGTGATGTAAAAGACTTTGTCATCACGTCTGAGATCGCTATGGAGCAATAACTCTTTCAGATGGTGGAGTAAAATACCGCCTGCTCCCTGCACCATGCATTTTGGCTTGCCGGTTGTACCTGAAGAAAACATGATATAAACCGGATGGTCAAAGGGCAACTGCTCGAATTCAAGAGCAGGTTCCTTTTCCGAAGCCAGGAAGTCCTCATAATGGACAGCATTGGGAATAGCTCCGATATCCGGTTTGTTTCCCGTATAGGAAACGATGACAACCTTCTTAAGGGAAGGGATGCCTCTGGCAACCTCGGCGGCATTCCCAAGGGTGTTGAAAGGTTTTGCCTTGTAAAAATAACCATCCACTGAAATCAAGACCTTGGGCTCGATTTGTCCCAGCCGGTCCAGTGCGGCCTGTGACCCGATGTCAGTCGCACAGGAGGACCAGACTGCTCCGACGCTGGTTGCCGCTAACATACCGATGGTTGTCTCCATCATATTCGGCATATAACCTGCGATCCGGTCTCCAGGCTGGATGCCTATCTCACGCAAGGATTTGGCCAACCGTGCCACCGTGTAATAAAGTTCTCTGTAAGTCATGGTCGCATATTTCTGGGTCTCCCCTTTGAAGATGAAAGCCAACCGGTCATCTTGATACCGCAGGAGGTTCTCTGCAAAATTGAGCCGCGCTCCAGGAAACCAGATGGTCCCCGGAAACTTCTTCAGGTCATCTACGATTCGGTCCCACTTTTTTGAGGCTTTGACTTCTGTAAATTCCCAGATGGCTGCCCAAAAATCAGGAATGGAATCAACAGACCACTGGTAAAGGTCATCAAACGTTTTAAATCGTTTCCCGTGCTTCCGGTTCACATATTCAATAAAGTGGGTGATGTTGGCTTTCTTAATTTGATTCTCAGAAGGCGTCCATAAAGGCGTTTTTGCACTTTTTATATCTGACAAAGTAACCGTCACGGGTTTAGGGGCGACCTTTTTAAATGGCTTTTGGATTGGCTTTACCACTCGCTTTTTAACAACCTTTTTGATAAGTTTTTTAACTTCCTTTTTGCCAGCTTTTTTTATGGGTTTTTTTGAAACTTTTTTTAATGGCTTTCTCGCAATCTTCTTCAGAGGCTCTTTCAAGATCTTTTTCAAAACCTTCTTCCCTGCCTTTTTAATGGGTTTCTTCGGAGTCTTTTGCGTCTTTCCTTTGGAACTCTTTTTCATCTACGGCCCCCTTTCCAAATCGGCAAAATTTTCTTTATTCGGGTTCAATGAATACCATTCTTAAGATTTCCCGTCAAGAGTTTTTTGTTCAGAAAATATGAGTATCATCTAACGGGAACGAGGCCCGTTTCGGTTACCGGTAACGGTCACGTATGATGGTCTCGTAAAAAGTCCCGATCTGTCATCCTGAACTTGTTTCAGGGTCTCATAAGTTGTTGAAACTGTTAGATGCTGAAATAAATTCAGCATGACATTTTTTCTATTTTTCGACTTTTTACGAGTTCATCACGTATACAAGATTTAAAAACGGCTGACGTAACCTTTTATAAACGATACGGGCTTCGTAACCGTAACCCTTACACATTCGAAGGCTTTTATTTTAAAAACCAATATGTTATTTAAACGGTATGAGTTCCAAAAAAGATCCTGCCCCTCTAACCGGCATTAAAATGCTTGACCTTTCGAGGCTTTTGCCTGGCCCTTACTGCTCTCTTCTTCTGGCGGACCTCGGGATGGAAGTGCTCAAGGTTGAAGATCCCAAACAGGGAGATTATATGCGCATGATGGGGCCTGTCCGAAAGAATGACGGCGCCTACTTTCTTGCCCTGAACCGGAATAAGAAGAGCATGATCTTGAACCTCAAAGTCGAAGAGGGGAAGGAGATTTTTTATAAATTGATCGAAACCTATGACATTGTTTTAGAAGGTTTCAGGCCCGGAGTGATGGACCGCCTCGGGATCGGATATCAGGAACTGAAAAAGAGAAACCCCGGAGTGATTCTCTGCTCCCTTTCCGGATACGGACAGGATGGGCCTTATCGAGACCGGTCCGGCCACGATATTAACTACATCGGCCTCGGAGGCATCCTCGAATTGACCGGAACAATCGAAACCGGGCCTCTCATTCCGGGCGTTCAGATTGCTGACATTGGCGCAGGAGCAATGATGGCCGTCTTAGCCATTTTAGCCGCCGCCGTCCACCGTCAAAAGACAGGAGATGGGCAGCATCTTGATGTAGCCATGCACGATGGCGTCCTCTCATGGCTCTCCATTCATGCGGGAAAATATCTGACGGATCAAGTACTTCCAAAGAGGGGCGAAATGCACCTCTCCGGAAGGTATGCCTGTTATCAGGTCTATCCCACCAAAGACGGGAGGTACATGTCTCTTGGGGCGCTGGAACCGAAATTCTGGAAGAACTTCTGTGAGGCCGTGGGGAAAAAGGATCTCATCCTGAAGCAATTTATAGAAGGAGAGGAAAGGGTTCGGATCATCGACGAGATCAAAAATCTTTTTATGACCAGAACCCAGAAAGAATGGGCAGATTTTTTCAAGGAAGTCGATGCCTGCTGCGAGCCCATCTTGACACTTGACGAAGTTTTTCAGCACCCGCAGGTCCTCCATCGGAAGATGCTCATAGAATATGAGCACCCTGTCGAGGGAAAGGTACAACAGGTCGGCAACCCCATCAAGTCCTCCCTTTTCCCTTTTGCAGTCCCGGCTCCATCTCCCCAATGGGGAGAGAATACGATGGAAGTGCTAAGGCAGGTAGGGTACTCGGAGAGTGATATACGGCGGTTTAAAGAGGTAAAGGCAATCTGAAGAACTGGAATGATGGAACAATGGAATAATGGATTCAAAGGCCAAATAAATTCCTTTTCTCTGTTACCCAATATTCCACCATTCCAGTATTGATGGAATCGTAAAAAGTCGTCTCAGCAGTCCTGCGGCAGGAACCGGTGTCCAGTGTTTTCATAAGTGTTTGAGATTACTGGATTCCGGCTTTCGCCGGAATGACGATCATTAGGATTTTTTGACTTTTTACGAGACCATCAATATTCCATTATTCCAATGGGCTTTAAATGATGTCTAAAATCGAAATTGACAAAGAGCGTTGTAAGGGGTGCGCACTCTGCACCATCTCCTGCCCGAAGGAGTTGATACGGGTCGGAGAAGAGATCAACCGTCAGGGGTATTTCTTTGTGGTCTGGGAAGACAACGGCTCCTGCACGGGCTGTGCGATCTGCGGAGAGACCTGTCCGGATGTGGCCATTCAGGTCTGGAAGGATAAAAAATAGATGGGGAGACAATTGTTCGTCATTCCTGCGCAAGTCCCGCTCTTAGCGGGATATTTTCAGGTTGTTAGAATTTTCTGGATTCCCCTGCCTACCGGCAGGCAGGCGTTTTCACGGGAATGACAAATTTTGACGAATTCATCAATTGAAAAAGGTTTAATACATTATGAGTCAAAACATTGAAAAGATACTGGTCAGGGGAAACGAGGCAGTGGCCATGGGGGCGATTGATGCAGGATGCCTTCTCTTTTTTGGGTATCCCATTACCCCTCAGAATGAGATTCCGGAATACCTCTCCAAACACCTCCCTCCCCTGGGCGGAGAGTTCATTCAGGCGGAGAGTGAAATTGCTTCTATCAATCTTCTTTTGGGGGCGTCCGCAACCGGAGCCAGGGCCATGTCCTCTTCTTCCAGCCCCGGTATTTCACTCATGCAGGAAGGGCTCTCTTATATGGCTGGAAGCGAGCTTCCTGTTGTAATCGTCAATATCTCCAGAAGCGGACCGGGCCTGGGAGGAATCTCTGCCTCCCAGGGCGATTATTTCCAGGCCACGCGGGGCGGAGGGCACGGAGATTATCGGATGATTGTTCTTGCTCCTTCCACGGTCCAGGAGATGTACAACCTGACCTGTCTGGCCTTTGACCTTGCGGATAAGTATCGAAACCCGGCGATGGTCTTAGGAGATGCCCTCATCGGACAGATGAAGGAACCTCTGACCCGGCAAAAAGCGGAAAAGATGGACCTTCCTCCAAAAGATTGGGCGCTGACCGGAGCCAGGGGAAGAAAACCGAACAAAATCAAATCGCTCTACCTTCAGGAGGGCGAACTGACCGAACACAACTGGAAGCTTTACCAGAAATATGAGAGGATGAAGAAAGAGGAGGTCCGTTTTGAAATGGTGAATGCTGAAGATGCCAGGCTTATCATTGTGGCCTTCGGGAGCATGGCAAGAGTTTCAAAAACCGCCATGGAGATGGCACGGGAGGAAGGGATGAAAGTGGGCCTCTTTCGACCCATCACCCTCTTCCCCTATCCTGAAAAAGGTCTTTACGATATTTCTAAACAAGTTAAACAATTTTTAACCGTCGAATTGAATACAGGGCAGATGGTGGAGGATGTGAAACTCTCGGTAGACCGTGATGCGGAGGTCCATTTTTACGGGAAACCGCCGGGGGCACTGCCCCCTCCAGAGGAAATATTGGAACAGATTAGGAAATATTATCGTTAATTTCAAATTGTAGATTTCAGATTGTAGATTGCAGACTGAAAATCTGAAATCTAAAATCTTAAATCTGAAATGAGGTTAAGATGGAACTTGTTTTTAAACGTCCAGAATGTTTGATTGATGTCCCTTTTCATTTCTGCCCGGGGTGTCATCATGGGATTGCCCACCGGCTAGTTGCAGAGGCGATTGACCATTTTAAAATCAGGGAGAAGACGATCGGGGTCGCCTCAGTGGGTTGTTCTGTCTTTATGTACGACTACTTTAATATCGATGTCGTCGAGGCCCCCCATGGAAGGGCATCCGCTGTCGCCTCAGGAGTGAAGCGGGCAAGGAAAGATTCGATCGTTTTTACAATTCAGGGTGATGGAGATCTGGGAGCCATCGGGATCGCCGAAGGAATCCATACGGCCAATCGGGGCGAAAACATCACGCTCATCTTTGCCAACAACGGAATTTACGGAATGACCGGAGGCCAGATGGCGCCCACAACCCTCCTCGGCCAGAAGACGACGACCAGCCCTTACGGAAGGGACTTCACCTATGATGGTTATCCCATTCGTATGGCCGAAATGATGGCGACTCTCGAGGGCAGTGCGTTTGTTGCCAGAGTAGCTGTCAACAATCCTGCTAACCTGATGAAGGCAAAAAAAGCGGTCCGAAAGGCATTTCAGATGCAGGTCGAGGAGATGGGTTTTTCGTTTGTCGAAATCTTAATGTCCTGCCCTACCAATTGGGGGTTGTCCTCTCTGGAAGCCAACCGCCGTGTCGAGGAAGAGATGATTCCCTATTTTCCTCTGGGGACACTAAAAGAGAGGAAGATGGCAGATTACTTATAAATTAAAAATATTTAAACTCTAAACACTAAACCCTAAATCCTAAATAAACCCAAAATTTAAAACCCAAAAGTTTTGGTGTTTGAACTTTATATTTGAACATTTGAGTTTGTTTAGAGTTTAGGATTTAACATTCCTGTTTCGAATTTTAGGTGTAACGAATGGATACCAAAGGTTTTTATTACGACATCATCATCGCGGGATTCGGCGGCCAGGGCGTGCTGGCCATTGGAAACCTGCTGGCTTATGCCGCCATGAAGGAGGGCAGGCAAGTCACCTTCCTTCCGACCTATGGAGTGGAGATGAGGGGCGGAACGGCTAACTGTACCGTCGTGATTTCATCCAAAGAAATTGGCTCTCCCATTGTGCAACGGCCCCATGCCGTCATCTCGATGAACCTACCCTCCCTTCTAAAATACGGCATCAGGGTATTGCCGAAGGGACTGTTGATGGTTAACTCTTCCCTGATCGATCTTAAGGAAGTTTCTCGTAAGGATATTGAACTGCTCGCCATTCCGGTCAATGACATTGCGAACCAGAACGGAAATCCAAAACTGGCTAACATGATTGCATTGGGCGCATTTATTGAAAAGACGAAATGGGTCACGTTTTCATCTGTGTTCGAGTCCCTTGAAAAAGTGTTTGATGAACGTCATCATGGTCTCATCCCCTCCAATATCAAGGCGATCCAGATTGGAGCGGAATATGTCAAATCACTCCTTTAATCCCCTCTTCCCAAGTAGCCTCCCGCAAAGCGGGATGGGCACCGGAGAGGGTTAGCCTGCCTGCCGGCAGGCAGGGGTGAGGGGGAAACGATGGAAGAAGAAAAGAGAGAATTTGAAGAGGTTCGAGTCGGAGAGAAGATTAGAGAATTGAGAGAGAAAAAGGGGCTCTCACTTAAAGACATCGCTGACTTAACCGGGTTTTCAACCGCCCTGCTCTCTCAGATGGAGAACCATCTCGTCTCTCCATCCCTTGGAACGATCATCAAGCTGGCAGGGGCATTTGGAGTCAGAGTAGGTGACTTCTGGGGTGAGACCAAAGGGGAACCCTTCACCATTGTGAGGAAAGACGAGAGGAAAACGGTTTCCCGCTTTGCCTCCAAAGATGGGGTGAAGTATGGCTATTCATATGAATCTCTGGGGTTCGACAAGAAAGAGCGCCATATGGAGCCTTTTATCGTGACGCTCGAACCTGCCACGGTCAAAACGGCAAAGACCTCTGTCCACGAAGGGGAGGAGTTCATCTTTGTCCTCGAAGGCGAGATGGAAGTGATCCTTGGAAATCATACCGATGTCCTTTACCCTGGCGATTCCATCTATTATGACTCAACCATACCTCATAAGGTCCAATGTCACCAGGATAAGATCACTAGAATTCTGGCGGTGCTCTATACACATAGCACATAATGATTTAGGTTATCAGGTCATCAGGTAATCAGGGTGAAGAATATCAGGAATATCAGGTAAGAATTTTTATCTTATATTCTGATACCCTGAAACCCACTCCCTGGTATCCTGATATTCTGATAGCCTTGGGGAAATTCAATAATGAAAAAGTTTTCCATTCTGACATTCGTTGTCGCCTCTCTCATGATATTACCATGTATTGCCTTCTCCCAGGACTCTCTCAAGGTGGGCGCCTTGGTCCCTTTCACCGGCCGATGGGGGGATTCCGGCAGGGAATGTGCGAGGGGGCTTCTCGATGCCGGCAAATGGATCAACCAGCGCGGGGGAATCTTCGGCAAAAAACTGGAGATCATCCTCATGGACGATTCCTCTCAGCCGGCTCAATTCTTGGCCGCCTTTCGAAAATTGAACGAGGCGGATCGCATTCTCCTCCTTTATCTCTATTCAACAGAAACAGGGCTTGCCCTCCTTCCCCATATCAATCTCCAGCGAATTCCCACACTGACCAGCTCTTTCCCTGTCCATCTTGCCGATACCTCCAAAACTCCCTATCTGTTCTCGGTCACTCCCACCCCCCTTGATTTGGCAAAGATTGCCATGAAGTTTATTTTGGATAGACCCGATATAAAAATGAGAAAACCGAAAGTGGTCTTCGTAAGTTTTTCTGACCCTCTGGAAAAACACTTTCTCGATGAAGCGAAGTCTTATGCAAAAATGCTTGATTTGGAAATCGGACCGGACATCTTCGTTCCGGACATCCTTTCCCTTAAACCCCCCTCCCTCATTCTTGCGCCTTTGAAATCCTATCAACCGGACTTTGCCTATCTGAACATGACATCAAAGGAGGCCTCTGCACTCCTCCAGGAGGTCAGGGGAATGGACCTCAAAACAAGATGGATCTGCAGCATGAGAGCCTTCGATGAAACTCTTTCGGCTTTCGACGGGGTTCTCGGCGTTCAACCCATCTCCCCTTTCGGGGAAGATGTCCCCGGGATGGCAGAGATCAAAGAGGCCCATCAGAAATGGCATCCCTATGATTCCCACACACTTTCCTATGTTGAGGGATGGGTCACGCTCAAAGTGATAGCAGAAGCCCTTGGGAGGTCTCTTCCGGAACAGGGATTCTCCCGTGAAAGGGTGAAGATGGCCTTCGAAGGGTTTAAAAATTATGTTGTTGGGGGCATTCTCCCTCCTTTCACCTTTACGGCTAGGGATCATCGCCCCAGTACGGAATCCAGAATTTTCATCGTCAAGGATGGAAAGCTCGTGAGACACACGGGTTTCATCTCTGTCGGAAGATAGAAACAGAGAACTTGACCCTATCCAGTTGAAATGGTTTTTTTCTGAATGAACCTTTTAGAAATCCTTAAAAAATACCGCCAACAGATTGTGGATGAATGGGTCCATCGCCTTCACACAGAGGTCAGTGAACGCTACAGTGTTCGGCCGCTGGATGAACTCTTTCATACCGTCTCAAGAGCCTATGATGGAAATTATGCAGTGCTCATCCATAATAATTTTTCAAAGGTCAATGAGCATATCCAATTCATCACCAATTTGCGCCTTGAGGGAGGTTTTTCCCTCTCCGAAGTTCAGAATGCCTACGAGCTGTATAGAACCGTCCTCCTTCCCATCCTCCCAAAGGAATTAGACGAAAAAAATCTTCATGATGTCTTAAAGCGGATGAATTACTCCCTTTTCTATACCATTACAAAATTCAGCAATTACTTCCAATCAATGCATGAGAAACATTTAAGAGATTATGCCCAAAATCTTGAGGGGGAGGTGGAGAATCGAACAAAACAACTGGTCGAATCAGAATCTAAATACCGAGTCCTCGTTGAGGAAATCAACGATGGGTATTTTGTTAATCAGAATGGACGTATCGTCTTTGCAAATCAGGCGTATTGTGACCTCCATGGATACTCGTATCAGGAGATGTTGGGGAAACTTTATGTGGACCTTATTGCTCCTCGGTCACTCTCTATCGTGCAAAGGCTCTATGAGAGAAGAATGGCAGGGGAAGATACAAAGGATCTCTATATTTATTTTCGCCGTCATAAGAACGGGAGCTCCCTGCCTACGGAGAATAAGGTGAAAGGAATCATCTACCAGGGTGAATATGCGGTGGCCGGTATCTGCAGGGACATCACGGAGAGGATGGAAACGGAGAAGCGGATTCGGGAATCTGAGCGTCTTGCCCATATCGGAAAACTGACTACCTCTCTTGCTCATGAGATACGGAATCCTCTCTCATCAGTCAAGATGAATAGTCAGATCATCATGAAAAATATGGAGTTTGACGGCAACGACAAGAGGCGTATCGAGATCATCGTTCACGAGATATCCCGGCTTGAGAGAATTCTCGATGAGATGCTTGACTTCGCAAGGCCGGTAAAATTGAATCTTGAGCCTGCCTCGATCAATAACGTGATGGATGCTTGTCTCGAAATCATGGATGCCAGAATCAGGGAAAAGGGTGTCCGTGTGAAAAAGCTCTATAGCAAGACGTTGCCCCGTATCCTTGTTGATCATGAAAAGATAGAACAGGCGATCATTAATATTTTACTGAATGCAGTTGAGGCGATACCTGAAGGTGGAAACATAGAAATTGTCACGAAGCAGTCGAGGAGGGATGGGAGAGCCTTGCAAGTAGAAATCGGCGATGACGGACCCGGGATCAGCGCGGAGGATCTTCCCTATGTTTTCGACCCTTTTTTTAGCAACAAAAAGAAGGGCACGGGCCTCGGTCTCTTCAATGTGAAAAAGATCATAGAGGCCCACGGAGGCGCAGGAAACGTGGCCCTACGAAAGCCCCATGGAACGCGGGTCAGTCTTACGATTCCTTTAAGGGAGAAGACATGAAAGCCAAAAGGATTCTCATCATTGATGATGAACGCCCCCTCCTTGAGACCTTGGAGATGTTTCTCACTGAGAAAGGCTATGCGGTGGGGTGTGCGATGTTCGCGAAAGAGGGGTTGAAGCAAAGCACCGCCTTTGATCCCCATGTGATCATCCTTGACATCCGCCTCCCTGACATGAACGGCCTTGACGTTCTTCAAGAACTGATTCGCAACGGCAGAAAAAATATCATCATCATTACGGCCTTTCATGATATGGATATCACCATTAAAGCAGTGAAGTTCGGCGCTTTTGACTATATTCCCAAACCGATAGATGTCGAGGAACTCGACAGGGTGATCGAAAAAGCTCTCAAATCATCAAGCTCGGCCCGAATGGCCGAGACAGTATCCTTCGATCCTTCTTTACCTTATGTAGATGGAAAAATCATCGGCAAAAGCAAGGGAATGAAAGAGATCTTCAAGACCATAGGCGTGTTGTCAGAAAACAGGGTCACGGTTCTCATTGATGGCGAGACGGGTACGGGCAAGGAGTTGATCGCCAGAGCCATCCATCACAATAGCCCTTGCCGGATGCACCCCTTCCAGGCGATCAACTGTTCAACCATCGTGGGAACACTCCTGGAAAGCGAACTGTTTGGTCATGAGAAAGGCGCCTTCACCGGCGCATCCGGTTTAAAGAGGGGGAAGTTTGAACTCGCCGGTCAAGGAACCATTTTCCTTGATGAGGTGGAGGAGATTCCCCTTGAACTCCAATCGAAGCTCTTGAGGTTTTTACAAGAAAAAGAATTCGAACGCCTCGGGGGAGAAAAAAGAATTCGATCAAACGCAAGGGTGATCACTGCAACAAACAAAGATCTCTCGGAGATGGTTGAAAAGGGTCTTTTTAGAGAAGACCTTTATTACAGGCTCAAAGTGGCCATTGTAAAGGTTCCCCCGCTAAGGGAACGGAAGTCGGACATACCGCTTCTGGTTGAACATATTCTTAAAAAAATAAATCATGAGCTAAGCAAATCCATAAGAAAAGTCGAAGGGGAAGCCCTTAAAAGAATGATCGAGTATGATTGGCCGGGTAATGTCAGGGAGTTAGAGAACATCCTTATCCACGCTGCCATCCATACCCATGGGGAAGTCGTTCTTGCAGAACCCATCACTCCGTTGCTTGGACAAAAGTTTTCCAACCATCGGAATCCAAAGGACATGCCCCGTGGGGAAGAGAACCTTAAGAATATAGAGAAGGAATATATTACAAGAGTGCTCAACCATACCCACTGGCATCTCGGGAAAACATGTGAGGTTCTCGGAGTTTCACGACCCACGCTCCGCCATAAACTTAAAGCATACAAAATATCAAGCGACCTCAAAACAACCTGAAAACCCATATGCTATTGAAAATAATTTTCAAAAAGTAAAAGATTCATTCAATTCAACCGAAAACCCTATTCCTCCTCAAATCCCATAATATCTTGTAATTTCATTAATTATTCCGATAAAGGATGGCTGGCACAACTGTTGCAGGCATTTATATTTTCGACATTCGTTTATAACGGTGCTGATGTAGGATGGAAATGGGATGGACCCGGCTAAGATGATCAATTTGTTTCTTGACAATATGGCGAGACGTGTGATAGATGAAACCATCCAACCCTAACCAATGGATTTTTTTGTAAGACTGAATTGGAATGAACCGAAAAGAGATACAAAATCTTAAACAAAAGGAGGGTATTATGAAGAGAGCATTTATTGTTTCAATCCTTTTATTGTTAGTCATTTTTTCTGTTCCTTCCCTATCTTCCGCTCAAAAACCCATCGTGCTCGGGGCGCCTTTACCCACGGCATTTCTCTATGGCTGGACAGCGGAGAAAGGTTTGAAATTGGCGGTCGATGAGATCAATGCCGCAGGTGGGGTTACGGTGGGGAGAGAGAAACGCCCCTTTAAGGTTGAGGTGATGGATACCCGCGACCTTGAGCCTGTCGTGCCGGTGAGCGATGCTTTGTTAGTGCTTGAAAAACTCATTCTTGAAAAGAATGCTGATTTCATTGTCGGCGGCCCGGCGCGGTCAGAGGCGGCTCTTGCTGCTATGGATCTGCTCTCGAAATACAAAAAGGTCTCTATATTGACGACTGGAGCATTATCTCCTGCCTATCACAGGCGTGTAGAGGCTGAATATGATAAATTTAAATATTGTTTTCGAATCTCCGGTGAAGTGGGCTGGTTGGTGGCAGGTGAGTTCGTCCCCAAGCTGGTGGATATTAAAGCCAAGTTGGGGTTGAGCCGTCTCTTCATTATGGTCCAGGATGTTGCCCATGCCCGGGGCGCAGGCGACCTCACAGGCAAACTGGCAAAAGAAAAAGGATGGGAGGTTATTGGTACGGAGATCTATCCGACCGGAACCACAGATTTCTCTGTTGGATTGCTCAAGGCAAGAAGAGAAAATGCACAGGTCATCCTGATCGTCATGGATATGCCGGAGAGTTCCGTTCTCTTGAAACAATGGTTTGATATGAAGATCCCGGCCCTTCCCTTTGGCACAATTATCGCTGCTGCTGAACAGCCCGGTTTCTGGAGAGCCACAGAGGGAAAAGGGGAATTCTGCATGGCGAGTGTTGTGAATGCAGGTAACGCCCCATCCAGAGCAACCCCATGGACCATGAAATTTGTAGAGGCCTATACCAAGAAATATGGGTTGGAACCAGAGGGTTACGGAACCTCCTCAAGTTACATGGCACCCTATGTGTTAAAGGATGCCATTGAGCGGGCTGGTTCCCTCGATTCGGATGCAGTGATAACCGCGATCGAGAAAACGGACCTCATGGGTGTTTACGGTAGAATAAAAGTCCATCCCAAATCCCATCAGGTCATTCCCAGCATTGATCCGAATGAGGGAGCGGTCGGAACAATCTTCCAGTGGCAGGCAGGAAAGAGGGTTGTGGTGTACCCACCCAAAATCGCTATGGGCGAGATCAAACTCCCCCCCTGGATGAAAAAATAGAGAAGAGATCATTGCAAAATATAAAATGAAAAATTAGCATTGCAAAGTGATCATTGTTAATTTTCCATTGATCACTTTGCAATTTGCACTGAATTTTTATGGATATTCTCATCTACGGCATTATCAACAGTGTTTCCCTCGCGCTGATGGCCATTGGATTTACTCTCGTTTACGGTATCAGCCGGCTTCCCAATTTTGCCCACGGAGCCCTCTATGTCATTACCGGGTTTCTTGTCTGGAGCTTGATCCATCTCCTGAAGCTGAACTATGTCCTCTCTATTGTCCTTGCATTATTGATCATGGGGCTGCTTGGAGCAGCCATCTATCGGTTTGTTCTCATCAGAGTCAGAGGAATGGCCACCTCTGAAATCATCGCCACTTATGCGCTGGGGCTGGCCATCCTCGAATTTCTGCGCTGGGGTGGGTTCAAGGGAATGACCTACACGCTCCCCGTTTTTATCGAAGGGAGCGTCAATATTGGAGGCATTCCTGTTGACTTACAACGGATCATCGTCATCACCATAGGGGTTGTGGTCGTCGCCTTCATGTGGCTCTTTACTCATTTCAACAAAACCGGCTTGGCGCTAAGAGGCATGGCGCAGGATGAACATGCCGCCATGATGTTAGGAATTGATTCGGACTGGATGGCTGTGGTCGCCATGGGCATGGGATCTATGCTCGCAGGGATTGCGGCTATCGCTCTGCTCCCTTTGGGAAACATCGTCGTGGAAGCGGGTTATAATGTGTTAGTCCTTTCCATCGCTGTTTGCATCGTCGGAGGCCTGGGCAGTTGGGTAGGGGCCATCCTCGCCGCTTTTATGATTGGATTTCTCCAGATTATCACCGTTGCCTACATCCAATCCCATTTCCATATGGTGGTGGCGATTCTGGCGATTATTATTACTTTGATCCTAAAACCCTCAGGATTCTTTGGAAAACAGAAGGAGTTGGAAGAAAGAGTTTAAAAGCGAAAATTCGAAGCACGAATTTCGAATTTCGAAACAAATTCGAATGACCAAAATTTAAAATAAGTAATAAAGTTTCGGTAATTGGAGAATTTGAATTTTGAAATTGTTTCGGATTTCGATATTCGGATTTCGGATTTAAGGTTAGTTTAGGTCATGGATAAAAATCCAGCCACTGCAGAGAGACGAAAAGAAAGGTTAGACAGAGGCATAAAGGTTCGCACCGAAGGGATTTATGCCATCTCTTCCTGGCAGGAGATGTGCTATCTTGTTCTTCCCCGGCTTATTTTAATTTTGGGAATACTCCTTCTCCCCTTTATGATGCCTTCCCTTTATTGGAATAGAGTTATCTCCATCGTCGGCATTTACGGTCTCCTGGCTTTAGGCTTTGATTTCCTGGCCCATTATGTCGGACTGGTCTCACTTGGAGGATCCCTCTTTATAGGAGTCGGAGGATACCTGGCCGCCGTCCTGAATAAATCTTTTGGCCTATCTCCTCTGTTCACCATCCCCATCGCCACTTTAGGCGGGGCAATCATCTGCACCCTTCTCATTCTTCCCGCCCTCCCTCTCCGAGGCGTCTATTTCGCCATTGTCACCCTGATGTATCCCCTTGTTCTATTCAGAATTATTGAAGCTCTCAATATCTTAGGCGGAACGGATGGGATTCTTGGCGTTGCCAGTTTTCCCAATCCATGGGTGGAACAATATCTCATCCTGGTTATCGTGATTATCGCCCTCTTTGGGTTAAGGCGGTTGGTCAACGAAGATATTGGGTTGGTTTTTCGTGGGGTCAAGGACAATGATCAGGCGGTAAAGGCCTCCGGGTTAAGCATTACTTATTATAAAGCCATCGCCGTATTTATCACTTCTGCGCTCGGTTGTTTTGGAGGAGCCTTTTTTGTCCATATCTACATGGTTGCCGGAATTTCGTTATTTGCCCTGGACTATTCTGTTATCCCCATTGCCGCAACCGTGATTGGCGGAGGAGGAACCCTCGTCGGCCCCCTGTTGGGCTGCTTTATCCTCGTCCCGATCTCGGAGTTATTACGGGCTTTTGGAACTTTAAGAATCGTCTTTTATTCGGTCATCCTGCTGGCTTTCATCATGTTTCGGAGTGAAGGGGTCATGGTCTATGCCCAGCGAAAATACCATCAGTTTGAGAGGTGGGTCAAGGTATGAGCGGAGAGAATATTCTCCAGGTGACGAATGTTTCCAAGACCTTCGGTGGCGTTCAGGCACTGCTCAACGTCAGTTTCAACGTCCGGCAGGGCGAGGTCTTCGGCATCATAGGCCCCAATGGATCGGGAAAGACGACGCTCATTAACTGCATCACCGGTTTCATCAAGATGGATTCCGGTAAAGTCCTGTATAAAGGCGACGATATTAGCCGAAAGGCTCCCAACCAGATTGCCAATCTCGGACTCACCAGGACATTCCAGATCATGAGGCCATACTACAGCCTCCCAGCCTATAAGAATCTGATCGTTCCCCTCTTCTCACCGAGGGCAAGGCGTACAGGAGGATGGCGGGGAGGCGGAAAACTTGGAGACCGCGGAACGGTCAGCATTGATATTCTTGAAGAGATAGGCTTTGAGAGGGATTCTTTCGTTCCTTATAAATTGGCATCGAGTCTGCCAACCGGATATCTTAAGCGTCTTGAACTGGCGAGGTGTCTTGCCCTGAGGCCCGATCTGATCCTTTGTGACGAAGTATTTTCAGGACTCAGCATGAGTGAAATCGCCAGCATGGTTCCCTTGATCGAAAAATTACAGATGGATGGGATTACCCTGGTGATGATCGAACACCGGTTAAGGGAACTCTTCCGGGTGGCCAGCCGGGTGATGGTGCTCAACTTTGGAGAAAAATTGACCGAGGGGATTCCTGAAGTGGTCATGGCGGATGAGAGGGTAAAAGAAGCTTATCTGGGATCGGAGAAGCTGCTCGATTATACGTTTGAAGCCTGACAACTAATCATTGCAAAATGACCAATTAGCAATTATCATTTAGCAATAAAAATCAAAACTGTTAACTTTATAATGCTAATTTTGCAATTTGCGTTGAGCCTTTAGGAAGATGAAAGAAGAACTGGTTTTTACCCAATTCGAAAAAATGGCTGAAAAATATCCTAATCGGCCAGCGGTCATCTTCCTGGGCGAAAAGTTCACCTATGCCCGGCTACAGAATCTCATTGATCGGTTTGCCACCTCTCTCAACCGTCTGGGAGTGAAAAAGGGCGACAAAGTCCTACTTTACCTTTCAAACTCCGCCCAATGGGTCATCGCCTTTTTTGGGATTCAAAAGATTGGAGCAGTGGTGGTGCCGGTGGCTCCCATCTATACCTCTTTTGAAATCGAATATATGATCAATGACTCGGGCGCAGAGACGATCATCTGCCTGGACACCAATTTCGGTTATGTGAAAGAAATATTTTCAAAGACCGGCCTGAAACGGGTCATTGTTACAAACCTCGTTGACCTCCTCCCCCTCTGGAAACGGGCTGTCGGTTATCTCTTCGATAAGGTTCCCAAGGGAACTGTCAAAAAGGATGAAAGTGTCTGCTCCTTCAAAGATTTGATCAAACAAACGCCTGAAAAGCTACAGGTGGAAATCGACCCCTGGAAAGATCTTTCCTATATCCTCTATACAGGCGGAACGACGGGCTTCCCAAAAGGCGTGCCTGGCAATCATATGGGGATGGTCTCTTATGTCAGGGACGTCATGGAGGATGTGGCCGGAGGATACATCGAGGAGGGAAAAGATACCTATATTGCGATCAATCCTCTGTTCCACATCATGGCTCTTGGGTTGTTTGTAGCCATCGGTTTAAATTATGGCAACACAACGGTCATCATGCCTGTTCCGCAGGTCGATTCGATCCTGCGGGCCATCGAAAAATACCGGGTGAGATGGATGCTCGGAGTTCCGGCTCTTTATCGTATGATTCTTGAAAATGACCGATTGAATCAATATGATTTGAGTTCCCTTAAATACTGTTACTGTGGCGGGGACGTGCTTCCGATCGAGGTCTTCAAAAGATGGAATGAGCATCTCGGCGTTTCCATCTACCAGGTCTATGGTTCAACAGAAGCGGGCCATGTCACTTACAGCCGTCTGGACCGGGAGCCGGATCTGTCGTCCATCGGAATGCCTCTCAAGACCAGGGAATGCAAAGTGGTCGATCCTGACACCCTGGAATCCGTGCCCATCGGCGAAACAGGGGAGCTCGTGGTGACATCGGACTATACGTTGAAACATTATTGGAACAAACCTGATGAGACGAGTCGAGCCTACGTGAATATCGACGGGAAGATATACTATCGCATGGGCGATTATGTCCGTATGGGTGGAAAGGGAGACATCTGCTATGTCGAGAGATCCGCAGATGTGATCAAACACAAGGCTTATCGAGTCTCAGCCTCAGAGATTGAAGTCGTGTTGCAAGACCACCCTACGGTCATCGGGGCTTGTGTGGTTGGGGTTCCGGATTCCAAAGTGGGCGAACGCATCAAGGCGATCGTCGTCCTCAAGGAAGATGCACGAGGGGTGGATGCCTCGGAATTGACGCGATGGTGCCGCGAGAGGCTTGCCCCCTATAAAATACCGCAATACATTGAATTCAGAGATATGCTGCCCAAATCAAAGGTCGGGAAACTCCTCAGGCGTGAAATCAGGGACGAGGAACACCGAAAGATATCACAAGAAAAAGCCAAAGGATAAGACAAATAAAATCCGAAATTCGAATATCGAAACTCGAAACAAATTCAAATTTTCAAAATCCAAATTTATTAAACTTTTTTTGTTTTGAACATTTATAAATTTAATCATTTGACATTGTTTCGAAATTCGGATTTCGTGCTTCGAATTTAAAAGAAGATGGATCAACAAATTCTTGTTGCCATTTTGCACTCAATTGTGTCCATAAGCGACTAAACGAAGGAGCAGTAAAGTGCTGGAAATCAAAAACCTCATGGTGTTTTACGAAAATGCCATTGCCATCAATAATATCAATATAAAATGCCAGAGTGAAAAAGTGACAGGCATTTTTGGCGCCAACAGCGCAGGCAAGTCCACCTTGATGTATACCATCTCCGGGATCATATTGGACGTTAAAAAGAAGGAGGAAATGAAGGGCGGGGAGAGGATTACGGTTCTTGGGAACATCCTTTTTGAAGGTGCGGATATCACTTTCATGAAACCCAGCGAAAGAGCAAAAAAAGGGATCGTTCTCTGCCCTGAAAGGCGCAGGATCTTTGCAGAAAGCAGCACCTTGGAGAATTTGAAAATCGGAGGCTATTTGGCTACGAAGGCTCAGGCTAAAAAGACCCTGGAATATGTCTTCTCTATTTTCCCGGCATTAGTCAAATTAAAGGGGAGAGAGGGTGGTTTTCTCAGCGGAGGGGAACAGCAGATGCTGGCTATCGGGAGGGCATTGATGGCGCAGCCCAAAATGCTTCTTTTAGATGAACCCCTCCTCGGACTGAGCCCTTTGATGGAGGCCATGCTTGCACGGGCCATCCGCAATATCAATCAACAGACCAGAATCGCCATTCTGATTTCGGAACAATATGCACGCCCTGTTTTGCCCATTATCCATCATGGCTACATCCTTGAAAACGGTGGGGCGGTGCTGGAAGGAGATTCCAAGGAACTGATGGAAAACCCTGATGTGAAGTCTGCTTATTTTGGGTTATAAAGGAATCCTTCATGATGGGTTCGTCACCTGTGAAACATGAAAATAACCTTTGGGCAATGGTTACGGCTACGAAGCCCCTGCCTACCGGCAGGCAGGCGTTTCGGTTATCGGTAACGGTTACGTTTAAAAGAATTAAATACGACAACCGTAGCCTTCTAAAAACGATACGGGCCTCGTCACCCTTACCGTTAGACGTTTATTTTGGGGGCAATTAGGAGGAATCAGATGGATCTTTTTACGGCAATGAAAGAAAGAAGAAGCTGTCGGAATTTTCTGCCTGAACCATTGGATGAAGCCACGATTGAAAAGCTTTTAGAGGCGGCTACCTGGGCGCCTTCTCCGCTCAATACTCAGCCCTGGGAATTTATCGTCATCACCAATCCCGAAGTAAAAGAAAAAATCTTTTCCGAAGGGGAAAGGTGCCGGAAATGGGCGCTTGAAAAGAGTGG
>Ga0194125_10004747_pt1 | contig 21070 bp, 16 predicted proteins | sample TA2KigC250mmetaG_FD_148626 | JGI IMG/M metagenome (GOLD analysis project Ga0194125, IMG submission 148626) | Freshwater microbial communities from Lake Tanganyika, Tanzania - TA2015034 Kigoma Deep Cast 250m | ecosystem: Environmental > Aquatic > Freshwater > Lake | place: Tanzania: Lake...
ATCCCTCCGGTACTTGCTTTCGTTTCCTGGCTGCGGTATTCTCCATTGTGATGGCTCCTCCTACTTTAGATTTGGTGCTAAGCTGTACACCTTCTTTCTATTGTAGCCGGGGCCATCTCTTTTGGTTATTCTATATACTAATCCGCTAGATTGTGTAGTCGCCTGTTTGCCCCGTAATACTGTCAATTCATCAGTCATCGAGCTGAAAAGACATGTTCATGAGCGGCACGTGCTGCTGAGCCCCGAACACGTCAGTATCTCCGGGGGCTGCTGAACTCACCCATCGCTTCAGCGTTATTTTTAGAGCTGCTGCCGGCTCAAAGAAAGTCAGTTCGTGGATATCCATCTCCGCGATTTGGTATGTCTTTGCGATGAGCGCTGGGGTGATGACTCCGGCATCCCGGATCTTTTGGAATGTTCCCTCGTCATTGAAAAACACATCGAGTGTTATGAGAAAGGGCCCGGCATTTTTGCTCCTGATAACGGTCGCTAAGTCAGCCATAGTCACAGTTCTGTTACCCATTGCCGACCTCTTCTATCTCAATTGGGAATGGCGAGAGGGGATCGTCGATTTCCATGAGGTGGTATATGTTGAAGCGGTATACTGGCCCCATAGGTATATCCTGAGGCGAAAATGGGAACGCTAGGTTCCCGGCAGTCGAACGTCGACCGGGGAAACCATAGTGCAAAATGAAGGCATGAACGAACAAGCAGATGCTACTGGCCTGCTCCTGTGTAGAAGCGATTGCTTCTATGACCAGCCCCACGTCGTGAGAGGGAGAACTTTCCGGTTCCAGAGGCCCCATGACGCCGTTTTTACCATAGATCCGGAAATGCAGGCTCCACTGGTCGGGGCTGAGTTCGCTGAATTGCCGTGTCGTTCCCTTTCGTGCTGCCTTGAGCATCTCGGTCAGGTGTTCGATTGCAGCAGGGTCGCGGATGCCCGCAATACAGATGGTGCGGAATCCGACCAGTTCTGCCGCTTCAAGCTTGATGCGGTATACGGGGTCAGCCGCGAACAGGCTTCCGGAAACGCGCACACACCGGTCGGTCTCCTGCATGAAGGAGACTCCCCTGAGGTCCACCATACCTCCGGGTTCATGTAGATACCATGGGTCGGCGGCTTCGTAAAGGCTGTGGGCAGCCACTGATTTTATGGTACATCTCCGTTCGGGATTCATGGGTTCAACGAGGAAATGATCTCGCCTGACCGTTCCAAAGAGTACATCCCCGCCACTCCCTGGATCGGCCGCAATAGCCCCACACTCCAGGATCTTGCCCATGTGGAGTGCCAGCCCCTTATTGAACCCGTTGAGGATGGGAAGGGCGGCGAACATACTCGGGTCACTTGCCCTGCCTGCCACAATGATCTGTGCACCTTGTTCAAGCGCGCGCATAAACGGCTCCACCCCCATTTGGGCGACGATACGCACTGAACGGTCAATGGCGCCTTCGGCGATAGCGGGCACTGGCCCTAATGGGGTGACTTTTCCCTGCCTGAGCTTCTCTTTAACCAGGTCGGGATTGATTTCCGCTTTGATCATAGCGAGCCGGAATTTCAGTCCTTCCTGCTGGGCAATCAACTTCACTAGGGTGGAAATACCTGTCAAATGGAGATTGCCGCCGGCACCGCCAGCTGAGCCAATGATCAGTGGAATACCTGAGGAAACCGCGGCTTTGAGTAGGGGGCGGAGATCGGTGGTGACAGTTCTGATAAAATCGACAAGCTTGTTTTGCTCTACACTGCCGGGCTGTATGCCAAGAAAGTAGGGTCCAGCATCAGTTGAACCGGCATCAACCGCTATGACGTCTGGCCTCCTGTCCATCCCTCTGCCGAGAGATTCTGCTGGGAACCCGTAGCCGAGTATTGCTGTTGGTGACAGAATTCGCATCTCGTCCATGCGTGCTGCCATTATTTTCTCTAGTCAGATTCTGTACGCTTGACCATGTCTCTGAAAACACCGTTCACGAAGGGTATGCCTAACAGCGCCCGTCCGCACATCAGGGTGAACGTAAAAACGATGCTGGCAGCAAGAAGTATTCCGGGTGATCCTGTAGCCCATGCCCCAAACAAAGTTGGTATGGTTATCTGATCCACGCCTATTCCAAACGCTGTAATTGGGAGCCCGCGGGTAAACTGTATTATCTGCATCAAGGCGATTGTTGCCACCATGGGAATGCTTATGCCAAACGAAGCGAGTATACCGTAGAGGAAAATCCCGTAGACTACATTCTGGGTTACCTTTATCGCGTAGAAGGCCACGTAGTGCCGGAGGCTGAGATCGGCGAAACCGCTGAGCACCTTGATTCGATGGTACTGGCGCCTGAGCAGACGGGATACGAGAATGCCAAGAATGTAGAAACCGATTCCGCCTATTCCGATGATTGTGATTATCCGCACTTGGCTGACTGCGCCTGGCGGCATGAGTGATTCGGGCAGAAGGAGCCCAACCACCGCTGCGAGGGTGCACATGGACGCGAGTTCATGATACAGCTCGTTTAGCATGATATTCGTGCCCACGCTATACGATATGTTGTAACGGCGCTTCCCGTACAATACAAGTCCTCCCATGCCAATGAAGACGCTGATGAGTCCAAGTAGATACGTAGCAGCCCGAGCCCGCACCAAGTCAAAGAAAAGCCCAACGCCAGCAAACCAGTTGAATCCGTAGTACAGAAATATTGATTCGAGCATCAGGACGATGCACAAGAGTGGAATCGTGAAACTGAAATATAGGGCAATGTTGATGTCCCTGAAGGCGCTGCTCACTTCCGACATATCGTTTGTCGCGATAACGAAAAGGATAAGAGCGCCTGATATGATCCAGGGGATGAGCCGAAGGATGAACTTACGCGTCCTGCTAGATTCCTTTGCGGTTTCCCTTACGGATTGCGTCTCATTCAAGCCAGCAAATTCCTTGTTTTCAAAATATTGGTGGCTTGTCAAAAAGGGCTGACATTTCCCGGGATCCATGTACTCGTCACTTGACGGCTCTCGACACCAGTAGAATAGCACTCCGCTGGTGCTATGTCTATAGAGCAAGGCTAGCATATCTTAGACCAGGCCTGAGCACACTCCTGCCACTTCCCCCGACACTCGCTTTACCTATAAGTATGGGAACAGACTATCCCGCTCTGCCTGTTTCGCTTCGCTTCACCTCGGGCTTTGCAGATATCTCCAGATGAGGGCCTGTTTTGCTGTGCCTCACTCACATCCAACTCTGTGAAATCGGCATTGATTAAGAAAACTGATAATGCCCAGTCAAACTCGGTACTTCTCATCCAGCCCGTATTTCTCCTCAAGCCCTACTACTGATGAAAACTCGTCAAATTGCATCATCTTGTTTAGCATAGCCAGGCTGCTTCCTTCTTCGAGCAGGTGGTCAAAGGCTTCAGCTAGTGCCCTTGCTGCGCTGTATATGCCGGTTAATGGATACCCTACGCTGACAAATCCCATCTCTTTAAGCTCCTCAAGCGGCAGAAGCGGTGTTCTGCCACCTTCGATCATGTTGACCACTACTGGAGCTTTGATACCAGATGCTATGCGTCTTAGTTCCTCTTTGCTATTCGGAGCATCGACAAAGATTACATCAGCGCCGGCTTCTTTATATAAATTTCCCCGCCTGATGGCTTCACCAACGCCGTGGGTAGCAAGGGAATCAGTTCTCGCAATTATCATAATATGCTTGTTACCTCTTGCTTCTACTGCCGCTTTAATCTTCTGGATATGCTCTTCTGCTTCTAGCACAGACTTTCCACGCATATGGCCGCAGCGCTTGGGCCATGTCTGATCCTCGAAGATTACCCCAGAAGCTCCTATTGCCATTAGCTCCTTCACCATCCGCATTACATTAAGCGCTCCTCCATAACCCGTATCCCCATCAACAATAACAGGGATATTAACAGCATTGATAATCCGCCTTGAAACATCCAGGATCTCTGTCTGAGTCAGAAGACCTATATCAGGCTCGCCGATAAGCGATGCCGCCACAGCATAGCCGGACACAAGAACAGCCTTAAATCCCGCCTTCTCTGCGAGCTTCGCGCTGAGCGCGTCGTAAACTCCCACCGAAAAAAATATCTCGCCCCTCTCAATCAACGGATGAATCCTATTCTTTACCACTTTCATAGCCCCCTAGCTCTAAATACTTTCTGATATCATCTGGAATAAGAAGCCTTTCCAGAATCCTTCTGATAATTACCGGCTTTCCTTAGACGATTGCAAGATATTGTTTCGCTTTGTTTAGACGCGTCTATGTTATTAATAGAATACCTGGTTATTACTAGGGTTTCAAACCAATGGGGGACTTACCAGTTCATCATTTCGCTTGAGACCACCATGGTCGACGCAATACCTAAGACTTCAGAGGCAAGGGTAACAAAATGAGTTAAAGTTCAACTTGTAATCTGCTTTGCTCTACTCAGGCAAAACGCCATGATAGACGGCGATTTTTATTGAGGGAATCCGCTATATGCGGTTATCTTTGGCTAGCCTCCAGTAATATCGTCCAGAAGGGGTCAGCCGGCAGGCTGTCGAATTCATGGCAGCGCCATACATATGTGGTGCATTGCATGGCACTACAAGATGAACTCCACTTAGAGCCTGAAGCTCCTTGAAGATGGCGGTCTTCGCAGGATTCGCTGTTAGCGAAGTGGGCTCGTAGGCCGGATCGAGAGGCAGATCCTCAGCCGGAAGCGGAAACAAAGTGGGCAATCGTCGCAGCGTCGCTCGATCAATAGGGGGCGTGCATCGACGTAGCGAGACAAGTCGGGCGACATGAGACTTAAATAACGGCCGTTGGTCCCAAGCTCCGAGTGCTGCCTCAACGTATGCATACACGCTGGGAGCGGTGACATCTCCAAGAAGATCTGCGGCACCACCTGCGAGCGCGTCGATAACTAAAGAGGTAAACAAGCCTCCACCGCCAGTCTCTACGGAAGGCTGGTCACCTCTACTAGCAGTTAGAATAGACACACCTTCACGAAGAAGTGCTTTCGCGTTGTCGACTGCAGGCGGGTTACCCAGTACACCCGAAAAACAGCAGTCTATGAAGATTACGACCTCCGCGGCAGAGGAATCATTTGCCCATTTGAGGACCTCTCCCATTGCGACACCCTCATCGTACTTCCGAGCGTCCTGGGTTACAAGGTACCCATCTAAGTTATTTACGGTGCCATGACCGGAGAAATGCAACAGGGCGACATCGGCTTTATCTCGAAATAGCCTCTCGATCTCTTCACGCAGCACTGCCCTCGTAATAAGATCCGTGCCCTTGCCCACAGGAGCAGTAAGCATCCTGCAAGCGAAATTTGGTGTCCCGTCGTGGCTCGTAGTAAGAACGGCGGCAATCTGCTCCGCATCGTTTACACATCCTCGAAGCGTTCCGCTAGGATATTCATCGATTCCAACACAGAGTGCACGACGCATAAGCAATCATTCGGTACCGAGGATCAGCGCACACCACCAATAAGGGCTTTAAGGTTGTCCCAAGTCCAGTTGTATATCTTGTCTGTCTCCTTAGCGGTCTTCGGCTTCTTGCATGTCTTGCCCGCTCGCCCCCACAGCAAGAAGTAGGGCTTTTGCTCTTCTTGCGCAATCGACAGTTCGGCAGAAACACCCACCGCGGTATCAGTATGTTCACCGCAAATCACTGCGACGATGTCGACGCTGCGTATTTTCGTCCGGACTTTCTCCTTCCAGTTGCCCGTCATAGGCTCCTTCACTGACCAATCAGCCAAATCGAATGGAGAGTCAGGGTTCTTTGATTGGCCTACAAGGAGATTTCGGAGATCTTCGTCATTATCAAAGTCGAAGCTCGTAAACACACGCTGTTTTGCCATTTCACTACCTCCTCAATAGTAACTGGTTATGCTCTGCTAATACAGACGAACCCTAGTTTTGCTACGAGTCGATGAACTTAGAGCTAATCATCGCAACATGCCTAAGCTTAGTTTGCCTATCGTGTACTAGTATGTCAAGTTTTACACTTCAAGGCGGTTTTTAAGAAAGCTTTGCTGGGAATTATGACATTAGTTGAGATTTAATGTTTAAAAACGTTGTTGTCTATAGTCCCCATTGTAGTTCGTTGACGCGGAAATGGCTTTCGTCTAGCGAATGGAAGTTACACAATTGTCAGTTGTATTCAACGATAACCCGGCATATCACACCCAGCACTAGATTGTTAGAACTAGAGAAGAAACGCAAACTTGAAGCCACAGGAGGCTTCTATTGATGGTCATGCCCTTATCCTTATTCTCTCTTCTATCTCCACCCGCTGCTTTATCAGGGTGTAGATGTCTATCATGGCTTGGTGTTTTACTGTGACAACGACTGCATAATCCTGCTGGAAATCTTCCGTGTGTATCCATCTATCTTGGCACACGATTGCTAGCACCAGGGGTTTACCTGGGTCAATGCGGGGATGGCCCAGATATGGCTTGGTACCTTTTTGGTGAATGCACTTTTTCCGCATTCTAACCCCAGGATGCAAATCAATTTCTCGTAGCTTCAACCCTTCAGGGACTATCTCTTCTGACTCCTGTTCTATTTTGATCTTTTTGTAGCCTGATAGAACCTCACTTATGTCTGAGTCTCTAAAAAGATGAAATTCAAAATTCACACCCATGTAATCGACCCTGTTCCGTTTCACTGGGGGGTTGTACACAAAGCACACCGATATTTCTTTGTACCCCTTAGTTTTGATGAATTCCACCGGCAAGTAGAAGTAGTAGAGATGAACACTATCTGGCTTAATCCTATTCTCAGCCTTCAGTATCACTCGGTTATACTCAGAAGACACGGCAACGTCGTAGCTGGGTTTGCCATATCCGTATACCTTGAAGAGTTCCATAAGGTTCTTATCCGAATCATCTGTTTTAATATCATTCAGAGGCGATGGTCTATCAGATGGAATTTCCGCTGAAGCTAACAATAGTGCCTTTATTAGATTCGGAGAGCTATCCGGAAAGCTATTGAAGAGCTTTGCTACTAGATGGGAGACCTTTGGAGCAGAGAAACTGGTCCCATAGTCTATGGCGAACAACTTACCTTCATGTAGCCAGTCTGGATTCAGGACCACAATTTTCCCTCCGATGTCCTCTAGCTTAGCTGGATCGTTGGGAGAACTAATTATGTTGCCACCTTCTTCAACCAAATCCGGTTTAATCATTCCCCGGTACCCGGGGCCTATGCAAGTAAACGGAGAAGGATAATTTGTCTTAGCTGGTGAAATCAGCATTTGAGCTTGAGGTGCAGCTGATGGTCCAAACTCCTGAGCTATCGAACCAACAGTGAGCGCATAAGCAGACGAGCCGGGGTCTATGATCTTAACAGCTTCTTTTTCTTCCAGGAGATATTTAGGATACTCTGTATCATTTATCACGCTTTCGTCAATATTACCGGCCGAGATGACAAACACTACATTGAGTTTTGTCGCAAGTTCATCTACTAGGGTTGCCAAGGGGAACTGGCGTTTATTGCCAAACATCTTTTTGAAGGCATCTCCAAACGAGATGTTGACAACTTTGCAGTTGCTGAACTGTCTAGCAAAATAGGTAACTGCTTTTTCAAGTTGGTGTTCGAGCAGCTCACTCTCGTCATAGCTGGCCCTGATATTCCCGGTGGGGTCTTCTTCTTTGAACATCACCTTAGCTGATAGTATCCAGACCTCAGGCTTGAATATCTTGTTTTCAATGCATGCCTTAATGTCGCCATACAACGCAAGCCCCGCCACTTTCGTGCCGTGTCCAACATCATCTTGCGGTTTGTCAGGTGGAATGTTCTCACTACCCAATAAAGGTACGGAGATCTCATCACCTATGGCCTTTTCTAGCAGAGGATGATTTGACAGGATACCGCTATCTAGTACCGCAATGGCAGCGGCTTTTTCTGCAGGAGACCCTTCTATCTGCAGTTTCTCCAGTGGCACCGAGAGCATCTTCAAACTTATGTATGGCTTGGGCGGTCTGTCTATACGACTGATCTCACGTAACTTGATTACTTCGTTGAGAAGAGAATGCTTGATCCTGACTCTCAATAGACATAAGGATTCCGTCACGAGTTTGTCGGTTATCCGGCCGCCTCCAGCTTCCACCAGTTTTTGAAAGCCATCTAGGAAGCTCTGCAGCTTGTCATCTTCCATTCTCCATATCTCAATGTCTAGGTATGCCTCTTCTCCCTCCTTTAGAGGTGCTCCTTTAAGCTGATCGCCTATCTTTTCTTCTGGCGGTATAGTTGAAAAGGATTCAATAGCATCAAATGCCTTGTATTTCGCTATCACCCCGTACTGCTGAAGCCTGTTTTTGATTGTATCGAGTGTCTCATCTTCAACAAGCGAAATCCAGTATCCTTTGCCTGATGGGGACGGAGAGATGACCTTTATTCTTGCCCGCTCTAGGAATCTCGCATAATCTTCCTCGCTCACACTCTGATTAACCTCAATTCTGAAAATCAAACGAGGGTCAAAGTACGTCTTAAACTTCTCCTTATCTTTGTCGAAATCACCCTTAATCTGTGCGAGGCTATACACCTGAACATCGGCAAATGATTTCCTGTCATCACGTGCTTTGAAGCCATGTTTTACTTCTGGCTTTCTCCTCTCGAATTCGCCCGTATAGAACGGAAGGGTTAAGTGTTCAATCATGTTTGAACACCTTCTTAGCGTCCATTCGTTCCCTCTGCTTCACAACTGCATGTAATATAGACTCATGCTCTACAGAATCCTTGCCTTGCAGGATCACCTTTTTGACAGCTTCGAGGCAAGCTTGCTCAATGTCCGATCCGGAGAAGTCCTCAGACTTATCTACTATCTCATCCAAGTTTATTGCATCCTTTTTAAGAACCCTCAGATATTTTTCGAAAATCTTATGGCGCCTTTCTCTGTCGGGCAGGTCGAAACGAACAATCTCGTCAAATCTTCGCCAGACGCCAATGTCGAGTAAGTGTGCATGATTTGTTGAAGCTATTATAAGGCTGTCCCCTTCATAGTTTTCGATCATCAGCATGAAGTTGTTTACGACTCTCTTAATCTCCCCATGCTCAGACGGGTCATCCCTTTGCTTTCCAATTATGTCGAATTCATCAAAGAGGACAACCCATTTGCCACTTTCTATGTAGTCAAAAATCTTTCTGAGGTTGGAGGCAGTTTGCCCCAGGTAGGAGGAAATGACAGAATCAAACCTTACAAGCACGAGCGGATAACCTATAATCGAGCTTAAAACCTTAGCCGTCAGAGTCTTGCCTGTGCCCGGTGGGCCATAGAAAAGCACCTTTCTCTTGGGCTGGAGGCCATAAGTTGCTAGGACATCTTCTTTTTGCAGCTCGGAAACAATTTGCTTAAGTGTCTCTTGAGTCTCCTGTAAAAGAATCACATCATCCCAATCAAGAAATACCTTTTTTACATCCAGTAAACGGAACCCTTTTTCATTATCTCTGGGTACAGGAGGTAGCTGACGAGAAGTGGTGATATCTGAAGATACACCATTCTCGTTTAATATCTGCTTCAACCGCTTGGCTAACAGATGGTGTTTTTTCCTGTTCTCCTCTTCAATGACATCCAAAGCGATCCTAGAGAAGGATTCGTAATCCTTCCTCACAAAAGCTTCAAAGACTTTAATCAGTTTTTCAGAATCCATACTCTCTAAGCCTAAATTATAATCGACTTATCTTATCACTACTGGAACTAATCTTCACACCGTGTCTATTCGACCTCATACACCTTCAGCACCTCGTCGCCGTAATGGTTAATAACCTTAATGGCAATCTTGCTAGTTTTCGGAGGGTCAAAAGGACGACTCACTGTAGAGTAGAGTGAGGACCATGCTGCCGCATCAATCTCAGCCTTTAATGCTCTTTTCAGCTTCTCATACGGCTCTTCAGCGCCAGTGAAATAGGCATGGCGGACGAAGAAGCTTTCCTCATTGTAGTCGGTGTCGATGAACCAGCAGGCAATATCGTCAGTGGAGCAGTTCCTTATCTGACCAGTGGTTGGGTCATAGACATCCACGCCTCTGATTGTCATGACTATTTTGCCATCTTTTTGCTTCTTGATGTCCACGTCCGGCTCGCCAAATACCATGAATAGATTGCCAGCGCCTGTCGTCTTCAGGAGTTCATCACCCATTGCCAGGTCTGGGTTCATGCGAGTAATAAGAATGTTGAGCTTGCCGTAGCGTTTAGCTTCCTCAGCGACATGGGGATCAAAGGCAAAGCCACATATTACCAGCAGGTCAAATCCTACGCCCTTTACTGCCTCTTTTGCGGCTTCCTTTACCAGTTCCGGCCCTACTGTGCCGTGCTCGGGGCCAATGCACACTGCTACCCGGCGTGCCTTGCCATCCTTCTCCGTATACTCTCCTTCGGCATGTAGCCATTCCCCGGCATAAGGGTCAAGTCGGTCAAACTTGAGTCGTTCGTTCTTGACCATGTTCTGCACGCCTGCCTTCTTAAGGTTGTCTAGAATCATAGTCTCGAACTGACCCATCCCAGCTTCTTTTTGTGCTTCTGTCTCTGCGGCCGGTCTTTCCTCATCCACCGCAATTACCCGGTGAGGGGAAAGACTTTCCACAGTGAAAGGTCCGGTGACACGGATGCGCTTGTTATCTTCATAGGGCTGGTCATAGAGGGTCTCCGTCTCAGCGTAGCGGGCAATGGCAGCATCAATCTCCTTTCTACTCATGCCTTCCTTGATGTCCGGGTTATTAGCGATGGACTTGAGGGTGATGTGTGGCACCCGCTTATAGACAAAACCCTTCTTAATATCCCCCTGGGTCTTGTAGTCCGGTGGTGTCCTTCCTGTAAGCTCCGACTCCTTCTTAACCCCTTCTGGCGAGTCTGCAAGCAGGTAGTAGGGGAACTTAGCTGACATAAGGCGGGTTCGCGCTAGTGCAAGCGCCACCCGGCTGGTATCTATGGTTATCCAGCGTCTTCCCCACTGCTCCGCCACATAAGCCGTGGTGCCACTGCCACAGGTGGGATCAATCGCAAGGTCACCGGGGTCAGTGGTCATAAGAAGACAACGCTCAATGACTTTAGGATTAGTCTGAACAACATAGACCTTTTTGTCTGCAAACCCGCTAGTTCCCGCGTCCATCCAGACATTGTTTATTGGAAAAGCGGGAAAATCATCCATGTATCGCTTGTACCGAAGAGAGCTCCCGAGAGCCATGAGACGATTTGCCATTGCCAGCTTTTGCATCCCGTCCGGGGTAGTTTTCCAATGGGAACTTGCAGGTGGTAAATAGCTTTTAGCCCCAAGAGTAAACGGGCCGGAAGAGGTGGTACTTAATCCTTGTGATGCAGCTCCCTGATGTGAAAATACGCGGAAGCCCTTGGGTATTGATGCTGGATCTGTGAGTTCGCTATTAGTTAACTGTCTAATCTCTCCCTCGGGTGATTCAACCCAAGTATATTGGCCTGTGCCTTGACCGCCTATCTCCTTATCTAAGTAGAGTTGTCGATATTTTACATTCTCTTGGTTTCTTGCATACCAGACGAGATAGTCGGTCACAGTAGCCAACAATAAACCGGTAAATCCACCAGTCTTGTTAAAAGCGATAATCCCGCAGAAGTTTTCACTCCCAAACACCTCGTCCATGAGAGCTCTTACCAAGTGCACATTCTCGTCACCGATCTGGACAAAGATACTGCCTGTTTCTGTTAGTAGGTCACGGGCGACTATCAGCCTGTCCCGCAGGTAGGCAAGATAGGAATGTATACCCAGTTTCCAGGTATCCCGGAAGGCCTTTATCTGCTCCGGCTGCCGCGTGGCATCCCCAGCACTGCCATCTCTGACATCTCTCTTACGGGTACTCACCTGCCAGTTAGAGCCAAACTTGATGCCATAGGGCGGGTCAATATAGATCATCTGCACTTTACCCTTAAGCCCTTCCTTCTCCGCCAGGGAGGTCATTACCAGCAGAGAGTCACCCAGAATCATGCGGTTAGTCCAGTTCTGCTCGTGCTCGTAAAACTCTACCAGTTCCTCAAACTGGAGGCCGTTGAAATCGGCAAAGAAGTCAAGCTGGGCGGGCTTACCCTCTTTAGCCTGGGCACGGAGGTCTTCGATGATATGCTTGGGGTGAATCTTCTCCTGGATATAGACGGGTACTGCCGGCACTTCCAGGTCTTTGGAATCCTGCTCATCCTTGCCTTTCCAGACAAGCTGGGGATCAAGAGACGGGTCGCGCGGGTAGAGAATAGTCTTTGGTTTGGCTTCATCCTCAGCCACGAAGTCGCGTAGCTCCTCGGTTGGGATATTCTTGCGCCTGTCTTTGTGTCGGACAGAATCTATCTCTACAGGCTTTCTGCTACCCTTCTGTGCCATAGCTAGGCCTCCTTCTCTCCACTCTCCGGCTGTCCAAACAATTGCTTCAATCTGTTCTTGATCAGCTCTTCGCGCTTCTTAACTAAGCCCTCAAATTTATCGAATTTCCATAGTTCCGGCTCACTAGGGATGAGATGACGCTGCCTAAAACTGGGATCCCTAGTGGTAATCCATTTATCAAACGGCTGGTCAGATTTTTCTTGATTCTCGTGTGGTAGTAACAATTCCAAATTTCCAATCCTATCCTTCAGTTCATAGTACCTATACCAGATGTCATCGCTATACCCAGCCTGCTTCATAGTCTGATAGCCAAACATTTGTTGAGGGAAGATGTGGTCTTGATGAAAAACCGTTGTACCCCAGCTATTATCGTCATACAACAGAGATAGAGCCAAAAATGTCAGTTTCTTGCCATAGGTAATAGAAAGGAAATTATCTACTGCAAAAGTGTCAAAATGTGAGGTGCGACCAGCCCTTCCGATTTCCTTATTCAGGGCATCTATTGGGAAATGTGGTATTGCTGAGTTTTCGTTGAGGACACGCCTCAGTTCGGTAAGTAGACTATCAGACGAACCGCCGAACACGTTATTAAGCAAGGACATTGTGACCCAGCGGCGAATCGCAGTCCTGTTTCTGACCTCATCAGGTGTCTCGCCATATATATTAGCTTCTGGATGCCGAAAGAGGTAGTAAATCAGCGGTATGAGCGCATTGGCGCTTGTCAGAGTGTCTCTATCGATACCAAAATGGTTTATTAAGTCAACTGCTTTCTCAATTGCTTGCTTGATTCCTGTCCATTTGCTTTCGATAAGCGACAGATTCTTGTCAGTGAAATTATCTACCTTGTATGCTACGGGCAGATCCGGTAACACGAGGCATGATTTCATTACGAAATCTTTGATGAAGTCATTCTTACGGGTAAGGTCATTGTTGATTCTATCGACAAACTGGTGAATCTCATCTCTGGCGTTCACTCCACTCCATTTCGATGTAATCATTGACAGCAAGAGGTCTGATTTACTGAGTTTTGTTCCGCCTTCATTGGCCCGCACAAAGATATCTAGTGCTCGGTCATAATTCTGGTCAGTCTCGGCATAGTAGTTAATAAAATCGTCCTTCCAAACGGCACGGTAGAGACGCTCCACATTGCGTTCAAATACATTCATCTGCCCTTTGGTCACCGTGTCGGGTAATTTGTCCCTCTCCTCCTGTCTGAATTGATAGAATCTATCCTCGCTATCAAAGTCCAGTATTCGGCCAACATCGAACCAATACTCGCTTTGAGAATTGTTTGGTTTTTGCTCAGCAAATTTGAATCCATAGTAAATCCCAACTTCCCCGTCCTCTTCGCTTGTTCTGGGGTCCTTGAGAAGATTCAGATAAAGTCTCTGTTTGACCCATGCGCTTGGGTCATATTTCCTTCGATACTTCACTTTAATGGTATAAGTACCCCTAAGCGCGACTAAGAGGGATGACAATCGTTGCTGGCCGTCTAACACAAGTGTCATATCGTTCACTCCGTGTGTACTTGCTGGCTCATTGTGCTTGCTAGCATCGGAGGCATGTTCAATAAACTTGTAGACCTGCCAGTTATCCTTATTTTCCGGAGCAAGCTCCCACAAAAGGAAGGAGCCTATGGGGTAGCCGCGCATGATAGAGTCGAAAAGTGAGATGATCTTATCCGTGTCCCAAACGAATTCTCGTTGTATCGCGGGGAGGAAATACTGAGTATTCAGTTTCTTAATTGTGGTAGCTATGGTATCTGATTTGTAAGGCATATTCGTTCCTCCTCCGCCTAATTTGTTGGTGTGTCCTTTAGCAGAGAACGAATGGTGTTCTTCGCATCCCAAGGATCGGCAATCTCAAGGAATGCCCATCTCCCAAAGCCACCGTGGTTATTTACGGCTGGCACCCACAGGTTGCGGGCCGTAGATACCTTGGCAGCCTTGTCCTTCTTCTTTTCACCGGTGACTTCGACTATCAGGTTTAACAAGTCTTCCTTACCATCCTTCAGCGGGACGATAAAGTCCGGCATGTAATTCCTGTCCTCACCTTCAAAGGTGTAGGGTATTGTGAAGCCGAGGTTGTGGTTTTTCACATAGCAAACGACTTCGTCCATCTCCTCCAGAGCCTGGGCCATCTTTTGTTCCCACGACTGGGTATCCGCTACGACGTGGGAGACATGGCATTTATTTGGGTTGGTTGGGTATACCGGTCGGGTAGTATCAAAATCAACATACCGGGTGGAACCAATATAATCATATGGTCGCAGGATAGGTTTCAGATACTTTGGCCCATCCTGAGAAGCGATAATCGCTTTGTAAATACGGTCGGCGGCATCGTGAGCGAACTCTATAAGCAGCAGCAGTTGTGGAAAGGTGTTATCCTTCAGAACCACACACTCCCGGAGCCACTGCCTGGCAATGCCGACCATCTGTGGGAATAACCAGGGTTTAGCATTGCCTTCATCGTCACGGAAATACTTATCAAGTGTCAGTTTCGCTAAGCGGAAGGCAACCTCCTGCTCGCGGTGGAGCCTCAGGGAATACAAGTTATGCAGACTTGTCTCGCCCACGATAGGGGCATTCTCTGTCTTTGTCGGGATATCTGATGTGGACAGGGACATCTTAGAGTCCTGAGTAAAGTTGGCTGTCAGTCTTTCTCTAGGTAGGTCATAACGATAGCCAATGAGGCGTGGAAACGTTATCTCGCAGGCAATGCGCTCTTCCAGAGCACGGACTCTGGTAGGCATCAGTCCCGGTTTTGGGTCGGTAGCTGACCCGGAGCAGGGTATAAACGAGAAGGGCACCCCATAGACTTCGGCATACTGGGGATCAAAGAAGCCACTTTGATTGGGAACATAGCCGACACGGCGTAGTCCACGTCCCACTACCTGCTCACACAGAAGCTGGGTGCCAAAGGCACGCACTCCCATAATGTGGGTGACTGTATTGGCGTCCCATCCCTCCGTCAACATGGAGACGGAGACCACACACTTCACGTTTTCACCCAGTTTCCCTCGTTTGCCTACCGTGTTCATTACCTCACGTAAGAGGTCTTCATCAGTCAGCTTTTCCGCATCACGCCCAGGGAAACGGATGGAGTATTCCCTTTTGAACTCTTCAATTGCCAAGGCAGCCATCTTCTTGAATTCCTTGCTCATGGCTTCGCCTGATTCAAGCTGCTCGCTGTCAATCAGAATGGTATTGGGTACAGATAGCCAATTGCCACCATTGGAATTGCGGAAAACAGGCAGGTTGCCGGGCACTATGGTGGTTGAGTCGCCAGGCAGTTTCTTTTCCCAACCCGAAATCCAGTCGTAGACCAGCTTGGAAACATTGGTGTTATTACAGACAACAATGAACACTGGAGGGGTTAGCCCTTTGTCTCTAGCTTCGGCGTTCATCTCCCATTGGCGGTAATACTTCTCGTAGTTCCCATAGAGACTATAAAGAGCACCCTCCAGCTCCTTGGGGAGTTTCGGCTCTCCACCACTTTCGTCTCTGGTGCCTCGACCTTTCTTAGGCAAGTGGTCCCTGATGTGAATCCAGATGTTGCGGTAGGTTGGCAGTTCCCCTCGCATTGAATCATCAGCTACCGGTACACGTGGGACTTTCACAATTCCACACTCGATGGCATCAATAAGCGAGAAATCTGAGACTACCCAAGGAAACAATGTTCCTTCGGGATATCCTGAGCCACGCAGGAAAAAAGGCGTGGCTGAAAGGTCATATATCGCTTTTATACCAATCTTCTTTTTTACCGCCTCCAGCCCAGATATCCAGACTCGAGCCTCTTCCTCTCGCTTTTCGGCCTCTTTTCGCTCATCACCAACCAGTTTGATATCCTCGCCACCAGCACGTCGCCGGTAGCAGTGGTGCGCTTCGTCGTTAATAACAACGATATTCTTCTTGTTCCCTAATTCACGGCAAACTCGACGCACCATCTGGTCAGGCGTTTCTGTGAGCGAGTTGGTTTCACCCTTGGTCAGGATATCTTTGGTAAGTTTACCAGCACTCACTATCTCACGGGGCTTGAAAGCATGGAAGTTGGTGATAATGATTTTCGCTTTCCCCAAATCCTCCATCCATTCAGGTGGTAATATGTCCCTCTGACGGTAATAATTCTGAGGGTCGTTTGGTAGAAGGACACGCAGCCGATCACGGATGGTAATTCCTGGTGTGACAATAAGGAACGTGTCAGAAAAGCGAGCATCTTGGGGATTCGTCTGCTTGTTCAACACGTGCCAGGCGATAAGCATAGCCATAACGACGGTCTTGCCACTACCTGTTGCCATCTTAAAAGCGGTGCGGTAAAGCTCCGGATTCGCATCCTCATTGAATTGCCTGATACTGTTCTCAATCCAGGAATCCCCATACTTACTAGCCACTTCGGTCAGATAGATGGCTGTTTCTGCAGCTTCAATCTGACAGAAGAACAGCTTTCTTTCTCGCTCGGGATTGGTCCAGTATTCCAAAAGGCGACGGGTTGTCTTAGTGATTCCTTCGTAGTTTCCCTTCCGCCATAAAGAAACCCTACTGCGGATACGGTTGATAAAAACATTTTCTTCGATACGGTCTCGAGTCCACTCGGTATCAAATGCTAGTTGAGTGGCCTTGCCCTTCTTCTTAGGTTTGGCGATGGGGATAAAATAGGAGCTTATCCGGCGGGCCTCAACGATTTGGTTAGTGATGCCTTCGTCAGAGAATTTGAAGTGGCGTGCGGGCTCTCCAAAAGGAGAGTTAAGGATAGGATTTTCTATTACAACGTCTGGCATTGCTATCTCCCCGCTTCAAACTCTCCCAGCCACTTGACTTGTGGCTGTCGCTCCTTGACCGAATTAAAAAACCGCTCATCAGCGGTCCATAAGTCACATCCTAGAATGTCAGCCAGAGCCAGGTAGTGCGTATCGTAGACAGCTGGCATTTGCAATTCCTGGGCTAGCTCTAAGGCCCGAAGGTGAATCTGGGGACTTTCCCTGACCTCGATACCCATATTTAGGAACCCCGTCAGCAACTGCTTTGCTTGAGACGGGAAAATATTCCCTCTCGCCACCCGGCGGTGCAGGACATTGGTTGCTTCGACGAGCAATAGACATGGTGCTACCGGCCTGGTCTCCGCGGCAGCCCACTCACTTGCTAATGCCAAGGCCTCCTCGGCATAGGGCTCCTTCAGTACCCACTTTATTGCTAGGCTGGCATCCACTACTACATAGCTGTTCACAACTGGCTTACCCTTTCCTCTCTAGCTTGACGAATCAACTCTGTCGACTCATCGGCAAGCTTGCGCTTTCCGAAAACTGACTTTTGAAGCGCCTTTGCCTTCTCTACCGTCTCCCGGTTAAAGGCGCCGGAAGCGAGCACTCCAACCTCTTCTCTGTCAAGTTGTTGCTCAAGAGCGGAGAGGGAGTACTGACGCATAGTGACGCCCTTGCGAGCGGCAGCGATCTTGAGACGCGTGCGCAACTCAGGAGTCATATCAAGGGTAAACCGGCTCTTGTTATTATTGCTTTTCACCTTCATCACCTCGCTTATGACTAGATTATACTGAAATATGTCTAATACTGCAATATCATCACTAGCCGATGGATCTGCTTTGCCATTGCCTAGCTTTTTAGGCAGCACTTTGGGAGCGGCAAGCGATCACCCCGCTCTTCCTACACTTTCGTCAGAAGGTGTAATCCCAAATCTGTGAATTCAGTGCAGCGGCCACCAGACTTTTTAAGTGATTATAGAATATAATCTTGGATTTTTAAGCGGAAGGCTTGGCAAAAATCCATATCTGAGGTTCACATTGGGTTACTTTATACAATAAATTTTCAGGAATACCCTTGTTGTTAAACTCGAAGCTAGCTTTATTTCGGGAAGGGACATACCAGAGTCCGATATGTACTAAACTAGTATCCTCTGGGAGTAGAGCTTTATCGATTATGAAACACCCCTTCAATACTCCGATTGTACTTCTGGAATTCTGAGTCTAGAGAATCAAGGGGAACGATAAGGTCGGTAATGGAAGAAGCGACACCTAAATCTCGTGGGGTCTCATGTCTGAAGCCGCTACCGTACGGTTGTCCTGCTGAACCAGTAGTGATAGCAATCGGGATTGCTTTTGCAGGTCTTTCCTCGTTTTTTTCGGGCTGGATATGGGCTTCACCACTTTTATGTTCCGTAAAATGAAATCCTGCATCAGGAAAGAAACAAAACGTTTCTGAGTTACGGTGTTCTACCTTTAGAATGTAATAATAATTAACCCCATCTTTTATGAGGACACGGAATTCAATTTTATCTAAATCGTTTTCCACTAGAATATTTTATCATAACTTTTATTGGGACACGTTGAACATTCAGCCAAATCGTCAATCGCCTACAAATTAACGAGCAGCTTTGATATCTTTCTACGGGCGAAGGCCCCTTCTTTGCTGGCAATACTAAGGATTTCCCTGTTGTTCCTATTCACGAAAATCATTTTGGAATGAGCTTCTCCTTGATGAATTCGTCGATAGCGATAGCTAGGTCCTCCGTCGCCCTTATTTGTGGAGAGTGATCCCAGTCGTACTGCTTAGATTCACAATGGATTTTTCGCCACCCGGTAAAGAGATATTTTGCTGGATCCCTCTTTCCCCAAAGAACTAGGCAGGGCGACCGTGGTTGCTCCTTATCAACCGAAATGAGGCCGAGAGCTGTTTCCCAAGCCTTATCGTCTTTTACCCACTGCATATCTGGATAAACAATAGGACAGAAGAAACGTGTAGTTTTTGCAACAAACCTCCAAAAAATTTGTTGGCAGGAAGAAGAAACGAGCCAGGGGCCAAGAAAAATCCCACCGCGGCATTCGGAATGCTCTTGTGAGAGGTATTGAAGAGCTATCTGTGCGCTCAAAGAGTGTGATACCATAACGAATTGCTCACCAATGGCGGTGTTCCTGAATTCCTCAATCCAATTACTCCACTCATCCAGAGGAATGAATATTGAAGAAGTTTTTCCCGGCAGACCAGGAAGATCAGGTAAAAAAACCCTGTAACCTTTATTTGCTAATTTATCTTGAATCGCGAAGTATTTGTCAGTTGGACCTCCCCAGCCTACCAATATTAGAATAGGGGTGCCTACCCCTTCCTCTCGGTACCATACGTATTGTCCATTGACGGTGACCGCTTTCTTTTCTGCTGAAACAACTGCCTCTGGCAATTTCTCTCTTTCTTGACAAAACAGAACGATTGGCCCTATTGCCAGAACGAGACAAACCGCTAAAAGTATCCACTTTTTCATCGAGCCTCCTTTCCAAAGTGCGAACTCCGTTGAGGCATTTATGAAAACTATCTTATTCCCTCTGACTTGGGCTCTCTTGTTGAAGATTATGATGACTCGGCGTGCTCCGGTATTGTAAGAAGCTTTTCAGGCAAGAGCGAAATACAATCAGCCATAAATATTTAGGGTAGATAACTCATGTTTAGCTTCGTATCCCTTCTCTCAGACGGCGGATGGTGACCTTGGGTATCACCTGCCAGATCGCTTAATGAGCCCTATTTTCCTTCCCTTACCACCGTAACTAAAGCTCCTGGTCCCCCATGAACGCCTAACGCTGGCCCTAACCTGGCTATCCGGGGCACTATGTTAGGAAATAGCAAACGTGTGTAATCAGCCAGCGAGTGAGCTTCGTCCGGTGTGGTGCTGTGAACTATAGCTAGGTCTTGAACATGTAGGGCCGACTTCAAAAAGTCATGGAGTCGCTCTATCCCTTTGCTTCGGGTACGGGCTATCCCGGCCGGGCGAACCTGCCCATCACGTAAAGTAATGAAGGGCTTCACATGAAGCAGCGATTCCACCTTCAGGATGCTCTTGCCAAGGCGTCCACCTTTGACCGCATATTTTAGAGTATCCAGAAGCGCCAGGGCACGCAGTTGCTCGATAGTCTGATGAGTTTCTACTAACACCTCCTGTAGATTGGCCCCAGCTTCAGCGGCTTTGGCTGCGGCTATGGCAACAAGGCCTTGCCACATGGTAACACCCTTAGAGTCAACAACTTCAATCTTACACCTTTTTTTCTTCTCGGCAGTCTCCTTGCCCACTAGTGCAGCATCATACGTAGCGCTGTGCCTTCTGGTGATATGAATGGAAACAATTTCGTCTGCTTCTTGGGCTGCCTGCTCATACGCCTCGGCAAAATCTCCTGGTGAGGGTGCCGCAGTGGAGGGGTGAACTAGGCTGGTTGCCAGCTTGTGGTAGAACTCATCGCAGTTTATATCGACCCCATCGCGATAGACCTCATCGCCAAAACGCAGGTACACCGGTATCACGGTGATTCCCAATTGCTTGGCTTCCTCCTGTGTGATATCCGAGCCACTGTCGGTAATGACTCTAACCCCCATAAGTTGACTACCTCCCTAGTATACACCTCATTAAGTAGTGGGCCAGCAGAGGCGAATACAGAAGTATACTTTAAAGCGGCGGGGCATGTAAATCATCGTGCGATGCCGAGAGAGGTGAACGAAACATCGAAAAGTTACGTGGATTACGCCCGTTTTTGCTGGACACGTCCGACATCTGGAATTTGACGGGGCAAACTCGGAACTTTAGTTGTCCCCGTTCAATTATCTTGCCGGAAACGCCAAAAATATAACACTCAGTACCAGCCTGCCGGCGAGACTATCGATGAAATTCGGTAGATAGAAGGTCAACACCGGGTGCTGAATACTGGAGCATTTTCCATAGCTAAGTCCAAAAATCCATAGCTGGCTTGTGGAATTTTCC
>Ga0194125_10004762_pt1 | contig 21033 bp, 18 predicted proteins | sample TA2KigC250mmetaG_FD_148626 | JGI IMG/M metagenome (GOLD analysis project Ga0194125, IMG submission 148626) | Freshwater microbial communities from Lake Tanganyika, Tanzania - TA2015034 Kigoma Deep Cast 250m | ecosystem: Environmental > Aquatic > Freshwater > Lake | place: Tanzania: Lake...
ATCCGCCGTACTCGGTCTCCCACAGCGCCGCCTGGGTCACCGGGACGTCGGTGACAAGACTGACGCTCCCTCTTCTCAGGTCCTCCTCCCCGCAGGCCTCGTGGTGTAGTAAGGCCAGGTCTTTAATGACAATCTCCACTTTGGCCACCGGCAGGCGCAGCAGGGCTGTGACGTAATCCAGGACCGTGGCCTGGTTGGCGTCGTCGGTGCCGGAAAAATGCTGGCAGGCAAGGTCCCCGTGGGAGTGAATCCAGCCGTTGATAATCATTGTTTCCGGCAGAGAATCCCGGTAGGCGGCTATCTTTTCCGGGGCCAGACTGACGTATTGCTCCTGGTTCTGGTCATTCACCGGCAGGCCGATGTCCACGATCACTTCCGGCTCTTCCCGCCGGGCCAGAGTAAATCCGTACCACTCATAACTCCGTTCATGGATGGTCCGCACCAGCTCATTGATTGTGAAGGCCTTGGCTTTGGCAAAGGTAGACATGAGAATCTCGGTGGGCAGCTCTGCCAGGGGAATTTCCCCGCTGGGGCGTTTGTGCAAACCGGCCAGGCTCTTGATTCTCACTGCAGCCTCCGGCGGATATAGCTCTCATCCACCTCCAGGACGCCGGTGTAGGCGCCGGGGAGGCGGAACATGTCCTCTCCCAGCACCCGGTGCAGGATACTGACCAGTCCCCGGGCCCCGGTGCGCTCCTGCTGGGACCTGAGGGCCACGGCCTTCAGGGCCTCGGGTTTTACTGCCAGATCAATCCCCCAGGTCTTGAAATCAGCCACATAAGCCTTCAAGGGGCTATCTTCGCTCCGGGTGAGGATATCCATGAGATCCTGCGTGGTTAGCATATCATAGGTCACCCGCACCGGGAATCGGCCCATGAGTTGGCGCTCCATGCCGAAGACCACCAGATCTTCGGTGAGGAGATGGTCCTGCCAGTTCCCGGTGAAGCCGTGCAGGTCCATCCTCTTCTGCACCACCGCGTCCAGTCTGTCAAAGACGCCCCCGGCAATGAACAACACGTGTTTGGTGGAAAGAGCCAGGCGCTCCTTTCCCAGGTCAAGGGTGTTCTCCACGCCCTCCACGAGTTTTAATAATCCCTTCTGCACCCCCCGGCCGGAAACGTCCCGATAGGCCGCGGCCTCGGAAGCGATTTTATCCACTTCATCGAGATAGACGATGCCCATCTGGGCCACCTGGGGGTTGCCCCCGGCGGCCACCAGCAGGTCCACCAGAATATCGCTGGTATTCTGGCCCACATACCCCGTTTCACTGAACTTGGTCAGGTCCTCCACCACAAAAGGCACTCCCACCAGACTGGAGGCGGTCTCGGCAGTATAGGTTTTACCGCAGCCGGTGGGCCCGATGAGGACGATGTTGGCCTTGGGGGTGCGGGTCTGGCGCAGGGCCTGGTCCAGATCCTTGCCGTTATCAGCCAGGGAGGCTTTCAAGGCATGACCCAGGCGGCGATAATGAAAAGCAATGGCCGTGGCCATGATCTTTTTGCCCTTTTCCTGGCCGATGATAAAACGGTCCAGGTCATTTTTCAATTCTGCCGGGGTCTTGGCAAACTCGATGATCTGGTGCACCGCCTCATCCACCTGCTGCCGCCGCCGAACTTCCAGCTTTTCTAAAATACGCCGCCGGTTCTGCTCCGAAATATGGTCAAACATGCCCTCTGCCTTTAAAGCGGTTTTCAGTTTCTGGCTTCTGGTTTCTAGTTTCTATTTTTCGGCTATCAATACGAGGTTATTATCTAATTATACTCATCGGTTGCAGAAAATGTCACCTTCTGCCCGGCCCATCCCCCCTCTATCCGGAACCTGCGGGAGATTCCCCCGGCGCCGTAACGTGGGATTCTGCCACCACAAGGTGTTCCCAGGAATGCTGCTGCAGCGTCTCCGCGGTAAGGTGAGGATGCCGCTGGTAAAGCTGCCGGCTGATTTTCAGCTCCCCGGGCGAGCGGGCATAACTTAGATAGGGATTATTGTATTTTTCAATTATAGCAAGAGTTAATTGATATTGAGCTTCAGTCAGCAAGGGAAAAAGGCTTAAAAAAACCGGCTCTGTCCGGGCAGGATTGCCGCACCGGGTGGAGTCCACGGAATCGGTCGTATCAAGGAAAAATTTCTGATCAAGCTGGAATTTTTTAATGATGCCGGCCACTTGGGCAAATACCGGGGGCTGATAAAATTTTTTGTCTTTTTGTTGCCCCCGGCGCGTTTTAATCAGGTCTATTATCCCCATGTTGCTTGAGATGTCCTCCCTGCGGCAACGTGACGAAAAATTATTTTAACCCCCCCCCAACTCCCCCTTTTTAAAAAGGGGGACTTTAAAAAGTACCCCTCATTTCTCCCCTTTTTTCAAGGGGGGCAGAGGGGGAAAATAATCATCGGGGGTGGCCCCAATCAGCCATGATTATTACCAGATGAAATTATTTTTCACTTCCACTTCGCCGGATATTATCCTGGGGTGGTCGACTGGTATCCGCCAATCCTCAAAACTGACAATGGAGTGATGCCGGCCGAATTTATCCAGGCAATTATAGCCGTTGCGTTTCCGGCTGTTATAACCGTAAAATAAGGCATTGACTCCCTCTTCCAGGGCCCTGATCACGGCCTCGGCGGAAAACTCGGCCGGCGGCTGATAATCGGTCAGGCAGATCGCCTGGTTGGCCTCAAACCGCCTCAGGAGGGGATGTTTATACATATCCAGGACCATGGGGCGAAAAGAACCGGCCGTGGCGACTCCCACCCGGCAACCCGGGAACAGATAGAGCTGCCCGAAGTAATCTTTCAGGGCAAAATCCCCGGTCTTTTTATAAATCACATATTCCCCGGGCTGTTTTTTGTGGCGGCTGAACCCGAACCCGTCCACCTCCAGGGCCCCCCGCTGAACAATAGTAAACAGTACCGCCAGCTGGGCCGCCGGCAATTCCAGCAGGTCTCGCAACTTCAATTGACTTTTCTCTAACGTTTCTATTTCCTTTGCTGCTATTTCGGCCTGCAAAGCTTTCTGAAACCAGCGACCCAATTCCACCCCCTTGAGGCGATCCGGGGGAGGCGAATCAGGCATGACGCTTATATTTTCAAGCCGGTGGAGCGCCTGACTCAGGGCCGCCTCCTGCTCCCGCACCTTTTTTCCCGCCTGAGCTTGGGCGGCCACGTGGGGCGGCGCCTTGGTGGCCAGGAAGGCCAGCACTGACCAGGCTTCATCCGTCCCCCGGCGTAATTTTCGCTGCGGCCGGAGGAAATGGGGCAGAATGGCAAAGAGAATGGTCGCCAGTTTTTCGTCTAAGGGCGGCTGATAGTCAAAATCAATCTGGACCAGGTCTTTGAGCAACCACTGGCGCTTCCGTTCGTATTCCTCCGGGAATACCACCCGGTAGTTGGCCACGAGAGATTTGAGGCTCAGAGACCTGACAAAATAGCTGCCGTCCACCTGAATCAGGGTCTCCGACAGGCCGCAGGCCCCCCCCGATCCCGGATCGGCGGCCAGGAATCCCAGCTCTGCCTTTATCTGCGGATCAAACAGCAAGGGCGCATAGACGTAGCCCGAGCGGATGACAACCTCGGTATCGGACGCCAACACCTGCCACATACCCGGCCCCCGAGGCGATCCTTAAAAAACTCCGCCTTCTTGGGGTTTAATGGCCCGCACCGGCGCGTAGAAATAGTTTTCACCTTCCTCCGACTGTTCCAGCCGGGCATAATCCAGGGCCTGGGACTGGAGGTCCCGGCCCTTGGCCATCAAGATGCCGCCTTGGAGCTGTCTCATAATATCATCCAGAATCTGCCGCTCCTCAATGCTCCAATCCCGGCGGGCCAACATCTCCCGGCACAAATCGGCCAAGGGTTTGTTCTCATAACTTCCCGGCTCGAAAATCGCCAGCAAACCTTCGCCAGCCTGGCCGGGAATAATCTCCACCACCAAAGGCAGTAGTTCTTCCCGGGGTTGCTTCTCCGACGCCGTGGTAAGTTCCGTCATAAGGTCCCTCCCCTGCCCTGTTACCGGGCTGATTCCTTGGGCTTGGAAAATTCCGCCAGATCCTGGTAAACCGGATGCCCCGGCCTTCCAGGGTCCCCTAAAGCCGCTTCCTGTCTATCCACCAAAACTTTGGTTTTTATGATCAGATGGGATTTCTCCAGTTCGATTTCCAGGAGGTCGCCTTCCTTGATGTCCAAGATTTCCCGCAAAGTTTTTGGCAGGGTTATCTGGCCATGCCGCAACACTTTCACCACACTCATGGCAGGCTCCTCGTGAGTCGCAACCGGAATTTACGTATCATGTAATTATGAAATTCACTATAACTTTTTTCCCGGCCCCCGTCAATTCCTAAGCCGGTTATTCTGAATGGTATAAATCACCGCCCATACACTGGGACGCCGAGGCGGACGGCGGCCTGGCGCAGGACCCCGTCCGTCGTGGCCAAAGGCAGGCCATGGCGCATGGCCAGATGCACATAGGCGGCGTCGTAGATAAATAGCCCCTGCTCCCGGGCCAGGGCCAGGATCTCACCGAAGACCTCCGCCGTTCTCTGACTCTCCACGGTTATGGGCAGCTGCCCGATGAGGGCCAGAAACTGGACCGTGGCCGCCTGGTTGAGCCGATCCCGCCGTTCGGCAACTACCAGTCCGTTCCCCACCTCCAGGGCCCAGATGGCCGGAACCAGGGCTTCATCCTCGGCCAGGGCCTCCAACACAGCATCGGCATAAGGAATTGCTTCGTCTTCAAAGGCCCAGGCCAACGTTATCGAGGCATCCAAGATCAGGCCGGGCGGCGACATTATCGACGCCCCGCCTCGATTAACTCCCGCAGACTTATTCCTGCCAGGCGGCGCCCCCGGCGGAAGAGCTTCAGGGCGGAGATGGCCGCTTTCGGGTCGCTTATACGGGAAGCGGGCACCGGAGCCAGCACCGCCACTGGGACGCCATGCCGGGTGATGACAAATTCCTCTCCCTGAGCCACCTGCTCCAGTAGTTGGGAAAGTCGGGTTTTGGCCTCATAGGCTCCTACTTGGATCATACTTCTCCCCCTTTTAATCTAGTCTAAGACTAGTTTAATCAAGCATCAGACCGCTGTCAAGAAAACCAATGGACCAGGCCGATGCCGCCCATGAGCCAGCCGGCCGTCATAGCACCGACTTTACCGGCCCAATTAGACACCCCCGCTACCTTGGCCGTCGCCGCCCCAACCTGCAGGTCCGCCGGGTTGTAGGAGACCAGGCTTAGAATGAGAAAGACATCCAGGACCAGCAAAATGAGGGCGAACATCTCCTGGCTGAGGCGTCGGCCGGGGGCCCCTTCGGGCGGCGGCGTCACCTTCCGGGTTGGGGCAGGAGCCTTCTTTTTTCGTTTTTTAGCGGCAGGCATCGGATAAAGTTGGAAATTTTTTAATGTCCCTATGTTAACCAGTCCGACTAGGGATTGCAACGCGAGAGTTTCTGGAGAGGTGGCCAAGCACAGCTTGGCAGAAAAAAATGGTTCCCAAGTGCAACTTGGGAACCAGGATGAAAGATTTTCTCATAAGTCAACGACATTGAGTGTCCAGGGGCTGGCGATTATCGGGCAGAGGCCTTTTGGTAATCTTTTACTGACCCCTGACCACTGGCCCCTGACCACTGTCTACTGACGACTTATCACGCTTCGGGGTTCTTATCCTCCTCTTCTTTGACGTACTCCTTATACCACACCGAATGATGCTTCTTGGCCCAATTGCGGCTGACCTTGCCGTCTACCAGGATGCGCCAGGTGCCGGGATTGGCAATGGTCCCCAGGTAGGCGTGGGCGATGATGGCCGCCACAAAGATTACCGCAAAGAAGCCATGGATAGTGGACATCAGACAGCTCAGGGTCAGGGGCAGATCGGTCTTGAAGATCAGCGCCACCCCGGTGACGCCCATGATCACGGTAAGGATGGTGGTGAGCCAGAAGAAAATCTTCTGCCCGGCGTTCATCCGGCCGGCCGGGACTTCCACTTCCTTGCCGCCCAAATAGCCGCCATGTTTGGCCAGCCATTCCTTGTCATAGGGCTCGAAACGGGCGTATTTACCCCAAATGCCGAAACTGATCACCGAGGCTGCCAGGAAGATAAGCCCCACCACCCAGTGGATGATGACCGCCATCTGAGGCGTGCCGAAGGACATCTGTAATAAGGTTATATTATTAAAGAAAAAGATATAGCCGGTGAAGGCCAGGATCAGGAAACTCCCCATCCGGAACAGGTGGGTCCAGCGTTCGGAGAGCGGGAACCAGGTGATTTCCGTGGGCGCACCGTAAAAATCCGCCACCTTGGGCCCCTGGCCGGTGTAATGCAGCACCAGGCCGAAGACCAGCACCAGCATGAGGAGGCTGACATAAGGCGTCAGGTAAAGCTGGTGAAACTGGTTCAGGTAAAAGGCCCAGGGCTGGCAGCCGAAGAGGCGGCCCGAACTGATGGTGTCGGGTTTGCCGGTGGGACCGAATAGACTGGTGACGATCTGGCCCTTGAACATATGGGCCTCGGTGGAATGGCAGTCGCCGCAGCCACCCGCGCCCAGGGCCAGCCCGGTGGGCGCGACGTTATGATTGATGTTAAAGCCTTCCATGTGCGCGGCCCAGGTGTGGTCCACGGCCGCCACCACCTCGCCCTTGTCGTCTAAGTGATAGGACATGCCCCCCTTGTGATAATAGGGCTTGATCTGCTGGAACCGCTTGCTGCCTTGGAGGGTTTCACTCAGGGCGGTGAGGATGATCTTTATCTGTTCCGGGGTATGGATTTCGGGTTTCATGGGATCGGCCGGCTTAAGCTGGTCCTTGGCCTTTTCGTAGGCTTTCTTATTTTCCCGGCCGAAGAGGGGATAATGAATGCCGTCTTTATCCAGGTTGGTGTAGAAAACCCCCAGGAGGACGTTCACCGGGGCCAGTTGGCCGCGTTTCAGGTGTGCGAAGCGAGGATGCCAGGAAAAATAATCGCCGATCCTTTTGGGAGATTTGGCAGGATCATGAAGATTCATTGTGGGGTAGTTCACCATGGCCCCGGTGGTGACGTCGAATCCCTCCCCGCCGGCAATGTGCAACTGAGGAATATGGCAGACCTCACAGGCCAGCTTTTCCAGGTGGTTGGGCCGGACGCTCAGGTGAGCCGGGCGGGGCGCCCCCATATAGCCCTGGTAGTGGCAATCCTTGCAGGTCATGATAGTGTTGTCCAGATCGTCCCGGACGCTGGAGACGTTCTCGTCACCCTTGGCGAACTGGTGCTGAATTCTGGTGATTTTTAGCTTCGGGTCCTCGATGGCCGGATGGCAGTCGGCGCAGGACATGCCCCGGGAGTTGTGGACATCGAAGTTCCGGCGGTCGTTCCAGGAAAAGCCTCTTTTCTTGGCATCGGAGATGCCGTGGCAGAAGTTGCAATTTTCCGAGGGCGGGGGATAGGCCAGATCCAGAACGATCTTGCCATCCTCGTTGAATAAGCGTCGGTTATAAAATACCCTGGGCTCCTGGCCCTCCTTCACCAGACCCACCACCTGACCGATGCCCGAGGCCGCAGTAGAGGCCCATTTGAAGTTCCACATCTTCAACTGCTTGTTGCGTTCGGGAAAATTATAGCCCGGCAGGTGGCAGATGAGGCAGTCAGCCTCCACCACCCCGGACTTATCCCACTTGCTTTTGTAGTAATCGCCGTCCAGGGATTGGGCCAGGGAAGGGTCTTCTTTAAGGCGCTGATCATAACGTTTGCCGTCCCGGTCGAATTCCAGGCCGCCGCCGCCCGGGTGGCAGCCGCCGCAGCCGGGCTGACCGATGTTCTTGGGATCGGTGGGACCGACGGCGACCCACTCGAACATGGCAATGTCGATCTCTTCAGGATGATTATTCTTTTTCTTCGCCAACTGGCGAAAGGAGGGCGGTCAGAACTTCCCCAGCATGCCGTCGGACAGCACCCAGGGATTTCCTTTGGCAATGCCAAAATCGTCTTTGATAACATCCCACCCTTGTTGAAAGTGGTAACCTTTGGTGATTTCATCGTAGTTGTGGCAGGGTCCGCAGGTCTGTCTGGGGCTGTAAGGCTGATCGGCATTTTCACCGGTGAGGGGATTGATGATCTTACCGTCTTCGGTCTTTAGGTGGAAGGGAATGCAGGCCCTTTCCCGGGCCGCGGCCGCGCTCATGAGCAGCATTCCCCCCAAGAAGGCAGCCAGCAGGATTGCTGGCCAACGCACCTTTTTCCAGGCCATAGGGGCTAACCTCCTGGGCATAAAATATAATAGCCCCTTAAATGTACTTCCTTTTCCACATAAGTTCAATTCATTTTTCAGCTTATAGACCTCTTTCCCTCTTCTCATTCCCGACGGTCAGCAGGGCCACCGGCAAATACCGGAATACTTCGGCCAACGGCAGACCCTGGCCATCCCCGGTTTCGATGCTCTGATGCAGGCTGCCGGTGAGTCCCTCCCGCCAATCGCCCGGGGGATCCTTGGGGAGCATAAGAAAATTTCCTCCCCACACCTTTTCTCCCAGGGGCAGTGTCTCCGGCTCGGTTAATTGGGAATAAAACCGGGCGGCCAGCACCAAAACCCACTCCTGATCTAATTTTCGGGCAAAGGCCACCACCCGGTCTCCCTGGGGACCGCTCACCGTCAAGGGCAGATAGTCGCCCTCGAGAAAGAGAGCCGAAAGACCTCGGCGGATCTGCAAGGCCTTATGGGTAAGGAACATTTTCAGGCGCCCATCCCGCCACTGAGCCAACAGTTCGGGCAGCAGGAAGGCGTCCCCTCTGGCCTCCCGGGTCATGAGCTCTTTAAGGAGCTTTTGCCGCAGCTTGAAATCCACCGGCCGCCGGTTGTCCGGGTCCACCAGACTGAAGTCCCACAATTCATTCCCCTGGTAAAAATCCGGCACCCCCGGCACCGTGGCCTTGAGCAACACCTGGGACAGGGAATTCAGGGCGCCATAGTAGGCCAGGCGGCCTTGCAGGTCCAAGAAGTCCGGGAGGAATTCATTGTCGGCGTCGTCTCTTAAGATGGCCGCAACAAACTCCAGCACTACCTGCTCATATTCCTGGTGGGGATTATGCCAGAGGGAGTGCACCTTGGCCTCTCGCAGGGCCTTGACGAGGTATTCCTTGAGCCGGTCCTGGAACTCCGGCACCTCTTCTTCCTGGAGCGGCCAGGCTCCCAGGAGGGTCTGGTAGAGGAAAATTTCTTCGTTGGGATCGGGAATTCCTCCGCCGTCCCCGGTTTTCTTTTTGGGAGCATTCCACCGGCGCCACTGATTGAGTTTTTGACCCCAGACCTCCGGCATCTCTGAGAGCACATTGAGTCTGGCCCGGACATCCTCGCTGCGCTTGGTGTCGTGGGTGGAGGTGGCGTTCATGGTGGTTGGCCAGCGGCGCTGCCGCATTTCGTTAAAAGAGTGAAATTCGGCCAGCCCCACGGCATGGCGAAAGCCGCCCACGTCATTGAGGGACACGAGGGGATTATAAACATAGGCTGCAGTGTCCTCCAGCCCCTTGGCCATGATGGGGCCGGTGAACTGTTGCCAGCGGCAGACAAAGCGCAGCCAGGCCTTTTTGTGTTCCTCCGGCAGTCCGGTTTGAAAATCCAGGAGCAGGACCTGCCTTAAAAAAAGCAGGGCCAACTCTCCCAGAACCGGCTGCCGACGCCGGGCTTCGGCCACCGCTTCTTCCACGTAGCCGCGGTCCCTGGCGGAGATATCGTAACTCGAAACATAGGTGCGGTATACGGGGAGGCAGGCGGTTACCTCGATGAGGGCCTGGAGGAGGTCTTGCCGGGAGACATCCATGGCGTGCCGGTCCCTGGCCGCCAGGCCGACCAGTTCTTCCTCCAGGCTCCTGACCTCGCCGCCGAAAAGGGAAGCCATGATATACTTCTTCTGGTCATAGACCACATCGCGCCAGCCTGCCGTGGTCGCCGTGAAATCATGATAAAGCCGCTCCAACTCCCGTAAACCGGCCTCCTGGACAAACAGGTTGTTGACCAGGCCGAGGAAATCGTAACCTGTGGTGCCGCCCACGGCCCAGTCCTCCGGGAGCTGCTCCGCCGCCTCCAGAATTTTCTCCACCACTACATAAAAGGGCTGATCAGCCTCGGTCTTTTTTATGGCCTGGAGCCGGTCCTGGAGGCGCTGCACATAGCCGGCCGGATCGTAGAGTCCGTCGATATGATCCAGGCGCAGGCCGGTGACCTTATCTTCCTCCACCAGTTTGAAGAGCAGATTGTGGGTGGCCTCAAAGACCTGGGGGTCCTCCACCCGGATGCCGATGAGGTCATTGATACTAAAAAAGCGCCGGTAATTGATCACTTCCAGCGATACCAGCCAGTGGGCCAGGCGGTAGGGCTGCTCCCGCAGCAGGTTATCCAACAGATCAAAGCTGGCGGGATCACCCCGGCGGCCGTTAAAAATGCGGAGATTTTCATCCAGGAATTCTCTTAGCCTGGGTGAGTGTTCATAAAGCAGCCACAGGCTTTTTTTGGTCACGTCCCGCCAATGCAGGCGCTCCCGGCGCTTTTTGGCCCCAGTAGTGGTGCGGGGAGGCAGATTCTGGACTAAAGTGATTACCCCCATGATTCTGATAACATCCGGGCTCTCTTCTCCCTGGGCGTTTTTCAGTTCATCCAGGCGGTGGGTCAGCAGCGGGAGGTAACTGTGCAGGTCCAGGGGAAAACTGTGGTCATAGTAATTCACCACAAAGCCCTCCGGGGTCAGCTCCAGGGTCAACTCCTGATCTTCCAGGCACTGTCCATAGGGTCGGCCTAAAACGGGGATTAAGACCTTATGGGCCAGGGTGCGGCAAGGAGGCTGCCAGTCGATATCGAAAAAAACCGCATAGGGAGAGCTCTGGCCGTTTTCCAGGACATCCTGCCACCAGGGATTACCCTTGCTCAGGGCCATGTGGTTGGGAACCACGTCCAGCAGCAGACCCATCTTATGGGAGCGCAACTTTCTGCCCAGGGCGTCGAAGGAGGCCCGGGAGCCCAACTCCAGGTTCAGCTCCAGGGGGTTGGTCACCGAATAGCCGTGTAGACTGCCCCGCCGGGCCTTGAACAGGGGGGAAGCATAAATATCGGAGATGCCCAATTGCCATAAATAGGAGACCACCCCGGAAACCTGGGAGAAAGTGAAGCCGGCGTGCAACTGCAGGCGATAGGTGGCGGTGGGAATGCGAGTCCTGGACATGAATTTCTCCCCATTTTTCTCAGGCGGCAGGAATTGCCAGATTAAGTCGAGTCGTTAAGGACAGAAAAGGTTCAACCCAGGCTTGGGCCGCATCGTCCCCCTGCTGCGCCAGCCATCTCTTTTCGGGATAAACGCGATGCAGCAGATCGTAACATTTATTCTGCACTGTCCAGAGGTTAACCTCAAAAGGCAGGCTGTTCGCCAGTTCCACCAGGGCCCCGAGACGGCGCAGGAGGTCCAGATTGGCCGGATTTACGAAAAACTCCTCGACCAGGCGCTGGGCCGACCGCCGCAGGGTGAATTCCAGGGCTTTGGCGTCGATCTCGATGTGAAGAAGATCTATCTCCCGCAGGAGACCCGAGATAAGGTCCACATCCGGGGCTTCCGCCGCCAAAGCCTGACCGAGGTTATAGTTAAGGACCAATTCGGCGGTGACCCGATAACCCTTGGGCAACGGCGCCCTCAGGTCCGTTAAAAACCGCATGAAAGGCGCATTGTTTCGATAAATCTGATGATGAGCGCTCATAACTTCCTGGAGCGAGGAATCCATAATCTGCTGCAGGACCATGCGCTGTTCGTCCCGGAACAGAGAACGCAGGGAATACATATGGTCACCGAAATGTCCATCCAGGCGGCGGATGGTTTCCGGGAAATCCGCCCGGGCAAAGACCTCCGTCACTTCCCAGGCCATGGCTTCATAGGCTTCCTGACCCTGAAAAAAACTCACGCCACCGATGATATTATGGTCCCCGAAATGCAGCACCGCGAAACTTACGAGGCCGGAGTTATAGGTTATCTTGGAGGTGACCTCAATACGACCGATAACCAGAGTTTTCTTGCCGGTTTCGGTGCGGCGGTAGTCCTGCCGGGTGATGTCGTAGCAGAAAATGCTGTCCTGTTCGCTATAGTCTTCGAACAGGGAGCTGATGCCATAGTGAGCCCCCACTTCCAGGAGGTCCACCATGGCCGGTCTGACAAACTTTTCAAAAATGCGCCTCCCGTCGGCGTGATCCGGGATGTTGCTTTGGGCGGCTGCCAGACGCTGCAAAAAACCATCCTCCAGGTTGTCCGGAAAGAGTTTTCTGGCCATCTGCAGGGCGCGGCCGGCGTACTGGATTACCTGCACCGTCTCGATGCCGGATAGTTCATCAAAAAACCAGCCGCAACTGGTATACATCAGCATGGCGCAACGCTGCACCTCCAGGAGCCGGAGAACCTCGCGCAACTCGTGTTTTTCCGGCTGCCGGTGGGCGTAGTGACCCAGAAAGGCCTGGATCGTGTCCAAGGAGCGGTTCTGGATGACATTAAGATAGTGGTTGCGGGCTGTCCAGGGATCGGTAAACCAATCCAAGGCCTTTTTTTCATAAAGATCAGCCAAGTTATCCCGCAGCCAGTCCAGGGCCTCCCGTAAGGGCTGGCGCCAGCCCTGATGCCAGCCATGATTCATACCGGTGTTGCAGCCGCAGTCCCGCCACCAGCGTTCGACGCCATGGACGCAGCTCCAGGAGGAATTTTCGAAGATCTCAACTTCCATCTCAGGCGGATAATTGGCCAGGTACTCTCCGTAGTTGGTTAAGCGCACCCCTTCTTTTCCCTCGATGTATTTCAAGGCATACGACAGGGCCATCTCTCCCTGCCCGCGGTGGTGGCCGAAGGTTTCCCCATCCGTGGCAATGTGAATAATTTGTGGCCATGGACGCTCGGGGGATATGGCGCCCAGGAGCCTCTCCGCCAGATACTCTCCCCGGGTCAAGAGCTCTCCAAAGGCCACGGCCTTGGAGATGGGGCCGTCGTAGAAAAAAAGGGCGATGGTCCGCCCAGAGGGTAACTTTTGGAGGTAGGCCCGGGTGGGGTCGATGCGCTCGCCGCTGACATCCTCCCAGGGGCCACCCTCCAGGGGCCTGATGCACCGGGCTTGCCGGGGGGCCAGGATGCTGAATTTAATACCCATGTCGGCCATGATGTCCAGGGTTTCCAGGTCCACCGCGGTTTCCGGCAGCCACATGCCCTCGGGCTGCCGCTGGAACCGGCGCCGAAAATCCTGCAGTCCCCAATAAATCTGGGTGTATTTATCCCGGCTGGTGGCCAACGGCATGATCATATGGTTGTAGCATTGGGCCAGGGCCGAGCCATGCCCGGCAAACCGGCGCTGGCTGAGCTGGTCCGCTAACAGAATACTGGCATACACCTCCGGGGCCTTCTGCTCCAGCCAGGCCAGCAGGGTGGGGCCGAAGTTAAAACTGATGTTAGCGTAGTTGTTTGGTATTTCAATGATTTTACCGAATCCGTCCAGAATCCGGGAAGCGGCGTTGGGGGCGTAACACTCTGCGGCTATCCTTTCATTCCAATCATGGTAAGGGTAAGCCGAATCCTGTAATTCAATATCCTCCAGCCAGGGATTTTCCCGGGGAGGTTGATAAAAATGCCCGTGTATACAAATATAGCTTTCCATATATATTATTCCATTTCCCTACTCAAACAGATACAGGAGAAAGGCGCCAAGGTAATGTCATCTCCCTCCAGATAATCATCGGTCCCCAGAGCCGGCGCGCCGGGACCGGCCCAGCGGATATCGGCGGAATCCAGGCGGAGCCGCCAGACCCCGGCGGGCGTGGGAGCCGGTAATGATTGAGGCTTGTCACTGAAATTTAAGATAACGCCATAGTGCTGCTCGTCGTTTCCATACAGGAGGCTGAGAGCGGCCTGGCGGTGATGGACGGTTACCAGGGGGTACGAGCCGCCCAGATCCGCTTTCTCGATCATCTCCCGGCGCAGCCTGAAGAGGAGCTGATAAAAGCGCCGCAACACCTGGTGGCGGCCCCTCTGCTGCAAAACGGGATTGGGGCGGCTGCGCTGAAACGTTTCCGGGTCCTGGGGGTCCGGCGGTTCTTGCTGCCACCCGAAGGCAGCGAACTCCTGGGCCCGGCCCCGGCGCACCGCCTCGATGAGGTCCGGATCGTCGTGGCTGACAAAATAGAGAAACGGGGCGGTCTCTCCATACTCTTCACCCATAAAGAGCAGCGGGGTGAAAGGGGAAAGAATCACGGCCGCGGCGGCCAGTTTCTGGCCCTCAAAGGAAGTCAGCCGACTCAGGCGCTCCCCCAGGAGCCGGTTGCCGATCTGATCGTGATTCTGGGCAAAGGCCACAAAACGGCAGGGCAGGATATCCCGGGAGGAAGAGCCGTGCCGGCGCCGGCGATAACCGGAATACTGCCCGGAGTAGATAAAACCCTCGCGATAAGCCTTGGCCAGGTGCTCCAGGCCGCCGAAGTCTTCATAATAGCCGTCCCGTTCCCCGGTGAGCAGAACCCGCAAGGCATGGTGGAAATCATCCAGCCAGTGGCAATCCAGGCCATAGCCGCCCACCTCCGGCGGTCTGAGGTGTTTGACGTCGTTAAGGTCGCTCTCCGCCATCAGGTAGACCCGGCGACCCAGACGGGCCGCCTGCTGATGCACCGCGGCACCCAACTCCGCCAGGAACGGCTGGGCCGAATTGTCCATGACGGCGTGCAAAGCATCCAGCCGCAAGGCGTCGATGTGAAATTCCTTTATCCAAAAAAGGGCGTTGTTGATAAAATACTCCCTCACCCAGTCGCAATAAGCCTGGTCATAATTGATGGCCTGGCCCCAGGGGGTCCGGTAACAGTCGGTAAAATAGGGTCCGAAATCCCCTAAATAGTTTCCTTCGGGACCCAGGTGGTTGTAGACCACATCCAGGATGACGGCCAGGTTCAGGCGGTGGCAGGCGTTCACCAGCCTTTGCAGCCCCTGGGGGCCGCCGTAGGAGTTGTGCACCGCATAAGGATAGACCCCGTCATACCCCCAGTTGCGGTCTCCGGGGAACTGGGCCACCGGCATCAACTCAATGGCGGTGACGCCCAATTCCTGCAATTCCCCTAAACGGGGGATGATGCCGTCGAAATCGCTCTCCGGAGTGAACGTCCCCACGTGGAGTTCGTATATCACATAGTCCTGCAGGGAAAGGCCGATCCAGGTCTGGTCTTCCCAGGGAAAGTCCAGACTCACCACCTGGGAAGGCCCGTGCACCCCCTCGGGTTGCCATCGGGAGGCCGGGTCGGGGCGGTCCAGCTCCCCGTTTAGACGGTAATAATAGAGGCTTCCGGGGGATATCCTTTCGAACAGGCCGAAAAAATAACCCCCCGCCTTTTTCAACGGGAGCAGTCGCTCCAGGGGAGAAAGCACCCTGACTTCTACGGTCTCGGCCCTGGGAGCCCAGACGCGGAAGGCGCAACGGTTCTCATCCTGATAACTGGCCCCGAGTATCTCAGAAAACCTCACGACACACCTCCGACTCCCCAAAAAGACGGCCTGTTGGTTGCGGGGTGCAGGGCATGATGGCGTACACGCCGGGAAAGGGGAAAAAATTAGAAGTTGGCTGGAAAGTTGCGTAACTACGATTCAGCGAGTTTCGGTTAACGTTATTTCAGATAGATTACTGAAAAATAGCTCATCGGTTGTGGGCGGCAGAAAGCAGCCATCATCGCCTCAGGCAGTCTTGGTGAAGGCGATTATAGCAAAAAATCTTAAAATTGACAACTTCTCCTTACTTTACAAGGACAGGACAAATGCTTAATTACAGGAAAGGTCCATGACCTAGGGGGCCCCCCCGATGATTAAAATCCCCCCTGACCTCCCTTTAGAAAAGGGGGGAATTGAGGTAGACTTTAAAAGTCCCCCTTTTGTAAAGGGGGATTTAGGGGCAATACTGTTCACTTAAGCTAAAAGCAAGATTACTGGTGGCACAGGCTTTCCAGCCGGATCGAGATCCTGTGCAAGGCGTGCCCGGCCCGCCCTCCGACTCATCTGCGTGCCCCAGTTTCCCTATTTTCGACCTGGTGCTCTGGTGGACTCCGGGCAAGGGAACAATACCATTTTTATCAAGATTAAGGAGAAAACCATGTCGCAGCTTAAACCAGGGGATCAAGCCCCGGATTTTACTCTCACCGATCAACAGGGACAGACCGTCACCCTGGCTGATTTTCAGGGGAAAAAAATACTGCTGTTCTTCTATCCCAAGGCCTTGACCTCGGGATGCACCAAGCAGGCCTGCAGCGTCCGGGACGCCCGGGAGGAGTTGGCGGATTTGGGGGTGATTGCCCTGGGCATAAGCCCGGACCCGGTGGACTTGCAGAAGAAATTCGCGGGCAAGCACACCCTCGGGTTTCCCCTGCTCTCGGACCGGGACCACGCGGTGGCCTCGGCTTACGGCGTCTGGGGCGAAAAATCCATGTACGGTAAGAAATATGAAGGCATCATCCGCTCCGCCTTTCTCCTGGACGAGGATGGCAGGATCATCCAGGCCTGGTATAAAATCAGCCCGGAGCAGACCGTGCCCCGGATGAAACAGGCCCTGGCCGGGGGGTGAGGGAGAGACAGGAAAAAGGGAAAAGGGAAAAGGGCAGAGGGAAGAGGCGTCGGTAATGCCAGGCCGCTATAGGGCGGCTCGTGGCCGGCGACATGGCCTGCACGGCACGCCCTATAAGCCCGGATCTTTGAAGCGTGGACTTCGAACTTTGCACAGGTTTTACGAGTTATACCACGTTCGGTTTGGAATCCAACCCTCTGGTATCTCAACTATCTAAAAATAGACAATATTTTAACCTGAAACTGGAAACCGGAAACGGTATTAGAGGGAAAAAATTTTTTCGGCGCCTTCGTTCCAGCCCTGCCAGAGGAAATCATCCAGGCGGTTATCTGCCAGGACACGGAAGGCATACCTGGCCTGCTCGATATAAAAAGCGCAGTACGGCGCCGGCGCCGCCATAGTTCCTGTGGTGGTATAGACTTCCGCAGGGCAGGGGGAGCCGCAGAAATGGCGGATGGCGCAACTGCCACAGGGCTCAAAGTCTTCCACCTTTCTGGTAGTGACCGGTCGGAAAGCCACGGAATCGAGCACTTCCGGAAGATCATCCTGAAAAACATTCCCTCCTTTGAACTCCGGCAGGCCGATGAATTCACTACAGGGGAAGAGGTCGCCGTTGGCCGCCAGGGCTAAAAAGCAACGCCCGCCGCCACACGGGGAGATATCGCACATCAGCCGACGGGCCGTGGGCGCGGCGATGGCCAGGAGAATGTTAGCGAAGTTGGCGATGACGAGTTTCCGGCCGGTCTCCTGATAGAGTTCCCAGGTGCGGTCCAGGGCCTTGATAAAGCGCTGGGCCAACTCATGGTCCTCCGGTTTTAGCTGCCGACCGCCCGGCTGGGTGCAGCGCACCGGGTTGAGCAGGGCCATATCAACTCCAACACCATGAAAAAACTCGATAATATTAGTGAGATGTCCCACGTTTGCCTGGGTCACGGTGCAGATGACGCTGTAGTTGGCATACCCGGTCAGTTTTTTTAAAACTTCCGTTACCTGGCCGAAAACGCTTTTCCTACCCCAGGTCTGCCGGGTCCGGTCATGGAGCGCGGCCAGATGCGCGTCCAGGGAAATTCCCAGGCTGACGTTGTGCTCCCGGATGAAATCGAGGGCCCCATCATCCAGCAGGGTGGCGTTGGTCTGGATGCCGAACCGGAAGTGTTGACCGAATTTCTCTATGGCGGCAAAGATGACATCTTGTCGGAGCATGGGTTCACTGCCGTGAAAAATAATCTGGGGTAGGAACACCCCGGCCTGCTGGTCGGTCTGAAAATACCCGGCCAGGATTTCCAGGGCTCGGAACACGTCCGCGACAGGCATATCCGCCCCGGAGCGGCGCATGTCCTCGGGCAGGTAACAATAATGACAATTGAGGTTGCAGCGCTCCGTGGGGTTAAAATAGACCGCCGAGGGCTTCAGGCCGAAACGCAGGGCCTGCATTTCCGCCTGCAACCTGTCCTGGTGCGACGAAAAGGCCTGGGCCAGTTCTTCTCCCAAAAGGAAGGATGCCGCCTGATTTCGGGGCGCCAGGGTCCAGAAGGCGCTGTCAGCCTGGATCACCGCCACATAATCGGAGTGGCCGATATCACAAAGGTCAAACCGGGGGCCCGGCCCCACATTGACCCGGGCCCCGTGAGGGTTAAGAGCGGAATTCAACGATAATACCCCTTTAGGAATTTTTCTTATCCAACAGAATGTAATGGGCAAGACCGGTATTGTCACCGTTCAGCCCGCAACTGTAACGGAAACCGAAGGGTTTGGGCTCCCTGGAAGTAATTTGTGCCTCGTACCTCTGATTGTGCTTTCCCATTGTTTGTTTTTCCTCCTTTTTTTGAATAGTTCTAAATAAATAAGGGAGTCCCGTACGTAGACGGAACTCCCTTTACCATCGGCAGCTCAGTTATCGGCAGCAAGCAGGTCTTCTGGCTTTCGGCTCAACCGGGCCTGATCAGCCTTCCCATGAAGGTTAACCTACACAGTGGCCGGGTTCTATCCCTTGATCAGCCCGTCCCCGATTACAGCGGCGGGACCGCCACGGACTTGCACCGTGTTCCGAGATGCTTACTGAATCATTTATACCTCATTTTTAAAAGTATTGCAAGGCCAATAATCCTAAAATTTTTCTCCCCTGGAAGGCGATGACTATTTTTCATCATTTTCCGCCAGACAGGGGGGCAGCGTAGTCGTCAGTTTATCCGGCCAGCTATAGGCGCAGTGGTAATAAAAAGGGTCGTCAATGAAGCAGACGCTGAATTCCTCATAAATCAGATAAGCGCAGCGGAAACAGCACTCCGGCAACTCGTCTTTGAGACAGAAGGGCACGCTGTGCTGCCCAATGCGGAACTCTTCAGGCTTAATCATAAATTTTTTCCAGTGTTGAGAGGGATTATTTCTGATCAGTTTTCTGGCTAGACATGATCTCTAAGGCTAGCGGTCCTGTTAGGTCCATCCACCACCATTTCCGCGCCGAGGGGCAGGATGAAGTTGTCCGGCTGGTGGCCGGCGGGCAGGCCGGCCAGGACCGGAATCCCTAAAGATTTCCCCATTTCGGCGAATAGCTCCCAGACCTGCTGTTGTTTGCCGCAACAGGTGAAACTTCCCAGGACCATGGCTTTCAGACCGGAGAGGCTGCCGGACAAACGGAGGTGCTGCAGCAGGCGGTCCAGGCGGTACGGGGCCTCGTTGTGGTCCTCCAGAAACAGCACCTGACCGGTCAGGGAAAGGGCAAAGGGCGTGCCCAGGAGATGGCAGATGGTGGTGAGGTTGCCGCCGATGAGAGGGCCACAGGCATATCCAGGGGCCAACACCTGGAGGTCCCGGAAGCAGACGCAGGATGGCTCCGGCCGGGTAAGCACCCGGAAAAAGTGGTCCCGGGCCCGGCTTGATATCTCCCCCAGGTGGGCCACGGTGGGCCCGTGAAAGGTGACCACCCCGGCTTGCTGGGTAAAGCGGCACAACAGATTGGTAATGTCGCTGAAGCCGATAAAATACCGGGGACGAGCCGCCAGCAGGGAGTAGTCCAGGTGCTCTAAGATCCGGAGGGTGCCGTAGCCCCCCCGGGCGCAGATTATCCCTTTAACCTCGGTGTCCAGGAGGGATTGCTTTAAAAACTGGCAGGCCTGCAGATCGGCATCACCTTGAAAAGGCCGGGGCATAAAGATTTCCGGACCATGAGACAGGCGGAAGCCCCACTTTTCCAGCCAGGCGGCCCCGGCGGCAAACAGGTCCGGGGCCACCGGGCTGGCCGGGGCCACCACGGCCAACCGGTCCCCCGATTTTACCGGGGCCGGCCAGATGATGGCTTTTTTCGAATAGCTTGACGTCGGTTCCGGAGTCATAAGAACATTTCCCTGGCAGGCGCCAACCTCCAGTTCTGTGCCATCGCTGCGGCGACCTGGAGGTCGGCGCTGCTATCGGGACACATCGCCGCAGTAACGCAAATAGCTTGTTAACTGTCTTATCTTAACGTATTATAGCTGAAACAGGCAAGACTGAATGGCATGGATATGAGTAACAGTGTCAGAGGGGGCAACCACTCTGTTCTCATTGCGGCGGTATTTCTTCTGTTCCTGGCCCTGGGAACTTTTTTCCGGCTCTATGGCCTGGGGGACCGGAATCTGTGGACGGACGAGGCCTGGGTGGCCGTGGCCGCGACCCAGCCCACGCCGGCCCTGGCCTGGCAGGAAGGCAAGTCCACCCCGCCCCTTTACCTGCTGACGGTATGGCAGATGGCGCAGTTAGCCGGGAAGAGTGAGGCGGTCCTGCGTTTCACCTCAGTGCTGTTCGGCCTGGGCGCCCTGCTGCTGTTCTGGCCACTGGCCCGAGCTCTGCTTCCTCCCGGCGGGGCCCTGGCGGCCTTCGCCCTGGCCGGCGTTTCCACCCGCTGGGTTTATTTTTCCAAGGAATTGAAGCAGTACAGCGCCGATATGTTCTTTGCCGTGCTGGTCTTTTTCCTGGTGGAAAGACAATTGCGCCGGCAGGGTCAGGGCGGCTGGCTGCTCTTTACCCTATTGCTGGCCCTGGGTTTGGGTTTTTCCCACCCCTTGATTTTCCTCCTGCCGGCGGCGGGGTTAGTGTTGTGGTGGCAGCTCCCTCAGGCCAGACGAGCCGTATTTTTCTCCTTTGTCGCTGTCGGCCTGATTTTTCTTTCGTACTATTGGTTTTTCTTTCGCGGCCAGGTAGACCCGGAACTGCTGGTGTACTGGCAGGCTGATTTCCCCCCGCTAACCTCGGCCAGGGATTTCCTGGTGTGGTTGGCAGCGGCCTGGAACCGTTATGTGGGTTATTTTTTCCTCTACTGGAGCAAACCCTTCGGTTGGCTTTTTCTCATTACAGGGCTGGTTTATTTTACCAGAAGGTCCAACTCCCGGGTCATCTGGTATTTCCTGGTGCCCATACTGACCACCCTGGCCGCAGCCCTGGCCCACCGTTATCCTTTCATGGGCCAGGCCGGGGGGGTGCGCCTGATGATGTTCACCGCGCCC
>Ga0194125_10004766_pt1 | contig 21023 bp, 19 predicted proteins | sample TA2KigC250mmetaG_FD_148626 | JGI IMG/M metagenome (GOLD analysis project Ga0194125, IMG submission 148626) | Freshwater microbial communities from Lake Tanganyika, Tanzania - TA2015034 Kigoma Deep Cast 250m | ecosystem: Environmental > Aquatic > Freshwater > Lake | place: Tanzania: Lake...
CTTCCTCTAATAATTCTGGGGCTAACATTACGCACGTCACTGTTTTCGGTGTGTATCGATCTTGAATCGATTCATGAGTAGTGACGATGTTTCGCTCAATCAAACGTTTAATCATGGCATGAATGGATGTTACCTCCAATAATGAGGAAAGAACTTTAAGGTCGCATTCGTCTCGATTTTCCAAAATTGTGACGAGTTCTTGCTCCTTCTCAGAAAGGTGATCTAGTTCCGGGACATAGGCAGGATGTAGAAGAATTTTTGTTTCACTTGCAAGTTTGAAATTAGCAGGAAGTGCGGCATTCATAACATCACCGATTGGCGCCATATAATACGAAGCAATCCATTGCCAGAAACTATATTGAATTGAGGAAATAATTGGAGTTTCATCAAGGAGGTGCTCAATATATTTTACCTGATAAAGGGTAGGCACTTCTTGATGAATACGCGTTATGATACCTGTTTGCAGTTTATTTTTACCGAAGGGTACAATTACTCTTACTCCAAATTTAACCTGGTCATTTAATTCGAAGGGTACGCGATACGTAAATTCCTGGTGGATGGGCACAGGAAGAATAACATCCACAAAATAGGTTATGCGCTCGCTCATTCAAAATTATTGACAATACCATGTGTTACCAATGTCACCAGGATGATTGGAGCAGAAACCTTTCCCGTTGTTGAGTGGGCCTGTGCAAAGTTCTTTTGTACTGTTCTTATCTATAGCGCGAATATAGGCTTGAGCTGCACCAACTGAAAAGGGTTTGTAAAATCGCACAGTTTGTCTGGATGAAAAGACTCCAATTACCATTCCTCCATTATTTATTTCCAAATTCGTGTAAGAGGGTTTCGATTGAGCCAAAGAAGACGATGGTTTATTAACTAAAATGTAGTTGTATAATGCTTCAGAGCCACCGGTAAAGGTAATCCACATACCCTTAAATGTCCTTCGCGTAATTGAGGCATCATTTGTGCAATTTTGAGTCATCAATTCATAAAATGTCTTTCCTTGTACTGTAAATGTGCGAGAATTATTCGGATTGACATCTGATTCACCTATTTTCCAATTAAATGATTTAACGGATGTATCTGCTAATGAAATTTCATTAAACTCTACGTCCATTTGAGCACTTAAAATGTAAGAGTTTCCCGTATTTGAGACCGTTAATGGTGCCCCCAAATATTCTGCAGGTGAGTCAACAAACTTAAATTTAAAATTTTGTCCAGAGGAAGGTGCAGTTATCCCTTTTACCAATTGTGTTTCAGATTTCACGGTATATTTTCCGCCGTTAACCACAACAGTTAGTTTGTATGTTGCTGCAGGATCCAATGATGACAATTGTGGATTAGAGGAAGTTTGAATCGTTCCAAAAACAGGTGTATTCTTGGTTGGAAGGGTTTTAAAATAATAAACTTTTTCTTGAGGGGCGTAAAATACGCCGTTTGTCTCTTTTGTATCTAACATTGTATCCTTTAGAATCCAGGACCGGATTAAATTTTCATTCAGGTATTCTTCCACTGTAACTTCAACTTCGTCGAAATAATTTGAATCAGGGATTTGAGCGAAATCCAACGCATTTCCCGGTCCAATAAATGCTCTATTCACCTTAATGTAATGCAGTGAGTCGGCATGATCTAATAAACCATATACAACTACGGTTTCTTTAAAGGCACCTCGAAAATCAATTTTATCGTTACAACTGCATAATGCCGTTAGGCAAATAAAAAGTATTCCGACTATTTTCATTTTATTTTTCAATAGCTATCAGTTCTACCTCAAATACAAGGGGCATGTAGGGCTTTATAGCGCTCCCAGGTTGTGGATTTGCTCCATATGCGAGTTCTTGAGGAATGTAAAATTTGTATTTAGCACCGACTGACATCAGTTGGAGGCCTTCGGTCCAACCGGGAATTACCTGATTCAGGGGGAAAGATGCAGGTTCTCCGCGTTTTACCGAAGAATCAAATACCTCGCCTTGCGGCGTGGTTCCGTGATAATGAACCTTTACTTTTGACGTTGCCTTTGGTTTTGGCCCCTTTCCTGGCTTCATTACAATGTATTGCAACCCTGATGCTGTAACTTTAACTTTTGGATTTTTCTTGTTATTTTTTAAAAAGGCTAGACCGTCGTTCATTTGTTTCTCCGTAAAAGCTTTTTCAACCAACTCGCTCATCCTTTCTTGTATTTTCTGTTTTTCACTTTCGTTGATTTTGGATTTATCGTTCAATGCATCTTGGAAACCATTTTCTACCATTTTTAAATTAAAAACGTTTTCAACACCAAATTCTTTGAGTTGAACAACAAGCATATACTTGTCAAATTTCCCCAAATAAAAAGACCCAGAGTCAAGATTGGAGGGATTAAAATCTTGGCCATCAGGACCGATGAGCTCAGTAATTTTTTTATTCATCTTCTGAACGGTCTGCGAATCGATGGATATTGATTCTTTGAACCCTTTAATCAGCATTTCTTTGTTCAGTTCACCGTAGAATTGTGCATTTTTTAAATTTTCAACGCGAGTTGTACCGAGGAAATAAGAAATTGTGTCTTCTTTATTATTAAAATTCACATTAGCAGTTGTTACACTTTTAGTACTTTCACTACTTTCACTACTTTCACTACTTTCATCAGAATTTCCACATGAGGTTGAAACGATTCCTAAACTTAAAAAAGAAACTACAAAAAATTTATTCATGACTAATTAACAGATAATAATTCAACATCAAATATAAGTGCACTATATGGTTTTATCGGACCTCCGGGATGAGGAGTTGCTCCGTAAGCTAATTCTTGAGGAATATACAGTCGGAATTTGGAACCTGTGGACATCAATTGTAGCGCTTCTGTCCATCCCGCTATTACCTGTTGCACACCAAATGTTGCGGGCTGTCCTCGTTGCACCGAACTATCGAAAACAGTTCCGTCAATGAGTGTTCCATGATAATGCACGCTTACGTTATCGCTTTTTGTTGGTTTTACACCTTCGCCTTCAACGATCACTTCATATTGTAAGCCAGAAGAAGTAATGTTAACGCCTGATTTGTTTGCGTTTTCTTTTAAAAACAACTCACCTTCCTCTTTTGTCACTTTGTGGAATTTTTCTTTTTGTTGATTCACATACTCTTGGATGGCGGTATTCGCTTCTTGCTCTGAAAAATTTAGCTCTTGATTCGTAAAAACTTGCGTAATTCCTTTAACCAAAAGATTGGTGTCCAATTCAGATAGGTCTTGAGATTTTAGACTTTGACCAATACTTACACCTATTGCCAAACTTGCTTTTTCGTGAAGGTTTAAAGATGAAAATTCCATAGGCTACGAATTTACGGATTTATTCTTGTTTCGCTTATCAAAATTCAAACTTGTAACCTATATTTTTACCTTCCGTATGCATTTTTGATGGATTTTTCATTTAAATACGCCCAGTATAGTCATTTTAATTTATTGTCTAAAAAAGATCAGAAGCTTGTTGATGCTGCATTTGAGGCAATGAACAAAGCATACGCACCATATAGTGAATTTCAAGTTGGTGCAAGTGTTTTATTAGGGAATCGCCATGTAGTATTGGGGAATAATCAAGAAAATTGGCCTATCCATCGGGATTGTGTGCGGAACGCGTGGCTTTGTTCTATGCAGGAGCAAATTATCCGAATGAAGTTATCGATACAATTTGTATTGTAGCCAAGGGTTCACTCATTTCTAAAGAATTGCAGATATCTCCATGCGGTGCATGTCGACAGGTTATGATTGAAAGTTCTATGCGACAATCCGCTCCAATTCGTGTCATCATGGTAAATCAAGATAATCGTACCTTAGTTATTGATAGAGCCGAGGATCTTTTACCATTTACTTTTTTTAAATAAGTTTTTCTTTTCAACAATTGTAAAAAAAAGGTATTGTGGCGCTTATATTTGTAGGCTAATTTTTATTTATGAATTCTTGGTTTACAGTCAAAGTGAAATATACAAAGCAACTGGATAATGGTACTTTTCGGAGAGTGGCGGAATCCTACATGTTGGCCGCCATGACATTCACCGACGCAGAAGCCCGGATATATGAGGAATTGGGTTCTTCAATTCGCGGCGAGTTTTTAGTTATGGGAATTGCCAGAACGGACCTTCAGGATATTTTTCAATACGACGATTCAAAAACATGGTTTAAATGTAAAGTTTCCTATGATAAAGTTGACGACGAAGCGGATAAAAAGAAGACCATTGCGCAGAACTTTTTGGTATCTTCGGATACTGTAAAAGAGGCGTACGAACGAATCCAAGAGAGTTTAGCATCCTTGATGATTGACTACACCATTACGGCGATTACAGCTTCCTCCATTGTTGAAATTTTCCCGTACAGGGCAGAGGATGTTGCTTCTCCGGCAAGGAGAATAAATCAAGTGATTGACGAGGTAATGGAAAATCCAAAGTCAAAGGGTATTGTATTCAGCGCAGCGGGATCGAGCGAAGACGAAGCTTTTGAGGATTTAGACAGTGACAGCGAAATAGTGGACAATTACACACCTGAGGAAGAATGAGCGAAGAATTGAAAAAATTACGAGATGATCACAAAGATTTCTTGGGTGATAATTTGGAAAACCCGCCTTTGTGCCCGCTTTCATTATTTTCAGACTGGTTTGATGCAGCGGTGAGAGGTCAGGAACTTGAATCAAATGCACTTTGTTTATCAACGGTTGGGAAGTCGGGTATACCCTCCTCGCGGATCGTCTATTTAAAAGAAATGAAAGAGGAGACATTTATTTTTTACACCAATTACAACAGTAAAAAAGGGGAGGAACTCGACCAGAATCCGAATGCAACCATGTTATTTTTTTGGCCTAAACTCCAGCGTCAAGTGCGCATTACAGGGCTTGTTTCTAAAATTTCTGAACAAGACAGCGATGCTTACTTTTCGTCGCGACCGCGGGAGAGTCAGTTAGGTGCATGGGCATCACATCAGTCTGAGATTTTACATAGTAGGGCTGAGTTGCTCTCACGATTAACAGATTTAGCAGTGCAATTTCCCAGTGATGTACCGCGGCCGGCGCACTGGGGTGGGTACGCGCTTCTTCCCTCAGAAATGGAGTTTTGGCAAGGCCAACCGTCGCGCCTTCACGATCGAGTGGTTTATGAGCGGTTCGCGAATTCATGGAGAACAATACGTAAAAATCCCTAATGAGGAAGGAACCTGTATGCTTAAACCTTTCGAACGGAATTCGACTTGTTCACTTGCGCGTTCCGAATCAGGTCGCCCATATTGGTTTTTTTTTCGCTGCAGGTGCGCGATTTGAAAGCTCCAAGCAGATGGGGCTTGCTCATTTTATTGAGCATTGTGTTTTCAAAGGCACAGAAAAAAGAAAGGCCTACCACATCCTTTCGCGAATTGATGCAGTTGGAGGAGAATTAAATGCTTACACTGCAAAAGAGGAATTGTGTTTGTATGCCTCTTTTTCTAAAAAGTATGCCCCTCGCGCTGTTGAGCTATTGGCCGATATTGCCATTCGTTCTACTTTTCCCCAACGAGAAATAGCGAAGGAAAAGGAGGTAATCATTGATGAACTCAATTCATACATGGATTCGCCGTCTGAGCGGATATTCGACGACTTTGAAGCACGCTTGTTCAAAGGACATAGTTTGGGGTATAACATTTTAGGTACCAAGCAGACAGTTCAAAGTTTCAATACGGAAGATCTAGTCAGGTTTACGAAAAATTTTTTTACACGGGACAATTTGGTTGTTTCATATGTTGGGAGTTCATCTGTAGAAAAAATATCCTCACAACTTGAATTGCACTTAGCTGAAATGCCGGAGACCGGCCAGAGACCGGCCATGCTTCATTTTTCGGATTATCGACCGTTCGAACACCGGGAGAAAGAGGCGAATTTTCAAACGCATTCCATCCTTGGTTCAATTGGTCCGAGTTACCATGACAAAAATCGTGTTGCCATGGCACTGTTGATCAATGTTTTGGGTGGTCCCGCATTGAATTCAAGATTAAATTTAAGTATTCGTGAAAAATATGGCTTGGCTTATTCTGTGGAAGCTAATTATCAAGCATATGCAGATACAGGATATTGGCAGGTTTATTTAGGAACTGAGTCAAAAAATTTAGAGCGTGCACAGAGTTTGGTTATAAAGGAATTAGACCGCATGATCAATAAATCTTTTACAACCATTCAACTTCATCGGGCGAAAGAACAATTTAAGGGTCAATTGGCCTTAGGAATGGACTCTAATTCCGGGGTTATGCAGGGATTGGGGAAAAGTATGCTGATTTTTAATCAAATAGATACGCTATCTGAAATTCATGCTTCCATTGATAGAGTCACTACTCATCAACTCAACGAGATTGCTCAGCAATATTTAAGACCAGATTTGAGATCCATTTTGGTTTATGATTGTTAGGTTGATTTCAACTTTGTACTCGTTCGTTTTAAATTTCAATCCCCTTTGTAAAGTTGATGTTAGGAGGAGTAGATGCCTTTGAAAAGTGTGAAGCACTTAATTCAAGATAAATAAAAAAAGCGGACATTAGCCCGCTTTTCCTAACTTTAAACTAAACTATATACTATTTATCAGATTCAGATTTTGCCAAAGTGTAAATGACCAATCCGAAACCAATTTTATTAATCGCATCGGCAATGTTATAAGCAATATCCATAGCCACTGCAGCCTCTTTAGGATCAGTTACGAATGTCGTTCCAAATAACCCACCTGGCGTTCCTAAAATATAACCTAATGGATATATTGCCCAACCGACCAATACAAACCACGCAAGGATGCGCGTAGCTTTGGCCACAGAAGGTCCTGCTGTTTGAGCCAAACTAGCAACTTCACCAAACCAAATGAGGTATGCAATGTAGAAATAAGCAGCGCCTGAAATAACCCCCCACAAAACACTGTCCGCACGATAAACTGTTTCACCAAAATAACCCGCAACCAACATGATGACTGATGCAAAAATTAATTTCCAAAGCAAACTAGCTTTTGCACCCGCTTTTTTGGTGATTAGATAAAACTCAACACACATTAATGGAACGGTTAAAATCCAGTCTACATAGCGGAAGAATGTAGGTGAATCACCAGTCTCAAGGTTATAACTTCTCATGTAGTAATAATGCACTGCTGCAATGAAAGTTATGAGTCCTGAAACTAAAACTGAGGTTCTCCATTTTTGAGGAACGTTGTTCAACTCGAAAAAGAAAAATACGGATGCGGCCATCATGGCCATTGTGCCGATAAAAAACGTAAACGCTACATAGTTGTCTTGCGCTATCGCTACTGTAGATAATAACATAATTTAATAATTTAATTTTTCCTACTCTGTTTTGGATTTTCGGAATTCTCCATCGTTTTAACTAATATAAAACAACACTGTTTTAATTTTGTTTAAAAAAAAATAAAAAAAGTTAAACAAAATAATTTTTTAGGAAGAATCCGAATAGGAAATTTTTAAAATGGCAAGAACCGATTAACTTTCCATTTTTATTTTTTTTTGAATTATTTTTATTTTATTGACCTTAGGTTTTTATTATTAAGGAAAGTCGCCAATATTCAAGAAACGTAACTACCTGGTGGTAAAAATTATGAAATTTAAGATCTTCCGATATTTTGATTAACGACGCTGTGATTTTAATTGACCCCGCCTCACGGCATCAACTACAACTTTATATATTTTACAAATTCAGTTTTTTTGTCCTTCTCTTCAAACTTACCTGTAAAGTGAGAGGTTACGGTACTGCTGCTAACATCTTTCACTCCCCTTGACGAAACACAAAGGTGTGTAGCATCTATAACAACTGCGACATCCTCTGTTTCGAGTACTTTTTTCATAGCCTCACTGATCTGCATAGTCAAACGTTCTTGTACCTGAGGACGCTTTGCGAAATGTTGGACAATTCTGTTGATTTTGGATAGGCCAATAACTTTTCCTGATGATATGTATGCAACGTGTGCTTTACCAATAATTGGCACGAAGTGGTGCTCGCAATTAGAATAAAAAACAATGTTTTTTTCAACGAGCATTTGGTTGTAATTATATTTATTTTCAAATAGCTTTATATAGGGAAAATTTGCGGGATTTAGGCCGCTAAATATTTCTTTTACATACATCTTTGCTACGCGTTTTGGTGTACCGCTCAAGCTGTCATCTTTGCGATCCAAACCCAAGATATCCATTATCTGACCGAAGTGCACAGCTATTTTCTCAATTTTTTCTGCATCGCTCAATTGGAAGGCATCCGATCTTAAAGGAGTTTCAGCAGATGTACTCACGTGTTCATCCCCGTATTCATCAATTAAAATATCGATAGCATCAATTACGTCTATGCCATCAGCGTCGCTGTGTATGTAGTTTTGTTTCATGTGTTATTTTAAACATTAAACAAAATAATGTTCATTTAGTTTTGTGTTAACGTGTATTGAATAAGAAACCGACCAAGTCTTAGAGGTTGTAAGAGGCTTTCAGCAACAATTAAATCCTAAGACTGAACAGAAGTTTAATTCAGTTTTTTTGACTCAACAGAAACATACCATACCTTATAATGTTTGGCGATGTCGGTTCTTAGCGCATAAAGTACTTTTGATTTTTCTCTCTCCGATACTTTCCCCTCGAGTCATGATCAGTCCTTTCTCTGGAAGGTAAATGTCAAAGAGTTCGTATCTCAGTAAAATATTGGATTAAGATATCGGCGTGTAATGGCATTTTTTAGACTTTCAATTTAGTTTTACAGCATTTTAATATAGGACTCCCGTCCAAACCGCACAACGCATCGTTAAAGAGAAGTCTTATGTGGCTGTAGGAATTAAGAAATCCTAAAATGCATCAATGTTTTAGGGATTTTGTTTTAACAGACTTTTCTCTGCAAATTTTGAAGGGGGGACGGTTTATCTCCTGGTATCTTGTCTTTCAACATTTGTAATTTTACTAAATATTTTTGTGTCTACACTATTGGTAGTCATTTGTAAGCATCTTCAACAAGAGTCTTGAACTGTTGAAAATACTGAAATGGACAACGCGTCCAGAACGTAAAAAACCCAGATAATCTGGGTTTTTCGTTTTTAATTATCGAAATAAAATTTAATTGTCCGACGAGATTCTTTCAAAACTCTAATTTTTTCTGGATTTTCTCGAGAAGCGAAATACTCAATAGGTTCATTATTTTCTCTGCTGCCATTTTTATTTAAATCTATGAAACAAAGCGCAAAATAATTTCCCTCTTCGAGTAAATTAATAGATGTCGAATTATACTCTACAATTACCTTTTCTTTATCATTTTCATCTTTTTCCACCATATAAAAGTTCTGGGATTCTGAAGGTTTGCCTTTAAATTCTTTGTTATCATAAAATTCTACAACAACAGGTGTTGTGGTTCTATCAAATGGAATCGACATTGGAATGTTAATCTCAAATACAGTTTCATTCGTATTATTAAAAAAAGCAGCATCATCCCCATCTTTACAAGAAAAGATAGATAACAGCATAGCAGAAATAAATAAGTATCTCATAAAAAATAATTTTAGTTACCCATACTAACGTGTGTTTCTTTAATTTATTGTGTTAATCGGTGTTTTAATTTTTTTTGGAGTTTTAATACATTTTTAATCTTCTCGGGATTAAATTTCCAAAAGATATTACGTTCTTGTTTCATGAATAGTGAATTTCCTGATTTTATAAAAGCTACACTCCTTTTAAACTCGTGGTTCTCTACACCCCTATGAACGAGGGAAAATTGACGATATTGATACCCCATAGTTATTTAATGAGCTTATCGGAAATAAAACAATTTTGGGTTCAATAACCACGAACAATACGATTTATGATACCTTGACAACGAATATTTAAGACACAACCTACATCACTGTGAGTGATACACTGCTCACCACCGTAACCGATACGCTAATTATCAATACCGCCTTGAGTTTACCCGCTCCGAACAATGAACATACAATTTTGATATATCCGAACCCGACAAGTGACCACATTACCATTGACAATGGAAACTATGTGGCTCTGACCAGGTACAGCATAACAATTACAAACTCCTCCGGTCAACAAGTATTCCAAAGTGCAATAAACCAAAGACAATTCTACCTTGATTTAAGTAAATGGGCTGGAAACGGTTTTTATTTCGTGGAACTCATTGACCCGCAGAATAATAAGGTAACAGTTCGGAAGATTGTTTTACAGTAATAAGCCAGCCCCTATGTAAAAATAGAAAATCCCTCTTGACTAATAAACCACAATAATCAGCTAACCGAATTTTCTCGGCTTTAATTTTTGTATATTTGCAGGCCCCGATTGGGCCTTACGTTCATAGAACTATCTTTTTATCACATTTAGTTTGAAAACGTCATCACGTAATTTAGAGGATATGCTGCGCGACAAACTTCAACATAAAATAGATTTTAAGACCAAACCTTTGGGTGCTCTGGGAGCATTAGAAAAATTAGCATTGCAAATAGGATTGATTCAAAATACGGAATCTCCCACTTTACAGAATCCATCAATTTTAGTTTTCGCAGGGGATCACGGTATTGCTAATGAAGGTGTTAGTGCTTATCCGCAGGAAGTGACTTTTCAAATGGTGATGAATTTTCTGAACGGTGGCGCTGCTATTAATGTATTTTCAGCCCAACACAATATCGAGCTCAAAGTGGTTGATGCCGGTGTGAATTATGATTTCCCGGCCAACGAAAAATTAATTGACTCAAAAATTTCCCACGGGACGAAAAGCTTTTTGAACCAGAAAGCCATGACAGCATTTCAACTCGAGCAATGTTTTGAAAAAGGAAAGGAAATAGTCACTACTCAATACCAAAATTCATGCAATGTCATTGGCTTTGGTGAAATGGGCATAGGGAATACATCTTCTGCTTCCATGCTGATGAGTTCCTTGTGTAATTTACCAATTGAAGAATGTGTTGGGCGTGGCACGGGTCTAAATGACACACAATTGTCCAACAAAATTTCCATTTTAAAACAAGCCAAAGAATACCATGGACCGATAGAAGACCCAAAGCTGGTATTGCAAACTTTTGGCGGGTTTGAGATGGCGCAAATGTGTGGGGCCATGCTGGAAGCTTTTGAAAAAAATATGCTGATTTTGGTAGACGGTTTTATCGCAAGCAGTGTATTTCTTGTGGCCTGTAAGATCAGCCCCTCAATAATTAACAACGCTGTTTTTTGTCACTTGAGTGATGAATGCGGCCACAAACTTCTCATGAGCCATTTTGCGGTGGAACCTCTTCTAAAACTGAATATGCGTTTGGGAGAAGGTACAGGATGTGCTGTGGCATATCCTATCATTGAGAGTGCTGTGGCATTTTTAAATGAAATGGCAAGTTTTGAAAGTGCCGGGGTGAGTAATAAGGATTGAGGTGAAAGAGGAAGTAAAAATATTTTTCACTGCGCTGATGTTTTACACCAGGATTCCCTGCCCAAAACACATCGACCATTCCCCCGAATACATCAACAAGGCAACGCGATATTTTCCACTTATTGGATGGATTGTGGGTGCAATTTCTTTCGCAACATTTTGGTTGTGCTCCTTTGTATTTGATTCCAATTTGGCGGTTATCTTTTCCTTATTGGCGGGCTTGCTTGTTACCGGTGCTTTTCACGAAGATGGTTTGGCAGATGTGTTTGACGCTTTTGGAGGTGGTTGGACAAAAGAAAAAATATTGGAAATAATGAAAGACAGTCGGGTTGGTGCATACGGAGTAATTGCTTTAATCATCTTATTCATGTTAAAGATTGTTTCACTAAATAATTTGATCTCTGCTTTAAATCAAGAAAAATTTTACCTGATTGCACTTATTTTTCTCAGCTACCATGCGCTATCTAGGCTTACAGCGATTAGCATTGTATTCACATCCGATTATTCGAGAGATGACGAAAAAAGTAAAGCGAAGCCCATAGCTCAAGCCCATGGTTTTAGAGAAATTTTCGGCGCCTATTTTTTTGGCTTACTTCCACTTGCCATTTTATGTATTTTCCATTGGCAATTTTGTTATGTTTTATTGCCATTAATTTTACTTTGGTTCTATTCAAAAAGGTATTTTACAAAATGGATTGATGGGTATACCGGCGATTGTCTTGGGGCAGTCCAGCAATTGGGAGAATGTATTTGCCTTTTAACGTTTTTAGTACTATGGAAGTTTATGTAATTCGCCACACTCCGGTAGCGCTTGGTAAAAACATGTGTTATGGGCAATCGGATGTTCCTTTGGCCGATAGTTTCGATAAAGATGTTGAAATCTACAAGAATCAATTACCAACACATTTTGACAAAGTTTACAGCAGCCCCTCGCCAAGGTGTAAAGCCTTAGTTTCTGCACTTCAGTACCCAAACGTCGCCTTTCATAATTATTTGCATGAATTGAACTTTGGCGATTGGGAAAATAAAGATTGGAATGAAATAAATCAAACTGAGTTGAACCATTGGATGAATGACTTTGTGAACATCAAGGTTCCCAACGGTGAAAGTTTACAAGAATTATTTCAGCGAGTGAAGCTATTTTTTGACGACCTGAGACAAAAAAATTACCAAAGTATTTTAATTGTTACTCACGCAGGTGTTATACGTTGTTTGTGGGCCTATCTTCTGGATATACCTCTTAACAATGTTTTTAAAATTCCAGTTGGCTACCATGAAATGTTTATGTGTAAATTGGCGAAAAATCCAATGGAAGACAGCATAAAATTGCTCAAATAAAAACAGATTACTTTTTAGAGATACTTATTAAATACCGAAAGCAACCCGAAAAAAACCGGGAGTCACATATAAGTATCCGTTTACTTGGAAGCTCAGGGTTTTTTTTCAAATAATACGTGTAAGAATGAAATAAGGATAGATGAAAAAAATCTATTTTTCATAACCTTGGGTCTCGGTTGTTTATTTTTAAATAATTTTACGTAATGTTGAAGGAAAGACCCTTGTCGGATTGGTTACCATTGTCACTAAAGGAGGCGGAAAGGCGCAGTTGGGAAGAATTTGACGTTATTCTTATCTCTGGCGATGCTTACATAGATCATCCCGCATTCGGTACATCTGTTATTGGTAGAATAATTGAGGATGAAGGGTTACGAATAGGTATTGTAGCGCAACCCAATTGGAAAGACGATTTACGTGATTTTAAAAAGTTGGGTAAACCCCGTTTATTTTTTGGTGTAACTGGAGGCTGCATGGATTCAATGGTAAATCATTACACCGCTGGTAAGCGCTTGCGTTCTACAGATGCATACACTCCTGGAGGAGTATCTGGATTTCGCCCAGATTATGCGACAACAGTTTACACTAAAATTCTAAAAAAACTTTTTCCGGATGTTCCAGTTTTGATTGGTGGAATTGAAGCCTCTCTGAGACGGGTTACTCATTACGACTACTGGAAAGATAAACTTATGCCATCAATTTTAGTTGACTCAGGGGCGGATGCTTTGGTCTACGGTATGGGAGATCAACCACTTCGAGAATTATTGAATCTTCTAAAAAAAGGGATCCCATTTAATCACGTCAAAACGATTCCTCAGATTGCCTTCTTGCAAGATAAACAAATAAAATTACCTAAAAATAAAAATTGGGAAACCATTGAATTAGCTAGTCATGAGGAGTGTTTAAAAGATAAAATTAAGTATGCGTCAAATTTTAAAATTGTTGAGATTGAATCAAATAAATGGGAAGCCAATCGCATTATACAGCATGTAGGAGATAAAACGTTAGTAATTAACCCTCCATATGTAACGATGGATGAAAAAGAAATTGACCGTTCCTTTGACCTGCCGTATACCCGTCTTCCGCACCCGAAATATAAGAAACGAGGAGTCATACCAGCATATGAAATGATTAAATTCTCTATAAATATGCACCGCGGGTGTTTCGGCGGTTGTAGTTTCTGTACTATTTCGGCTCACCAGGGTAAGTTCATAGCTTCTCGCAGTGAGAAATCTATTTTAGCTGAGGTGGAAGAGGTGGTGAATCATCCAGAATTTAAAGGATATATTTCAGATTTAGGAGGGCCTTCTGCCAACATGTATAAAATGAAAGGAAAAGACGAAGCCATTTGTGCGCGTTGCACTTCACCAAGTTGCATTCATCCTGTCATTTGTAACAATTTGGATACATCGCACAAGCCAATGACAGAATTATATAAGAAGGTGGATGCAAATCCAAAGGTGAAAAAAGCTTTTGTTGGCAGCGGAATTCGTTATGATTTGCTTGTGGATGATTTCAATAAAAATAACGAAGATGGAAATCACGACGAATACATCGAACAACTTGTAAAACATCATATTAGTGGGCGATTGAAAGTAGCTCCGGAACATACCTCAGATGATACTTTGCGCGTAATGCGAAAACCATCCTTTAAGTATTTTCATAAGTTCAAAGAGAAATACGATAAGATTTCTGCGAAACACAAATTAAATCAACCTTTGGTTCCATATTTCATTTCCTCTCACCCGGGCTGTGAAGAAGAAGACATGGCCAATTTGGCTGCGGAGACAAAGGATATGGGGTTCCAGCTTGAGCAAGTTCAGGATTTTACACCAACTCCAATGACCGTTGCTGAGGTAATTTATTACACTGGAGTTCATCCCTACACGCTGAAACCAGTTAAAACCGCAAAAACAAAAGAAGAAAAACAAAACCAAAATCGTTTCTTCTTCTGGTATAAGCGAGAAAATCACGAGTGGATTAAGCAACGATTAGAAAAAGCCAAGAGACCTGATTTATCCTCAAAATTATTGGGGGAAAACACACACAAAAAGCCAATACCACCGTGGCTTGATAAAAGAAGGAGAAAATAAAAAGCGGGGAAACCCGATCGTTATTCATTTAGAAAAGATCATCCATCTGTTGAAGTTCTGAATCACGAGTTGCAACATAGACACCCGAGTATTCTCCATAGTATTTTGGGAAACTCTGAGCTCTTATGATATCTTGGATTATAGCTTAAGGGAATTTTTACCGAATATTTTCGAGAATTTTAAGTTTGAATCTATTTACCTAAATTAAAAGTAAAAAATAGTCAAATGCAAACAGACAATTTTATGGCGTTTTCGATTTTCTGAAAATAATGTTTTTTCACAAACTTTCTAAAAAAAACGGTAGTGAGCCCCAAAAATGGAAAAAATAACGTATATTTATATAGTCATATAATTTTTTTGGCGGCTTAATTAACAATGATAAATAGTGAAATTCTGGTAGAGGAAAAAATGGATTTGAAAGAATCACTAAAAAAGTATTTTGGTTTTGACCAATTTAAAGGAGCGCAAGAAAATGTAATTCAAAATGTTCTATCAGGAAAAAACACTTTTGTCATCATGCCAACAGGGGGTGGTAAGTCTCTATGCTATCAGCTTCCTGCTTTGATTAGCAAAGGTACCGCAATTATTGTTTCTCCACTGATCGCATTAATGAAAAATCAAGTGGATTCTATTCGAAATGTTAGTGATGATGAATCAGTTGCCCACTTTTTAAATTCCTCTCTCTCAAAAACAGAAATTGCAAAAGTCAAGAAAGATATTAGAGATGGAGTAACAAAAATGCTTTATGTTGCTCCCGAATCGCTTACTAAACAAGAAAATATAGATTTTTTAATTTCAGTAGAGGTGTCTTTTTTTGCTATTGATGAGGCACATTGTATTTCTGAATGGGGGCACGATTTTCGTCCCGAGTATCGCCGTTTAAGAGAGATTTTTGAACGTATTTCAGATGTTCCGATAGTCGCACTTACAGCAACTGCTACTCCAAAAGTTCAATATGATATTCAGAAGAATCTCAATATGCTTGACGCCGTAGTTTTTAAATCCTCTTTTAATAGAGATAACCTATATTATGAGATTCGCCCAAAGCGCGAAGTTGAAAAGCAAATTGTAAAGTATATCAAAAATAATGCGGGTAAAAGTGGTATTATTTACTGTTTGAGTCGTAAAAAAGTGGAGGAATTTGCTGAGTTACTTCAGGTAAACGGAATTAATGCCTTGCCATATCATGCCGGTCTTGATTCAGCCTCTCGAGCAAGGCATCAAGATATGTTTTTGATGGAAGAAATAGATGTGATTGTTGCAACAATTGCCTTTGGGATGGGGATTGACAAACCTGACGTGCGATATGTAATACATCACGATATTCCAAAATCTATTGAAAGTTATTACCAAGAAACAGGAAGGGCGGGGCGTGATGGTGGTGAAGGTGAGTGCATTGCTTTTTACAGTTACAAAGACATTGAAAAGCTAGAAAAATTTTTACAAGATAAACCAGTTTCTGAAAAGGAAATCGGAAAACAGTTATTGGGTGAGATGGTTTCTTATGCTGAGACTTCCATGTGCCGTCGAAAATTTATCCTGCACTATTTTGGTGAAGAATTTGATGAAAAAGGATGTAATTTATTTTGTGATAATTGCCGAAATCCTAAAGAGCGAAAAGAAGGAAGTGAGTATGTCAATTTACTCCTTAACGCGATCGTTCAATTAAATGAATCTCAAAAAGCAAAGCATTATTGTTCATTCCTGTCAGGAAATGTTACATCTGATATTAAATCATACCAGCATAATAAATTGAGTATGTTTGGAGCTGGGAAAGATAAGGATGAGCATTTTTGGAATGCAGTAATCCGGCAAGTGACCGTGGCAGGCCTCATACAAAAGGATATTGAGAGTTATGGAATCATTAAATTAACAGAAACTGGGAGAAAACAATTGGAAAATCCTTCACCGTTTATGTTGATTAAAGAACGTGATTTTTCAAATACCGATGACGATGATGATCCAATTATTTCAGGAGGCTCGAAAGGAGGAGCCTTCGATGAAATTTTGTATGATATCTTGCTCGACTTGAGAAAATCGCTCTCAAAACAACGCAACATTCCGCCATTTGTGATTTTTCAGGAACCGTCCCTAAAAGACATGTGTTTTCATTACCCCACATCTCTTGAAGAATTGACCAATATTCAAGGTGTCGGATCTGGTAAAGCGATGCGTTACGGTGAGCCTTTTGTGGCTTTAATTGCCAAATATGTAGCCGAAAATAATATTGAACGACCTCAAGATATGGTCATCAAATCCCTAATTAATAAATCAGGGCTGAAAGTTCAACTTATTCAAAACATAGATAGAAAGTTGCCTCTCGAAGATATTGGTCGTTCGCAAGGTAAAACATTGACAGAGATCATTGATGAGATTGAGGGAATTGTTGCATCTGGTACTCGTGTCAATATTAAATACTACCTTGACGATATTCTGGATTCGGAAAATCAAGATGAAATTTATGATTATTTTTCTGAAGCCGAGACCGATAATATTATTGAAGCCTACCATGAGTTTGATGGCCTCTACACCGAGGAAGAGCTTCGTTTGATGCGAATCAAGTTTATGAGTGAAATGGCAAATTAATTCATTTCAAAATAAAATATTTGTTTCATAGAAAATTCAGTTCGATGGACTATCTTTGCATCCCTTTAAAAATTTTATGCGTTTAGTAACAGTAGGTAGCGTTGCATTTGATGCCATTGAAACTCCGTTCGGAAAAACGGATAAAATTGTTGGGGGTGCTGGAACTTTCATCACTCTTTCGGCTTCATTTTTTGTAAGTTCTCAAGGGATAATTTCTGTTGTTGGTGATGATTTTCCATTGGATGTTTTGGGGAATATGAATTCGAGGGGGATTGATACATCGGGAATTCAAATTAAAGAAGGTGAAAAAACATTTTTCTGGTCTGGAAAATATCATAATGACATGAATTCGAGAGATACTGTAATCACAGAATTAAATGTTTTAGAGCATTTTGATCCTGTCGTTCCAGATGTTTTTTCAAACGCGGACTATTTGATGTTGGGAAATTTATCTCCAACTGTTCAGAGGCAAGTAATTGAACGTATGGATAAACGCCCAAAAATTGTAGCGATGGATACTATGAATTTTTGGATGGACATTGCTCGAAATGATTTGTTTCAAACTATTTCTATGGTTGATGTCCTTATAATAAATGATGAGGAGGCACGTCAATTGTCTAATGAGTATTCTTTGATGAAAGCGTCTAAAATAATTCGATCAATGGGGCCGAAAACTCTCATTATCAAAAAAGGTGAGCACGGGGCTCTTTTGTTCAGAGGGAATCAGGTCTTCTTTTCCCCAGCACTTCCATTGGAGGAAGTTTTCGACCCAACAGGTGCAGGGGATACTTTTGCAGGCGGCTTCATGGGGTACTTGGCGGCAACAGACGACATTTCGTTTGAAAATATGAAGAGAGCGATTGTTGCAGGATCGGCCTTAGCATCTTTTAGCGTTGAAAAATTTGGAACTTCCCGATTAATGGAAATAACAAAATCAGACATCGAAATGAGAATGCAGCAATTGGTTTCTCTATCAAACTTTGAAATGAATCAATCAGTTTAAATTACAGGTCATGGAAATAAATCCATTTATTAGTGAACTGAATACTCTTATTAATCAGGATGACCTAATCAATTTAGGACGTAATGCCCAAGAACTTAAAATACGTTTTGAGGATTTTATTCTTGAAGAGGAGCGTATCGATCAAGTCAATTCTTTGAATGCAGCAGATGAGGGCGAAATATACGAAAAACAAGATTTTTCGACTCTCAAACAAGCGTTCTATGAGTTATACGATGCCTTCAAAAATAAGCGCAATCAGCAGAAGCTATTGAGAGACACTCTTGAAAAAGAAAATTTAAAGCTAAAACGGTCATTAATTTCAAATTTACAGGATGTTATCGAAAATGAAGAAAATATAGGAGTGGCCTACAATGCACAAAAAGAAATTCACGAAACATGGAAAAAAGTAGGTGATATTCCAAGGGATAAAAGGGATGAGGTACAGCGAGATTATTCACGGATGTTGGAAATTTTTTTTCATAACATGAAGATTTATCGTGAGTTAAAAGATCACGATTACCACCGGAATGCCCAACTCAAATTTTCACTCATAAACCAACTAGAAGCTTTGAATAATTCGAATGTGGTTAAGGACATGGAGTCTGCGTTAAAAACCTTACAGAATGAGTGGGAGGAAATTGGACCTGTGCATAATGATGAATGGGAGAAATTAAAAATTCAATACTGGGATGCAGTTAGATCAGTTTACGAGAAAATTAATCAGTTTTATAATGAACGAAGAAATATTCAATCAAATAACTTGTTGAAAAAGAAAGATTTGGTTGCTGAAATTTTGAGCATTAATTCAAAATTAGATGAATTAAATTCGCCAAAATTATGGGAAAAGGCTTCCCAAAATATTATTAAAATACAAAGTGATTGGAAATTAATCGGGCAAGCCTCGCGAAAAGAAAATGATGAGGTTTGGAATGAATTTCGTGCAGCTTGTGATCAATTTTTCAAAAGTAAAAAAGCCTTCTTCAAGGAAAGTGAAGTAAAACAAAAAGAGGTGGTTGATAAAAAGAGAAAATTAATTGAACAGGCCAGGAGCATTCAAGATTCAACGGATTGGAAAGCATCCTCAGAAAAATTAATTCGCCTACAAAAAGAATGGAAAAATAGCGGAAATTCTGGTCCGCGTTATGAAAATAAACTGTGGACAGAATTTCGAGCAGTGTGTGATATTTTTTTTAATGCACGTGCAGAAAAATTTAAAGAACAAGAATCCGAGCTTTTGATAAATTTAGAATTGAAAAAACAAGTGATTGAAAAACTAGAAAATATCGCATTAACGGGGGTTAAGAAAACTGATTTGGATCTTCTCAAAGAAATAAACGAAGAATTTAAATTGATTGGCGATATACCAAATAAGCAAAGAGAAGAAATAAATTCTTCGTATCAGAAAGCGATGGATACTTGTTATAGCAAGCTAAATATTGATGCAAACGAAAAGGAGTTGATTCTATTTAAAGCCCGTTTTGATAATTTACCGAGTGATTCAACAAGATCTGATTTCATCCAAAAAGAACGATCTATAGTAAGAAAACAAATAGATCAACTGAGCGCTGAAGTAATTCAGATGGAAACAAATTTAAGTTTCTTTTCTAAATCAAAAGGAGCCGACTCATTAAGGAAAGAAGTCGATAAAAAAATTGCCCTAATCAGGCGTAAAATTGAAATGCTAAGGCTAAAATTGAAAGCAATCCCCAGTGAATAGTTTTATAAACATCCTCACTCTCGTTTTTACGTTTCCATTGATGGTTTTATCCATTTTCAGTGGTTTTGACCTTCCTATCGACTCGTTGGGAATTACGGGTTCAGAAATTCCTTATCAAAGCGTAGTGTTTCTTATATTTGGAACTTGTATATTTTTAATTCAAATCCGTCGTAGCTCACGACGCTGGTTTGCACTCACCTTGGTAAATAAGATAAATCAGTTTCAATGGAATAAACCGGTTAGTCAGTCAAGAAAAAGACGAGTATTAACTTATAATTTTATTGAAGCCGGTGTAATGATTTTTCTGGGAATAGGTTTGCTATGTATTTCCTTTAAAACAATAATTCCAGCAACCGTTTATTTTATTTTTTCGATTGACGCAATTATTTTTAGTATTTATGGAAAAAATAAATTTCGTGTCGGGCTCTCCACTAAAGCAATCTTAATAGGTGATCGCGAAATCATTCTGATTTATTTTACTGGTCTCAGGAAAATTTCGATTCACCAACAAACGATTTTTTTTGATTACATAGAGAATTTGCAACTGACTTTCCCAATAAACTGCATCGAAGAAAGCAATTTAAAAGAGTTTTTTGATTCCTTAGAATCAGTGATAGATAAAGATCGAGTCTTTTTACATAATATCAAACCTTAAACTAACATTTCAAATTTTGCTGTTTTTTTAAAATGGTTAAAAATTGGGTATTTCTGAAAAAATATATATTATATTTACCGTTAATTTAAGCAGATAATTTAAAATGAATATACAACGCTTTTCAAATATCACGATTACAATATTGGTTTTCTTGTTATTTGGTCTACAAGGAAAATTATTTGCCCAAACGGCATCATTCACCACCTTACCGATTAGTTCTGGTGGTTCTTTGACGATTTGTCAGGGGCAACAGGTTACTTTTATTAAT
>Ga0194125_10004777_pt1 | contig 20981 bp, 6 predicted proteins | sample TA2KigC250mmetaG_FD_148626 | JGI IMG/M metagenome (GOLD analysis project Ga0194125, IMG submission 148626) | Freshwater microbial communities from Lake Tanganyika, Tanzania - TA2015034 Kigoma Deep Cast 250m | ecosystem: Environmental > Aquatic > Freshwater > Lake | place: Tanzania: Lake...
AAGGCCGAAGACACCAAGCTCAAACGCATCGTTGCCGTGAAGTTCCTTCCACGCGGAATAGAAGCCCAAGAGCCCGAACGAGCCAGGTTTCTGCAGGAAGCGCAGGCTGCTTCGGCACTGAATCATCCCAACGTCTGCACCATTTATGAGATCTCAGAACACGAAGGCCCCGCCTACTCTGGCGCTCCGGCGGCCAGGCAGCAGTTCATTGTTATGGAATTCGTGGACGGCAGGACGTTGAGACAGATGATCCCCGTGCAAAAGATACAGGCTGCCATTGACTACGCGATCCAAATAGGTGAAGCGCTTCAGGAAGCCCACAGCAAGGGCATCGTTCACCGGGACGTCAAAGCCGAGAACATCATGGTGAACGAGAAAAAGCAGGTCAAGGTCATGGACTTTGGACTTGCAAAGCTGAAGGGATCATTGAAGCTCACCAAGACAAGCAGCACGGTGGGTACCCTGGCGTATATGGCGCCAGAGCAGATACAAGGGGGAGAAGTCGATGCAAGGAGCGATATCTTCTCGTTCGGAGTGGTGCTGTATGAAATGCTGACGGGCCACATGCCGTTTAGAGGAGAGCACGAGGCAGCGATGGTGTACTCGATCGTGAATGAAGAGCCGATACCAATCCAGAAGCACCTGCCGGAAGTCTCATCTGAGTTGGTGCACGTTCTGAATCGTGCGTTGGAGAAAGATCCGGAGGATCGTTACCAGTTCGTGCACGAAATGGTCATCGATTTGCGCAGATTGAAGAAGGAGACGACGAGGGTTGTGAGACCTTCCGAACCTTCGGAAGGTTACAAGCGATGGATTCTCGCTGGCGGTGCTCTTGTCGCGCTTACGATCATCGCTTGGTTGATCTTTCGTCCCGGTGAACAAGCGTCTGCGCCTGGAGCAATGGCCAAAGAAAAGTCAATCGCGGTGATGTATTTTGAGAACAAGACTGATGAGAAAGATCTCGACAAGATACTCGTCGACATGCTCATCACGAACCTCGGCCGCAACAAGGAAATCTCGATCGTGAGCGGACAACGGCTTTTCGATATTCTGAAAGCACTTGGGAAGCAAGACGCGGCTTCCATCGACAAGTCCACGGCCACAGAAGTCGCGAAGCGCGCTGGCGTGAAAACAATGCTCTTGGGAACTATCTGGAAAATCGGCGGGAAGCTGAGTGTCCCGGCTCAGCTTCTTGAGGTTGAATCCGGAGCCGTCGTGAATTCAGATCGTGTGGAAGCGGCGGCAAAGCCCGAGGAGGTATTCAACCTCGCAGATCGTCTTACGGAGAAAGTAAATGAGTGGCTCAAGGCTTCTTCGCCAGAACCATTGCACGTATCCGAGGCGATGACCGGTTCCTATGATGCCTACAAATTCTATGAACGAGGAATGCGATCCTTGTACCGCTTCGAATTTGAAGATGCCACCGCATACTTTCAACAGGCAATCAAAGTCGATTCCACGTTTGCGATGGCACACCTCAGGCTCGGATCAGCACTTACCGCTCTCAATATCTTCAACCTCATTCCTTCGTCGGCTCTTGAACGTGGCCGGGTGTCGTTGGCAAGAGCCAAGCAGTATGCGAAGAACCTGCCGGAGAAGGACAAAAAGTTCATCGATGCTTGGAATGCATTTGCGAACAGGGATCTAAAGACCGCAGATGTTCTAATAACCGAACTGGCCGCCGGCTACCCCCAAGAGAAAGAGTTTGCCTATTGGCGAAACTTGATGAGTTGGCCATCCTTGGACTTGGACGAAATGATCCGGGGTCTTGAACGGAGCATTGAACTTGATCGCTCCTACACGGACGCATACAACCAACTTGGTTATGCCTACGCGCTGGCGCATAATTTTGAGAAGGCATTCGCTGCGATCAGGACGTACATCGCTCTGATACCGGACGCACTCAACCCTTACGATTCAGCATGCGAGGTGTACGAGATGGCCGGCCAGCCGTACGAGGCCTTGAAGTTCTGCGAGGAGGGTCTCAAGCGTGTTCCCACTTGGTATGGTTCCTACAACCGTCAAGCGTATGTCTATCTTGGGCTGGGAGACGCTGAAAAGGCGAGGGAGAAGCTGCACCTCCGCGCCACCCTTGATTCAACCTATCTTGGGTCCTTGAACAGAGGCATTTCCTTGACGCTCCTCTTCGAGGGACGGGTCAAGGAGGCTCTGGCTCTCCTCCGGCAGGACGTGCAGAGCCAACGAAGCGGCAACAACAAAGGCGGTGAACTGTTGAGTCGTTTCTATCTTGCAAGAGTCCTCCTAGAGCAAAATCATCTGGAGGAGGCCTTAGAAGAATTCAAGAAAGTGAGAATACTCTCGGAGGAGACCAGAAAGGGGTCGTTCAACCCCTGGCCGTTTATCGTTGAATACTACTCAGGGCTCTGTCACTTGGGCAAAGGCGACCTCGCGGAGGCCGAGGCGCGCGCATCGGCCATACAATTGCTCACCAAGCGATATCAGGAGCCGTACTACTCGCTTCTTTACGATGGGCTCACCACGAATATTTACCTTGCGCAAGGGAAAACGAAGGAGGCTCTCGCTTCGATGGAAAAGATCCTGCCATGGACACGGGCTGCATTTCCTCGGTTCAGGATCTTGCACGCGGCAATTCAGACCAAGCTTCATAACAAGACGAAGGCTTTGGGATTGTATGATGAGACGTACAGCTTCATTCTGGCACGAAATACCATAACAGGAGGAGATCCGCTCGATTTCTACCTCGAACGATCAAAGCTGGACTACTACAAAGGGCAAATGTACGAAGAGTTCAATGAAAGCGTTGAGGCTATCAACTTCTATGAGAAGGCCATCTCCAACTGGCGGAATGCCGACAAGGACTACGTAAACCTCGTCGATGCAAAGGCAAGGTTGGCGAAATTGCGGGGAGGCAAGTGATGGGCTAAGTCGGTGGCGTGGGCGCGACAAACGCCGGTCTAAATTGTGGCAGATAAACACAAAGAGGCAATCCCGCATGCTCGGAATTGCCTCTTCTATTTTTGATCGCGGCCAAACAAGAACGGGTAGAAAAACAAATTGCCACCTGAGATCCCACAAGAATCGATTGGCAATTTGTTTCCCGCCAAATCCTCCGACTTGCTACGCTCGCTCGGGACGGTGGGATGTCTGCTGCTATTGAGTTTCATCGGCCAGGCGGGTCCTTCGGACAAAACGACAAGAAGTCAGCTTTACCCTTTCGGCCCCGCTAACTTCTGTCGTTTTGGAAGTAGCCCTAAAAGGATTTTCGTGCACCCTGAAAACGCATGCATCGTGACAGAATTAGAGCTCACTCGATAGCAATGGTACAGAAATCTCTGTGATATTCAAAGCATTCGGGTCTCTGAGAGTACAAGCTCCACGGCAACCGTTCCAAACCGTACATGGCCAAAATCACTCGCAATAAAAGTACATGATCGAGCAGCAGCCCAAAGGACTCACCGTGCAATACTTGTGTGTTCCCGATACCCGCTTGCCAGCCAAGCCTCACCGTGCCCGGAACCCCGCCAAAAGACGGCGGGATTTCTCCCGTCACGAAGAATCGTGACGGGATCAACAGGACATAAGTCCAGTTGCAATGACAATTGGAAACGAAAAGACCTCCGTGAAGGAGGTCTTTCGTTTCCAGTGCCCGGAACAGGACTTGAACCTGCACGACCTTGCGGCCACTAGCTCCTGAAGCTAGCGCGTCTGCCAGTTTCGCCATCCGGGCAGTTCAACACATCGACGGCAATCCCCGCTTCATCAGCGGGGACTTATACAGTATACCAAGAAAACCGCGCATTATCAATGCCACGCTCTGTTTACCCCGCCCCGCGAATGCTATCTGACCGACCACAAAACTATCCGTCGATGTCCAGTCGCTGCTTCGCGTTACCTTGCTTGTCCCCCCATTTGTGGGTATATTGACAAAAGAAGAGGGTCAAAAACAGGCACAATTGTGGTTTCCTTCACGCAAGGTCGGCTCGAAGGGCTCATTCGCGGGTTTGGAGGTAAGCATATCGCCGTTGTGGGCGATCTGATGCTGGACCGGTACTATTGGGGATCCGTGGCCCGGATTTCTCCGGAAGCGCCTGTTCCGGTTGTCGAGGTTGAATCCGAATCGGCACGGTTGGGTGGGGCTGCCAATGTTGCCAACAACATCGCCTCCCTTGGTGGTGTCCCGCTGATGATTGGGGTCGTGGGAGACGATGCAGCCGGAAAAGAGCTTCGTGCCATCGTCGAGGGGAGCAATCTACCGGCCGAGGGCGTTCTCGTTGACCCTTCGAGACCGACGACTGTGAAGACCCGCGTCATCGCCCACCACCAGCACGTGGTCCGTGTCGATAAAGAGGTGAAGGAGCACATCGGAGCGGTTTCACAAGGCAGGATTCTCCAGGTTCTCAAACGCCATCTCGATACGCTCGACGCCATTATCATCGAGGACTACAACAAGGGGGTCGTGGGGAAGGGACTTATTCAGGAGCTTGTGGAGCTTGCTAAGGGATCCCGAAAGATCATTACGGCGGACCCGAAGTTCAATAACTTCTTCGAGTACAGACGCGTGACCGTCTTCAAGCCGAACCGCATGGAAACAGAGGAGGCGTTGGGGGTCCGCTTGCGAGATCAGCAGAGCGTGGAGCAGGCGGGACGGATGCTCGTGGAGCGGCTTGAGGCTGAGTCCGTGCTGTTGACGCTCGGTGAGCGTGGTATGTCGCTGTTCGAGAGCAATGGCACAATAACGCATGTCTCGACCGCAGCACGAAAGGTTTCTGATGTCTCCGGAGCCGGGGATACAGTGATTTCAACCCTGACGATGGCACTCGCTGCCGGAGCCACTGCGAAGGAAGCATCAACGCTCGCAAATTTTGCGGGGGGCGTTGTATGTGGTGAGGTCGGTATCGTTCCAATTGACCGTGACGTGTTGTATCACACTGTGCTTGAAAGCCTCAACCACGAGTGAGCCAATCGATGGGAACCGTTGTTTCTCGTGCAGAGCTGGTTGAGGTGCGTCAGAAGCTGAGGGAATCGGGGAAGCGTGTCATCTTCACGAATGGCTGCTTTGATCTGCTGCACCGCGGCCATATCGAGTATCTTACCAAGGCCAGGGCGCTCGGCGATGTCTTAATTGTCGGCTTGAACTCCGACGGTTCCATCCAGCGGCTGAAAGGGGCAACGCGCCCGATCATCAGTGAAGAGGACCGGTCTGTCATAATGGCTGCCCTCTCTGTTGTCGACTACGTCTGCGTTTTTGAAGAAGATACCCCGTACGAGCTGATCCGATCGGTGGTGCCGGATATCCTTGTGAAGGGCGCTGATTGGGGTGTTGACGAGATCGTGGGTAAGGATATCGTTGAAGCGGCAGGCGGATCGATCCACACCATTGAATTCCTTCCGAACCGCTCGACGACCAACATCATTCAGAAAATTGTCCAGGGTGATGCGCCCCGGTCATAGCTGTTGCCCAAGTACCAGCACAGCACGCGCGCGGTAGGCAAACGGGCGGAGATTCCGTGAAGAAGTTCTTCCGAATAACATACTATCTTGGGGTCATCATCCTCTTCCTTTCAGTCGCGGCGATCGGATTCACTCAGACGCGGGCATTCCGATCTTACCTTCGAGGATTGATCATCGATGCGGCCTCCGCGGGCCTCTACGGAGAAATCACGCTCGGCCAGCTGCAGGGGAACCTCTTCACAGGATTTCGGGTCGATAGTGTCGCTCTCTGTATCCCCGGTGAAGAAGTGATCGTCATCGACCGAGTGGAAGCTCACTACGACGTACTGAGCCTTCTTGCCAAACACCTCTCACTCTCACGCGTCACCGTTGTCAATCCGTCGATCCACCTTAGCCGCTCGCTGGAAGGCGTTTGGAACATCAGCCAGCTCCTCAAGCCGACACCAGTAGATACTGTTCCCTCGCCTTGGACGATTGATATCGGGCAGATTGAAATCAGGAACGGACGTGCACTACTCGTTGACTCCCTCACTCTTGCGCGCCATGCAGCAGATAGTTCATTCTCTCTGCACAAGGATCAATTCAATTACGCGTTGATGCGGCTGGATTCGATAGGGCTCGTTGCCAGCATAAGGGTCCGTTCGGGCGACATCAGCGTCGGTGTGCGCTCCCTCTCGTTTGTATCGACGGAACCGGCGTTTGCGCTCAAACGTCTGGAAGGCGACCTGGCGCTGACCGGTTCTGAGGTCTCGGCTGAAAACCTCGAGATTGAAACCGCGAGGTCCAGCCTCCGGCTTGATGCGAGGATGCAGAACATCAACCTTGCGACAATGGAAACCCTTGAGAGCATAGGGCAATCACCCCTCTCGTTGCGCTTGCGCGCTGGGAATGTCGATTTCGGCGAGTTGAAGCAATTCATCGGGAGCGCAATTGATTTCCTGGACGGGGGCGTGGCGTGTGAAGTTGAGGCGGAGGGGACCCTGTCTGAACTCAAGGTCAAGAACCTGGTGATTCGAACGCCTCTCTCCGTTCTCCGGACGACCGGAACGATCTCAAACCTGCACCGGCCGCGGGACCTGGAACTGGAACTTGCATTCCTCAACAACACCGTCGATCCCACAGATATTGCCGATCATCTGCCGGGTCTCAAACTGCCGGAGTTTCGGTCGCTCGGTACTGTCGAGTACGATCTGTGGTACAAAGGATCGCCCCTGTATTTCGATACGCGCGTGACCGCTTCCACGGATGGCGGAAGTATCGCTGTCGAGGGCACGCTCGACATCCGCAACTCTGACCTGGCTTATGAAGCTACGGTCAGGACGTCTGACCTGAATTTGGCGCTCGTCTTTGACGACAGCGTGTTGACCAGCAGATTGAATTCGACCCTCACATGCAGGGGGAGCGGAACAAGCCGGGCAAGCGCTGTTACGCTTCTTCGAGCCGAGATAGACTCCTCCGAATTCTACGGGCTGCCGGTAGGTCGTTCGGTTCTTGTCGTCGATCTTGCTGAGGGGATCCTCCGATCTCGGATTGCTGCGCACGTCAGTGCGACACGCGTTGATCTGTCGGGGACCATGAAGTTCCTTCAGAGCGGACCCGAGGCATATGAGTTCGATGGGCGGGTGAACTCACTCAATCTTGCAGAAATCACCAAGAGCGAGAAGCAGACAAGCGATCTTTCGTTTGACCTCGACATCCGGGGCACGGGGCTCTCCGCCGCTTCCATGCATGGCAACCTGGGGGTCCAGTTCCTCCGGTCGTCCTATGATACCGTCCGGTTCGAGGGGGGTGGATTCAATGTTTCGTTGAATACTGCTGATCGGAGGGAACAGTCATTTCGGTTCAGGTCGGACGCGGTCGATATTGATGTCGCTGGACAATTCGGGCCTGCCGCGCTGGCTGCCACACTCGGTCAAGGAGCGACGCTGCTGGCCGAGGCACTTCAATACCGTGTGCGATCACTTGACTCCCTGCGGTCTTTCTCGCCCCGGCACGATGTGGCTTCGGAGTTCCGCTCCTCGGTGACAGGGCCAAGGGAGCACGTTTCTGTCCAGATAGCGGTGAATATAAGAAACGCGTCAGCCATTGGGATATTGCTGGGGCGGACGATTGGGGGGACACTGACGCTGAATGGGAACGTTACCGCCTCGATAGATGGGATCGAATTTCGCGGGTCCGCTGATGTTCCTCGCGCGGTCTACGCAGACCACGACGTCGACCTTGTCTTCGCAGAGGGTACTGTGACCTACGAGATCACCGGCCTGGAGAGAACAACAGTGGTGCAATCTCTCGCTGCGTCAGTTCATGCGCAGGCCCGCTCCCTTGTGCTCGGATCGCTGCACGCTTCCGACCTGCTCGTCGATCTCCAAAGTCGGGGAGACTCAAGTCACTACCGCTTCTCGGCCCTTATCGATTCGCTTGTGACTCTCGAGGCACGCGGGACCTCCCGGTCTGACTCCGGGTTCATTGCTCTCAACCTCGAACACCTAAGGGCCGATTTCAGCGGCTACGCGTTTGGCAACATCGATCCGATTCGAATCCGGGTCGGACGTGATGGGCTGCACGTGGCAAACCTCTGGATGCGACATGAAGTAGAGGAAGTGAGTGCTTCAGGGTACTTCAACCCGGCCGGTATTTCGGACGTCACCGTCGGGGTCCGGAACTTCCTTCTGAACAATCTTCCCAGGATGTTTCATCATCTTGCCCCCGAAACCCCGGGAGGGGGTTTTGGCGGAATCGTCAACGCGGTCGGCACCTTCAGAGGAAGCTTCGATCATCCCAACTTTTCCGTCGAGCTCAACGCCACAGGGGTGCGCTATCGCGAAACCCTGCTCGGTCAAATTCTCATCCGGAGTTCTTACTTCGAGCGTACACTCGATATCTTCACACAATTCCGCAGCCGCCCGGACGATCTCTCCATCCAACCCGACCTTCTGATAAACGGGACGGTTCCGTACAACTTGTCCTTGAAGGGCTCGTCAGATGCGAAGCTTGAAGGGGAGATGAATCTCGATGTTCGTACGAACGATTTCCGGTTGGAGTTTCTCGACCCGTTCGTCGCTCCGCTGAGCAACATGAGTGGTTTGCTCATATGCGATATGAAACTGCGGGGCACAGTAGAATCCCCGTTGTATGAAGGCTCAATGACCCTTCAGAATGCTCGCTTTCTTTTCAATCCCTTGGGTATTCAGTACGTTGTCGACGGAAAGCTCATGCCGGATGGGAGACGTATTGCGCTGGAAAACCTCACGGTCCGCAATATCCAGCAAGATCGTCCGGATGGAAAGATGGATCTCTCAGGTTACTTCACACTTGAGGGGATTGAAGTCAGAGATTTTGATCTCACGGCCAACGGTCAATTGCTCATCATGAAGGAGTCGAGCCGGAGGCCAGGGCAGATTGTCTACGGTGATCTTTTCGTGGCATCGGGTCCCGGGGGGATCCAGTGGCAGGGGATGCCCTCACGCTCGCTTGTTTCCGGCGATCTGTTTGTACGGTATGTCAATCTCACGTTGCCCCCGATCCGTCAAGCGCAGGAGCTTCCAAGCAGCCGAATTGCGGTGACATTCGTGGACGACGTGTCGAGTGCACACAGGAGGACTGGTGAACAATCGAACGTGCTGAGCCGGCCGGGCGCGTCAAGTCCAGCCCCGGGCAACCGAAACGGTGAATCGGAGCGCTTCGCCCGTCTGACTCCGATTCCTCAGCAAATGACAGAACGCTCGTTTCTTGACAACATCGCGTTCAACTTGCTCATCCAGACGCAAGGGGTCACACAGGTACGATTCGTTTTCACGAACCTGACTAGCGAGGAGCTGTTTGCGATCCTGCAAGGTCGGGCAACATTCACCAAAGACGGCGAGCAAATGAGACTCACCGGCGAGGTTGAGCTCGGAAGCGGCTCGTATTACAACAACATCAAGAGACTTGATGCTTCAGGGAAGCTCAGGTTCACCGGTAGTCCTTTCAATCCAGAGCTTGACGTGCTGGCGAGGTACGAAGGGGTTTATCGCGGCGTGCCGGACACAACGTCCACGCTCTCCGAGTCACGCGCCGGCGCCACATCAACTGGTGCGCAGGGCTCTGAACAAAAGGTTGTTGTGAAGCTGTTTATCACCGGCACGCGGGATCAGCCGAAGGTGAAAACCGAGCTTGAGCGGTATGATCAGCTCGGGAATCTCATCACGGAGACACGCGGCGATGTCGAAGCGGACGCCATTTCGTTCCTTATCACGGGTTCGTTCCGTGACGAGCTGACACAGCAAGACAGACTCTCACTGGCGAGCACGAGTGTGCTCGGAGGTCTCACATCGTCTGTGCTCTCCGGACCTTTGACGGATCTTCTCCGGAAGGAATTCGGCATTATCCGATCGGTGGACGTGCTTTACTATGGTGGCAGTTTCCAGGAGTCGGCCGATGTCCGCGTCACTGGCGAGCTGGGCGATGCTGTCTTCCGGTTGGGTGGGCGAGTTTTGAATGACATTAACAACACGAATGTGAGTATCCAGCTTCCGATGAGTGCCATCTTGGGTTCGGAGAGGTGGCGCAATCTCATCCTGGAAGCAGAGCGGCGTGTGGAGGGGGTCGAAACGGTCGATCAGCGCCGTGAGTCAAAAGGTCTTCGACTTCTTTACCGTATCGTATTCTAATCACATCAAACCTTACGCCATGGTTCTGCATCTAACACACGAGGATCTACGGGATGGGTGAAGTGAATCAGGTTGCTGAAAAGATCCTTGCATTTCTCGCGCGGTATCCTCAGCAGCTTTTCAGAGCCAGAGAGTTGGCGCGCCGGACTGGCTTCAAGACGAGCGAAGAGTATCAAGTCTTCAAGCGGGCCGTCCGGCAGCTTCAGGAAACGAACAGGATTCGCCGTGCGGAGGGCGCGCGGTTCGGGCACCACGAGGTCCCGCAAACCGTCGTCGGCGAGTTTCATATGACCCGGCAGGGTTTTGGATTTGTACGTCAGGTAGACTCGACTGAGGAAGTTTTCATTCCGCCTCGGTGCAGGGGGATGGCGGTTCATGGCGACAGGGTTGAGGTGTCCCTGTTTCCACAGTCCTCGAAGCAGAGGCAACAGGGTGACAAGCGGGAGGGGGAGATTGTCAGGATTCTCGAGCGCGCCAGGGTGGATGTCGTCGGGACCTTGGACCGGAGTCGGCATTTCTACGTTGTGATTCCGGACGACCGGAAGATCGCGCGGGACATTTACGTTGCCAAAGAGGATCTGAACAGGGCGAAACCGGGAGATAAGGTTGTTGTTCAGATCGACTCGTGGGGTGTAGGCCATCTGAATCCGGAGGGGCGGATTGTTGAAGTGCTAGGGCGGGCTGGCGAGGTCTCGGCAGAAATCCAGTCTGTGGTTCGTGAATTCCGACTTCCGCGGGAGTTCCCTCCACCGGTTATGCGCGAAGCGGAGCGTTTCCCCGATTCGATCCCCGAAGCCGAGATCCGCGGTCGGCTTGACCTCCGGAACGAGGTCTGTTTCACGATCGACCCCGAGGATGCGCGGGACTTCGACGATGCGGTCAGCTTGCAGGAATTGCCAGGGGGCAATGTGCTTCTTGGCGTTCATATTGCCGATGTCTCCTTCTATGCCAGGGAAGGGAGCGCACTCGATCAAGAGGCGTTGAAACGGGGGACCAGCGTCTATTTTCCTAACATGGTCATCCCGATGTTACCGGAAAGACTGTCGAACATCCTCTGCAGTCTGCGGCCGAATGAGGACCGCTTGGCGTATTCCGTCTTGATGACGGTGAGCCCGCGCGGTGTGGTCAAGGACTACGACATTCGCGAGTCGATCATCCGCAGCAAGAGACGGTTTTCGTACGAGGAGGTGGAGACGATCCTGGAAGGGGGTGGAAGCGGGGGTCCTCAAGGCGTAGAAAATCCGGCGGTTCTTGACATGCTCCACCGCATGTGGAAACTGAGCACACTTCTGATGAAGAAACGGATGAGGGAGGGGAGCATTGACTTCGAGACCTCGGAGGCGAAGTTCCGCTTTGACGAGGAAGGCAATCCGACAGAGATCATCAAGAAGGTGAGGCTCCGCAGTCATCGTCTTGTTGAGGAGTTTATGCTTCTGGCAAACCAGACGGTTGCGCGGCACATCGGCCTCGCGAGGCGTGAAGGGCATCGGAAACCGTTTCTGTACAGAATACATGATGCGCCCGATCCCGATCGGAGTCGCGAGCTTTCGGCCTTTGTGAGCAAGTTCGGCTACAAGCTTCATACTGATGGCGGCGTACGTTCCAAAGATCTCCAAAGATTGCTCGACCAGGTGCGAGGCACTGACGTGGAGAACGTGATCAATGAAGTGGCGCTTCGCGCCATGGCAAAGGCGGTGTATTCCGAGCACAACATCGGCCACTACGGACTCGCCTTCGACTACTATGCGCACTTCACGTCACCCATCCGCCGTTATCCGGACCTCGTAGTGCATCGTCTGTTGAAGGAGTACGCGCGGTCATCGTCATTGCAGCGATCGCAGGAGGTCGCCAACCGTTTGCCATTTGTCGCCAGGCAGTCGTCCGCAATGGAGAGAGCCGCGATGGAGGCTGAGAGGGCAGCAGTGAAGGTGATGCAGGTCGAATACATGAAGCGACATCTGGGAGACGAGTTTGATGCGATCGTGTCGGGTGTTGTGCGGTTTGGGATCTTTGTAGAGATCGTTGATCTTCTCGTCGAGGGCATGATTCACGTACGAGATCTTCAGGATGATTACTACACCTATGATGAGCAGAAGTACTCCCTGGTCGGTCGCGCGACGGGAAGGCGCTACCGCCTTGGTGACATGATTCGAGTCAAGGTGATTCGCGTGAACCCTGAAGAACGAGAGATTGATTTTGCCATCGCGGAGCAGGGGCAAGCCGTTGGCGGGAACCGGAAGCGCCGCCGATAGTGTCCTTGTGGAAACCCTTCGTCCCCGGTTATTGTTCTGACAACACAGGAAGGTTGATTTTCCCGGCGTTTTTATCTACCATTTGAGCGAGAGTACAAGCTCCATTTTTTGAAGAGGGGATGCCCATGAAGCGAATGTTCGTAGTTGCCGCGTCGATGCTCATTGTCTCGAGCCTGGCGATGAGCCAGAACTCCGTTTTTGGGAAGAACAAGGTCCAGTATAAGCGTTTTGAGTGGGAGTACATCCAGACCAGCCACTTTGACATCTATTTCTCTCAGAACGGGTACGAACTGGCAGAATTCACGGCGAACGCTGCAGAAGATGCCTACAACTCTATCCGGAAGCTCTTCCGCTACGAGATCAACAACCGCGTTCCAATCGTTGTTTACAACTCGCACAACGAGTTCCAGCAAACGAACGTTATCGACGAATATCTTGGAGAAGGCATCGGTGGAGTGACGGAGTTGTTCAAGAATCGGGTGGTCGTGCCCTTCGAAGGGAACTACGCGTTGTTTCGGCACGTGATTCATCACGAGCTGGTGCACGCCGTGTTGAACGATATGTTCTACGGCGGCTCTATTCAATCGTTGATTGCCAGCCGGTCGCCCTTCACTCTGCCGCTCTGGATGAACGAGGGCCTTGCTGAGTATTCATCGCTGGGGTGGGACACGAACTCTGACATGTATATCCGCGACGCGACGATTCAGAACTACCTGCCTCCAATCGAATACCTCGGCGGCTATTTTGCCTACCGCGGCGGACAGTCTGTGTGGAACTACATCGCCAACAAGTATGGAGAGCAAAAAATTGGTGAAATCCTGAACCGAATGCGGGGTGTGAGAAGCATTGAGCAGGGCTTTAAGAGCACGATTGGATTATCGGTCAAAGAGCTCTCCGAGCGGTGGCAAAAGGAGCAAAAGGTCCAGTACTGGCCGGATGTTGCGAAACGGGAGGAGCCAGGGGACTTTGCGCGCCGGCTCACCGAGCATATCAAAGATGGCAACTTCTACAATACAAGCCCGTCGATCTCTCCGCAAGGGGACAAGATTGCGTTCATCTCAGATCGCAACGACTATTTTGACGTCTACGTGATGTCCGCGATCGATGGCAAGATTGAGGGCAAAGTCGTCCGCGGTCAGCGGACCAAAGATTTCGAGGAGCTACATTTGCTCACGCCCGGCATTACCTGGTCGCCCGACGGCAAGCGAATCGGGCTTGCGGTCAAGGCTGGGGAGCGGGATGCGATTTTCCTCATCAATATTGATTCCGGCAATGAGGAGAAGCTTCAATTCGATCTCGACGGCATTTTCTCGGTCGACTGGTCCCCCGACGGGAAGAAGCTGGCGTTCGTCGGCGTCAAGGCTCCGCAGTCTGACATCTATGTATACGACTTGGAGTCGCGGGAACTGACGAATGTTACCAACGATCTCTTCTCTGATTCCGATCCCACGTTTTCGTCGGACAGCAAGACGGTGTACTTCTCGTCCGACCGTCGCGACTTCACTTCACCGGAAAAGGTCCCGCCGGGCCTGAGGATGCACCAGATCGACTACGGCCAGTTGGATATTTACGCGGTCGACATTGGGACGCAGGCGATGCGGCGGGTCACTGATTTTCCGAACAGCAATGAGACCTCACCGGTGGTATCCCCTGAAGGCAAGATGCTCTTGTACATATCCGATCGCAATGGTATCAACAACGTGTACTTGCGTGATCTGGAGTCGGGGGTTGACCGTCCGATCACCAATTCGCTCTCCGGCATTTATCAACTGACGTTATCGCGCGATGGGTCGAAGCTCGTTTTCGCTTCGCTGTATCAGGCGGGCTTTGATATCTTCTTGATGCGGGCGCCGCTGGAGCGTAAGCTGAATGTGGATCAACTTGAGCTTACGGAGTTCTTCAAACGGAAATTTGAACTTCCACGGGCTGAGAGGCCCCGCGAGGTCAGTACACACCTGGCAGCATCGGACACCGTGCTGGTGCGAAACAACATCGTTGTGATGGCAGATACCACCACGGAAGGGTCTCGATATCAAACAAACGCGAGGGTTGACTTCAAGAACTACATCTTCACGCAGGAAACGATGCGCGATACGATGTCGGCGCCTCGATCGGCAGCCCGCTTTGATGTGGTGAACAACCGTGACGCTGAGGGCAACTACGTCCCACGCAAATACAAGCTGAACTTTACACCCGACCTTGTCTACGGCACGGCGGCCTACAGCACCTTCTATGGAATCGAAGGATCCACGCTGATGGCGTTCAGCGATATGCTTGGCGACCACCAGATCATTTTCCAAACAAATCTCCTCCTCGACCTCAAGAACAGCGACTACGGGTTGTCATATTTCTACCTTCCCGGGAGGATCGACTACGGGTTTCAGGGATTCCACAGTGCCCGATTCCTGTATCTGGACGATCGGTGGGGGAATCTCTTCCTCTACCGGTTCCGAACGTGGGCACTGGGCGCTGTTGCCTCCTACCCGATTGACCGTTTCAATAGATTGGATCTTTCCCTCAACTGGCTCAACATTTCTCGTGACAACCTCGACGATCCGACCGAACGGCCGCAGCGGCGGTCGTTCATCCTCCCCGTGCTGAGTTATGTAAACGACAACTCGTTGTGGCAAGGAGGATGGTTCGCGCCGAACAATGGTTCGCGGTTCAACTTCACGTTCTATGGAAGCGCGAAGTACAGCGATGAATCACTCGACCTTCAGACCTTCACCTTTGACTATCGGGACTACAACAAATTCTTGCAGGACTATGTGTTCGTCTTCCGCTTTGCCGGAGGTCTGAGCAACGGGAAGGACCGCCAGAGTTTCTTCATTGGGGGGACTGAAGGCTGGATCAACCGCAGATTTGACCAGGGCGGTGAGGTTCCCATTGTTAATGTCGAAGACTACGCGTTTCTTACCCCCGTCCTGCCGGTGCGCGGGTACAATTACAATGCGCTCAATGGAACGCGCTTTGGCATAGCTAACGTTGAGCTGCGGTTCCCGCTCGTGCGTTATTTCATCCTTGGTGCACTTCCCATTGGATTCCAGAACATCCTCGGTGCAGCATTTGTGGATGTCGGCTCGGCGTGGCGCGACACGAAAGCCTGGCAAGCATTTCGATCAATCAACGGTGAAACAGTAACAAAAGATCTGCTGATTGGAACCGGATTCGGGGCGAGAGTCGTGTTCTTCGGGTTCCCGCTCCGGATCGATGTGGCCTGGCGGTTCAACGGCTCCGGCTTCTCAAGTCCCGTCTATTACTTCTCGCTCGGCCCTGAGTTCTAGGGCAGGCGCTCCCGATCCTCAGCAACAGAAGTCCCGCCGGTTTGTCGGCGGGACTTTTCTATTCAGGGCGGTTCTGACGAGGCGTCTTGGCCTGGGGACGAATCAGGGGATCACTGAGGTGCTCTCAGCTGGATCGGCTGTGTTCCTGGCACGAGGTTACGGTCCAGGAAGATTCGCTGTCCATCCCTGTTGCTGACGAACGTGGTGAATCCTGAGGCGAAGCTGGCGATCGGTGCACGCGCGTAAATATAAATTGTCCGACGCAAAGGGTAGAATTTCCGGTAGATGTGTGCGGGGTGAGGTTCGTAGTATCTCCCGATGGATTCAGGCGCAAGCTGATAGGTCGTGTCTGAGGGATTAGCTGTCTCCGCAACTTCAAGGACTTTTGCGGGGACGCGGGCTGAATCGATCCAGCTCAGTCCTACACATGCGATCGACAACGGTTGATCAACAATGCCCCTCAACGTTTGCAGGCTTGATGTGGTCCGAAGGACATCCTTTCGAAGGGGCTTACCTTTCAGGAGGCGCTGCTCAAGGTACCATGATACGTCGGACGAATCGTGATAGATAACGCCGATGCGTCCTTGCATACCGCCGGACCGCCGCAGTTGCTCCCAGCGAGTGTATGCCCCTGTGAGAATGTTCCGCAGCTCGTCGACGGTGATGCGCTCGATGCTGTTCTTGTAATGAACTACTACCACGATGCCGTCGTGTGCAACGGCTATCTCGGTGAGCCGGTCTTCCGGTGTGCGCGTTGCCAAGAGCCGCTCTCCGGGCTTCAGGGCTCGCACCGTGAAAATGCACCTGACGGTATCATCGATGAATTCGCGAACGGCCTCTTCGGTCGACATGATCTTGTAATCGATATTCGCACCGTCCGCTCCATAGAGGTCGAGAAAGTGGCGAACTTCTTCAATGAGAACCGGGGCAGCTGATTCCGTCAAATAGACGGTGAGATGGCCGCGGGTCGTGGTTTCCTGTTTTTCCGGGTAACATCCCGCAAGCAGGACGGCGCACGTTGTGAGAAGGAGGGGTAGTCGGATCATAGACGATACTCCCAGACAGAGGAAGGGGCATCTGATGTAAGATCAGATGCCCCTTCGACGGTGGGTTCCCGAAGTCTCTTCTCGAATGCTTGGGTGGCCTCGGGGAATCTCGCTTGGACCTACTTCACCAGCACCATCTTCTTCGCCTGCACATGGCCGCCGGCCACAATGCGGTAGAAGTACACGCCCGTGGCTACTGTCTCGTTGAAGTTGTTCCGGCCGTTCCACCGGATAATATGGCGGCCGGGATTCATCACATCGCCCCTAAGCAGGGTAGCGACCTCCCGCCCGAGCATATCATAAACTCGCAATTCAACCGGCAGCTGCTCCGGCAGCATGAACTCTATCGTCGTTGTGGGATTGAACGGGTTCGGATAGTTCTGGCTCAGCGAGAACTCCAGCGGAAGATTCTGATCCTCAACGTCTGTAACAGAAGGCTGGAACCGACTCAGCTCACGCAGGATGACCGCGTCGGCCATCAGTGCAAAGGTGTCGCGGCGCGCGAAGTTCGTCGTCGTACCGTAGAATGCACTCACGGCAGCGGTGTCGTTCTCCAACCGGATGTGTCCGAAGATGGCCTGAGTGCCCACGTCTCGACCGCCCCTGAGGAAGAAATGGTTGCCGAGGTTGAGCTCGACGAGCAATGAGCCGCCGACCAGCGGTGGGTTGTTCTGGCTGATGAGCGTATCCTTCGTAATGTTGCCGCCGGTGCTGAGCACCTTGTAGCGCGCCCGGGGGCTGGCCTTGGAATATCCTCGTGGGACCGACACAGCCACGTTCATCAGCACGGAATCGCCGGCTGTGGGATCTGCCGGTATCAACGGGTACCATGTGAAGCGCCCACCCGGATTGAAGTAGATCGGCAGCATGCGGCGTGTCTTGCCCCGGCCGATGCTGTCGGCGGTATTCGTGGCTTCGAGCTGCCAATTGGTCATCTTGGTGATGTCCCACCTGCCGAGATACAGACCGCCAAAGAGCGGTGTCGAGGAGACTTCTTGGACGGAGCCATCATCGTCCAGGACATAGATGCCGCCGATCCCATTTCCGAGCACAGGAATCAACAGCAGCGAGTCGCGCACGGAGTTTGAGCGGATCTCCAGCGTATCTCGGAAGTCGGCTGCAATCTGATTTGGCGTGAACTCCATCGTCAGCTTCTGCTCGCCAATGAGGGCTCGTAGATAGACCGGCGGTGTTGGAGCGGCGACGAGTCGGAAGTACCGTCCATCGCGGAACCTCAGGCTCTGTACGATGATCTGAGATTCGCCCCGGCTTCCCAGTATGATCTCTTGCTTGTTGGCTTTTCCGTCGAGACCGGCCGGGTTCCGGTAACTGACGTCGCCGAAGTTCACAATCGCCCCTTGGGCAACATTCACGCCAATGAGTGCTCCCGTCGGGACCTTGCGGATTCTGAGGAGGTCGGTTCTCAGGAGACCGGTACCGCCTTGCGATTCCGTCTGAGCGTTGCGGGCGCATTCGATCGAAATTTCGCCGCCCGGTGCCAGGAAGAAGGTTTTGGCACTCCCGCCAACCTGAATCCAGGGCGTCGTTATTCCTGCCGTCAGCGCACTATAATAACTGCTATCTGGCGGAACACCGAAGGTATGAACGACTTTGGTGAGGGTCTTGGAATAGCCGTTCGGGGAACCCAACGGTCCGCCATACTCGAGGATGTATCGCCCATCCGTGGCGATCTTGCCAAAAACAATCTCCGGAAGCTGGAACTCATAGAAGGCCTGATGGGGTAGTGTCGTCGCTCCGCCGACATTGACACGGCTTGAATTATTACCGTTAAAGATCGGGAAGAACGCAGGTGCTCGTGTCGAGTTCGCCCAGGTTCCGTTTGCAGTCTCACGATACAGGGGCAGCTTTGGAACATCGGGTGGTCCGGGAGCGCGGAAATGCGGTTCCGTGTTCCCCGCACTGGCATTCATGATGAAGTTGAAATTCAATCCCTCTCCCAAGAGGATATTGTACGCCAGAGGCTCATTCTCATCATTGCTGAGGATCGCAATGGAGTCTCGAGCCGATCCCTCGCTGAACGGGGAAAACGCGAGCTCAAGATCAAAGAACCCGCCCCCCTCCTTCCCGTCTGGAAGAACGGTCAGCGGCGGTATCTTGATCGTAGTTCCCTTGGTATAGTTCTTCACATAGAACCACGGCACAGGCGTCAATGTCGGCTGGATCTGGATGTCTGAGATCAGGAGCGTGTCTCGGCCCAGGTTGTAGAGGCGATAATTCCTCACCAGCTCGTCGCCCAGAGTAATCTGCCCAAATTCTTCGGGAACCCGTATCGGCGAGAAGTCAATCGTGCGGCGCCCGAACTCGATATCAGCTTTTTGACTTGAGCGCAGGAACCTCACGGCGTCGCATCGCATGAATGTGGTCGAGAGGTTGTCGGCTCCGATGGTGATCGATGCAGCATTTGGGCCTACGCCGTCGATGCGGTGAAACATCAACGGCAGCCACGTGCCGGCGGCTCCGCCGAGATAGTTTGAGAAGTTGTATGACATGTCATAACGCAGACTATCCACAATACCGCCAACACCGAACTTGCGCAGGTGTACATAGTAACCGGCACCTGCATTGAAGCTGCTTTGGACATGATGGTAGATCAGATAGGGAGCCGTTGAGTCGATCTTGAACGTCCACCGTGCCGAAGAACCACTCGGCGAACCCGACAGATTGGGTGACCGCCGGTGGCCGGTTGCGGTCCCGCCATAGTCAACGCCCGACGCATTTTGCCAGAAGGGGCCTGTTTCGACGTAGCTGGAATCAGGGCTCGCTGTGGGGAATCCGTCGAGGCCACGAACGTTGTCGACCGTGATGTAGTTCCTCGGGTCGATCATCTGCTGTGTCGTGCCTGTGCCGACGAGGGCAATCTTGCGCGGATTTGCTATCCCAAGTGCGCTGAAGTTGTGCCAGATGTTGACGGTGTCGCGCACCAGCGCCCCCGTTCGCGGCTTGAACTGCATTTGAATCGCTGTGCTGTCACCCGGTGGCAGCTGCGTCGTCAGGACATTGGAAAGGACAATGAAGTCTTTGCCGTACACCAGGGAAACCGAGTCGATCTTGTACGCTGTCGATGTGCGATTGTACACTTTGATCGTCGAGTCTTTCGTCAGGTTGATCGCAAGGTTCCCGAAATTGAGCGCCGTGATCGATGGGGTGAATACGACGGACGATGTGACTGTCGCCGTCACCGGCAATCGGGCAGGCGTCGAGAAGAAGGAGGAGTAAACAAGGACCGTGTCTGGGATGGCAGTGTTGAGTTTTGGCAACGTGTCGATTGCCGTGAAGCGGACATTCACCTTTGCCGTGTCGCCAGGATTGATCAGGAGATTGGTCGCCGTCGTAGTGATGGTGTATTTGGGAACGTTTACCGAGAACCGGATGCTGTCAATCTTGAGCTGAACGTCCTGGAAGTTATAAATGCGCATTGTGCTATCGACAGAAACACCAAGCGGCACCGCCCCGAAACTAATTGATGTTCCGTTGATCGTGTTGCGAACGTAGACTTGTCTCTTGCTTGCACCTTCGACGAGGAGCGTCAGGCGGTTGCCGCCGGGGATCGTATCGTTTGTGAAAACAACAATCGTGTCCCTGTGCACCGGGCTGGAGAGCGACTTCGGCTGATAGCGGAACTGGATGTTTCTGTCGTACTGATCACCACCCCGGTGTAGGTATGGGGTAGGCGTGATGTTGTAGAAATGCGGGCCGGTGAATGTGATGCTATCGACCCGAACGTCCGCGCCGGCAAATGGAGCGATTAGGGAGGTTAGAGCTGTCCTCGCGCTGTCGATCGCCACCGGCGGATTGAGCGAGCCGCCGGCGGTCCCGGCACTCGTGCCAGTGACCCTGAGCGTGTCGAAGTTATCGTAGTATCGTGTCCTTGTCGTGCCGGTAAGGAGGCCAAAGCGCAAGTACGAGATTGCCCTCGCAGAAATCGGGAACTTGATGGGAGAGCTTCCTTTGACCGCAAGGCTATGTGCAATCCTGAGTGTGTCAAGGTCTCTGCCTACAGAGGTTCCCCGATATGCAAAGACAACGCGCTGGCTATCCGAAGCGGCGATCGTGAATGGTACGCTCTTTAGGATCGTAAACTCCGGATTAGCCGTCGTGATTGACGAGACGGTGAGGGCACTGGTCGTTCCATTTCGGATCGTTACACTGTCATGGCGCGTGTGCGTGGCGAACGTGTCGACCAGGGAGAGGCTGGTCAAGACCCCCCCTGTTCTTGGTGACGCAACCACGATAGGATTGGACGCGGTGCCACTGAGCGTGACCTTGATTGGGGCACCTGAGGCGTTGTGGGTAATG
>Ga0194125_10004778_pt1 | contig 20981 bp, 15 predicted proteins | sample TA2KigC250mmetaG_FD_148626 | JGI IMG/M metagenome (GOLD analysis project Ga0194125, IMG submission 148626) | Freshwater microbial communities from Lake Tanganyika, Tanzania - TA2015034 Kigoma Deep Cast 250m | ecosystem: Environmental > Aquatic > Freshwater > Lake | place: Tanzania: Lake...
GTAGTCGACTCGACACATACGCCCGCGAACTACGGCGACCAGTTCGACCACTTGACAATCGACTCTTGCTTAGTCGGCATACGATTGAACGCGGCAAGCATAGCAGCGATTTACAACTGCACTATCGACGGGGAAGAGCCCAGCGCGGCTGCAACGAAGGGCATTCAGAGCGTCGGAGCGGCAATGGCAACTTTGCGAAACAACATCATAACTCAAGTGGACACTGTTTTTGCGATAGGCGCTGACGTTGCGGCATTTGTTCAAACTAATAATGCGAGTTGGGCTGTTACATCGAACGGGGCTTATACGCCGACTTTCACCGCGCTCAATCTTTTTTTTACGAATGCCGATGGGTTGGATTATCGAATGCGAAGGCATAGTAAGTTGATAGACAAGGGCGCGGTCTATACCGGGGTTGTTTATTTAGGCAAATATCCCGATGTCGGGGCGTGGGAGACGATAGGGATTCACAGCGGAGAAAGCAGATTAATCGGATGGTGCAGGGCGGCGTGGGGGAGGTAATGTTTAAACACAGAGGCACAGAGGACACAGAGGATAATAAGAAGGAATGAAAATCGATCTTAAAAAGATATTCCTTGCCATCGTCGATGCTGTCGAAGAGGCGGAACTGCACTACAGCGGTCGCAATCTCGGCAAGTTAAAACACGAGCGGGTGTCGAAAGCGATAGCCATTGTGATTGTAAAGTTTGGCCCGCGCTGGTGGAACTGGCTGCCGCTGAAGTGGCGGCTGTTCATAATCGATACTGTGATTGAGTTCACAGTCTTTATCTATAACCGATTACTGGGGGAACGTTGGAAGTTAAAAGGAGTTAAAAATGCCTGAATGGTTAATCGGCGCGCTTGTGCCTGTTGCCGGCGCGGCGGTCGTCGGATTGACGGCAGCGCTGATGAAAAGATATCCGCTCTATGAAAAGTGTTATAAGTTTGGTCTTTATCTTCGGGAATTAGGTTTAGGCTTCGACCTGCCTATCATCGCCGGCGAGGCTGAAAATTCATTCAAAAAGCGCGTATTATCCTTTATATGTGATGCCGCGCGCGGTTTGGCGCGAGGCTTGGCAGGGAAGCCGTTGGAAGAGGATGCGTGAAATAACGGAAATCATTCTGCATTGTTCGGACAGCGAGTTTGGGGATGCTAAATTAATCGACGACTGGCATCGGGCGCGAGGGTGGTCGGGAATTGGTTATCATTTCGTTATTCTCAATCCATATCCGGATGATGCAGCGCTGCGACTGGGACGACCGCAGTTCGACCAGGATGGCGTGGTGCAGGAAGGGCGAGCGCTTTCTAAGCCCGGCGCACATTGTGAAGGCAGAAATGTCAATTCGGTGGGGATATGTTTGATTGGCAAGCGGCTATTCACCGCGGCGCAGTTTAAAAGTCTTGTTGAATTAACAACCGGCTTGATTAAACAGTTCGCGGGGACAAAGGCTCTGGGACATTATGAGGCGCAGAAGCCGGGCAGCGTTATAAAGACTTGTCCAAATTTGGATATGGAGTGGATGAGAAATCGGATGGGGTTATAGTATTGTCATTTAAGGATGCAAAGATGTAAAAAAAGGGGCGATATCATCCTTCGCCCCTTTTTAGTTGGTAGATATAATAGTTATTGTGGATTGGGTTTGATATCGGCGCTGGAACTACCGCAGGGTCCCATACCGCAACCCATCCGGCCAGCGCCGCAGCCCATCCGGCTTTTACAATGTCCACCGCCAATGGTGAGTATATTGCGGTCGAAGGTAATCCGTTGGTCCGGCGTCAGGATGTCGCGCATTTTACGCAGATGGTTGGCTTTCATTTTGGCTTTTTCCTCGTGGAGTTTACCGATTTTTACGGCAAGGTCGTCGATATTCGGCTTATCGGAGGTCAACGCCAGTTTCATTTTGGATTTTAGGTCAACCATCTTGGCGTGTTGTTCGAGCATCTTTTTTTGATGTTCGAGCGCCAGTTTTTCGACATCTTTCTTTTGCTGGTCGGTGAGGTCGATGCCCATTAGGCAGCGCCCCAGCGGGTCGATGGTCGGGCGGTCGGCCATCATAGCCATACCGCGATGTTTCCCGCAATCCATCCTGCCGGGCGCCATCATCGGCTGGGCTACAGCCACGGTCGCTATGAATAATGCCAGCAGGGCAGTTAGGAAGAGTTTGTTTTTCATTGGTTCTCCTTTGTATTTGTTTTGTGTTATTTCTAGTGTTATGTCAATTGTGCAATGTCGTATGTCATCCTGAACGAAGTAAAGGATCTCGTCTAGTTAAGTAAGTCTTTAGGACGAGATACTTCACTTCGTTCAGGATGACGACATCTTATACCAAGTCGCAATCAATCGGATGATAAATGTCAAAACATATTCACAACAGATTAAACGGATGAAACGGATAGACCTGTAAAGCCGCTATGTTATCCGTTCTATCCGTTTAATCCGTTGTTAATTTTGAATCCCTTTATTATTCATTTGAATGCAAATTGGTATTACGCTTGACATAGCAGTAGATATTGTGGCCAGTGTGAACTAAGGGACATTGTGAATAGATAGTCCATTGTTCTTGATTCGAAATTAGTCTTTGGTTTTATTATACCGCTCGGATTTCCGGAACATCCGGTGATACATATCGCGGCGGCGCTCGCAAGGAAGATTATCGCGCATTTCGAGCATCCCGCGGTAGAGGTTGCGCTGCATTTGGCTGCGTATCTGCACGAGACTGTCAGCGATGGCTTCAACGCGTTGGCTATCAAGGGTTTCGGCACACAAGCAGTCGAAGAACTCGCGCGTCAAACGATGCTGCTCTCGGGATAACGGTTCGATTTTGTCGCACAGCCGCTGGCGAAAGGGCATCCCCTGAGCCGGCCTATCTTGAGGTGGACAGAACCGCCCAGTCTCGAATAAACCTGACATCGGCAGCGGCGGCCGCGGTGGTCGGCTGCGATAATACAGCGCCACGCTCAAGGCGACGACGAGCGTCCAAGCGACCAACAGCGCGGCTATCAGCCATCTGTGGCTATTCATCGACCGTTTTCTCCATCATCGCCCATTAAAGCGGCATAGAAATCGTCCAGCCCGTCGTCGAATTCGGCAATATAAAATTCGCTGCCGTTGGAAGCGGTGATTAAAGTATTTTGCGGCAGGACAGCCGTTAAACCCAAGCCGAGGACAACGCCGGCGAGGCTGCTGCCTAAAGCCCAGACCAAGCCGCGGCGGCTGAACAACGACCGGCGCCGGTCCGAACGGATGCGGCTCATCACCGCGCCGGTTATAAACGCCGGATGAGGCTCGGGCAGGACTTGTATCAAGCGCTTCAACTCGTTATCGACGGCGATGACCTGCCGGCAGGCGATGCATTCCTTTGAATGTTCCAGCCACATCATCCGTTGCAGGCGGTCTGCAGGCAGCGCCAGCAAGCGCTCGGTTTGACCTTGATAGCGTTGGCAGGCTGAGTATGTTGCTTTGAATTCGTTCATTTGCTTTAGGCTTTCTGATTATGAAACGCGGTCGGATTGAAAATCCCGCGCCGGAAAATGACATTTATACTAATTTGCATTCATAATGAATAAAGGGATGCAAAATTAACAACGGATTAAACGGATAGAACGGATTAACCTAGCGGCTTTATAGGATTATCCGTTTCATCCGTTTAATCTGTTGTGAATATGTTTTGACATTTATCATCAGATTGATCGCGACTTGGTATTAGATGATTATTTGAGCGCCGGAATGCGCCGGTTAACCTGGAATGCGAGTCGATTCCCTGCCGGTATTTATAATCTCCGCCTAACCTCAAGTAATTTTGTGGCAATACAAAATGTTTCACTGGTTAATAGAAGGTATTTAAAGACATATTTGTTTATATTATCCAATCTATCAATTTGATCTCCTCCAAAAAACAGTTGCGTCAGGTGAAAACACCTGACGCAACTTCTGTCCTTCACCATCACCATCATCATCACCATCACTATCACCATCACTATCACCATCACCATCACCATCACCATCACCATCAGTAATCCATTCCGCCCATACCGCCGCCGTGAGGCATTGGCGGCATAGCCTTTTCCTTCTCCGGCTTCTCAAAGATGACTGCGTCGGTCATCAGCAGAAGTCCGGCGACGGAGGCTGCGTTCTCCAATGCGCAGCGGGCGACTTTGGTCGGGTCGATGACGCCGGCTTGGTAGAGGTCTTCGAAGACTTCGGTGCGGGCGTTGAAGCCGAAGGCGCCGGATTCGGCGCGCACCTTCTCAACTACTACTGAGGCGTCCATGCCGGTATTGGCGGCAATCTGCCGGATAGGCTCCTCTATAGCGCGGCGGACAATCTTCACACCCAGCGCCGAATCGCCGGTCAACGCTAACTTCTCCAACGCCAGCTGGGCTCGCAGCAATGCGACGCCGCCGCCGGGGATAATTCCCTCCTCGACAGCCGCACGCGTGGCATGCAAAGCGTCTTCGACGCGCGCCTTAGTTTCTTTCATCTCGACTTCGGTCGCCGCGCCGATTTTCAACACTGCGACGCCGCCGGACAATTTCGCCAGCCGTTCCTGCAATTTTTCACGGTCGTAGTCTGAGGTCGTCGTCTCAATCTGCTTGCGGATTTGGTCGCAGCGGCCTTTAATCTCGTCCTTCTTGCCCAAGCCTTCGACGATGGTCGTGTTATCCTTGTCGATAGTTACGCGCTTGGCTTTGCCGAGGTCGCTCAGCACCGCATTCTCTAATTTGAAACCGGCCTCTTCGGAGATGACCCGTCCGCCGGTCAGAACAGCGATATCTTCCAACATCGCCTTGCGGCGGTCGCCGAAGCCGGGGGCTTTCACCGCGCAGACCTTCAATGTGCCGCGCAGTTTGTTGACGACCAAGGTCGCCAGCGCTTCGCCTTCGACATCTTCAGCGATGAGGAGTAAAGCGCGTCCCATTTGAGCCACCTTCTCTAACACCGGCAGAAGGTCTTTCATCAGCGAAATCTTCTTATCGTGGATGAGAATCATCGGCTCTTCAAGCGCGGCTTCCATATTGTCGGCGTTAGTGATAAAATACGGCGACAGGTAGCCGCGGTCGAACTGCATCCCTTCGACCAGTTCGACAGTGGTCTCGGTGCCTTTGGCTTCTTCGACGGTGATGACGCCGTCCTTGCCGACCTTCTCCATCGCTTCGGCGATTAGTTTGCCGATGCGCTCGTCGTTGTTTGCCGAGATAGCGCCGACCTGGGCAATCTCATCCCAGTTAGCGCCAATTGGCTTGGATTGTTTCTGTAGTTCGGACACAACTTCTTTTACAGCAATTTCGATGCCGCGCTTGAGATCTAGCGGATTGGCGCCGGCTACGACATTGCGCAGCCCCTCAGCGAGAATGGATTGCGCTAACACAGTAGCGGTTGTAGTGCCGTCGCCGGCGACATCGCTGGTCTTCGAAGCGACTTCACGCACCATTTGCGCGCCCATATTCTCAATCGGATCTTCCAGTTCGATTTCTTTGGCGACTGTTACACCGTCTTTGGTCGATGTCGGCGCGCCGAACTTCTTATCGATGAGAACATTGCGTCCTTTGGGACCGAGCGTTACTTTGACCGCTTCGGTCAGTTTATCGACGCCGCGCTTCATCGCCTGACGCGCATCGAGGTCGAATTGTATTTCTTTGGCTGCCATTGTTATGACTCCTTCTTTAATAATTTGAATTAATAGGAATTAGGTGTAAGATGTAAGCGATTATACGATGTTAAATACAAGGCATTATTCTACTTACACCTTGTTACTTACACCTTACGCCTATTTTACCACGGCTAAAATGTCGTTTCTGGACACGATCAAGTATTCGATGTTATCGACCTTGACTTCGGTGCCGCCGTATTTGGCATAGATGACGCGGTCGCCGACCTTAACCAGTTCGGACAACTTCTTGCGCGTCTCTTTTTCGTGGACGACATCATCGCCAACGGCGACGACTTCGCCCATCTGCGGCTTCTCTTTGGCGGTGTCGGGTATGATGATGCTCCCGACCTTGCGTTCCTCCAGCTCAATCGGCCGGATTAAAACGCGTTCATCGATAGGATGAATATTCAAGATGCCTCCTAAATGATAATTGTAGATTTTGGGTTGATTGAAAAGATATATTGCGTCAAGTGTCCTTGACGCTCTGATGATACGAATGAATGCAACGGTTGTTAGCGCTCATTCATAACGAGCGCTAACAACAGATGGAAATATATATGCCGTGAATTGTTTTGTCAAGAGGCGAGTCGGATAAAGAGGGGAGTTTTAAAATTTTTCTCAATCCAGCGATAGATTTTTAAGTGTTTCACCCAATACCAATTTGCATTCAAACGAGGTAATTGCAAAAGTGTTGGATTTATTAACTGATGGCAAGGCGGACGCCCTCGTCCGCTGCATTCTATGCTTTGTTTTCGGCGGACGAGGGCGTCCGCCTTGCCTTGGTCCGAGTCTTCTTGATTAATCATCACTTTTGCAATTACTCCGATAATAACAAAATGGCTGCCACCCGCCAAGGGATGGCAGCCATAAATCCACTATCCAGCCTTTATCAACCCTCTACTCCTTTAAAAACCGCCTCAACACCGCCTGTAAAATCCCGCCGTGTCGATAATAATTTACTTCGACCAGCGAATCCAGCCGGCATAAGACCTGGATTGATCGCTTCCGCTCACTCCCATCTACTATGTCCACTATCAGTTCTTGATGCGGCTTCACATTATCGTCGATATGGACATTATAGACTTCGCTGCCTAATAGTCCCAAAGTCTCGGCCGTTTCGCCGGGCTTGAACTGCAACGGCAGAACGCCCATCCCCACCAAATTGGCGCGGTGGATGCGCTCGAACGATTGCGCTATCACGGCTTTGACGCCTAACAGAAAGGCGCCTTTCGCCGCCCAGTCGCGCGATGAGCCCATCCCGTAGTCTATGCCGGCGATGACTAAGAGCGGGACACTCTCTCGTTTGTAGCGCAAGGCGGCATCGAAGACGCTCACCAGTTCGCCGGAAGGATAATGCGTCGTCCACGAGCCTTCCTTGCCCTGCCCAAGATGATTGCGGAAAGCCACATTGGCGAAGGTGCCGCGCGTCATAATACGGTCATTGCCGCGCCGGGCGCCGTATTGGTTGAACTCCTTCTGCAGCACGCCTTTGTCGATAAGATATTTGCCAGCCGGACTGTCGAGAGCGATATTGCCAGCCGGACTGATATGGTCAGTAGTGATGGAATCGCCGGCTTTTATCAGCGCTCTAGCGCTTAATATCGGCTTAATAGGCTCAGGCGTCGGCGCAAGCGTTTCAAAGAACGGCGGCTCCTGGATATAAGTGCTAGTTTCATCCCAGTCGTAGAGTGCGCCGCCTTTGACCTCGATAGCGTTCCACAATGGATTGGACTGCTCTATGTCCTGATAACTATGGACAAAGGTCGCTGCATCTTGCGCCATCGGCAGCAATGTTTCGATCTCAGCCCGCGCCGGCCAAATATCCTTTAGATAAATCTTCTCGCCTTTAGCGTTTGCGCCTATCGGCTCGCTCGCCAAGTCTATGTCCACCGTGCCGGCTAAAGCATAAGCAACTACCAGCGGCGGCGAAGCCAGGTAGGCGGCTTTGACCTGCGGATGAACCCGGCCTGGGAAGTTGCGGTTGCCAGAGATAACTGCAGCGGCGATAAGCCCTCCTTCTTTAATGGCTTCGGCTACCGGCGGCGGCAGAGGCCCGCTGTTGCCGATGCAGGTCGTGCAGCCATAACCGACGATATGGAAGCCGGTCTGCTCTAAATAAGGCAGCAGCCCGGTCTTTTTTAAATAATCGGTAACGACCCGCGAACCCGGCGCCAGACTGGTCTTCACATAAGGTTTGACCTTCAGACCGGCAGCCAGGGCTTTTTTCGCTAACAATCCAGCCGCTACTAAGACCGAAGGATTGGAAGTGTTTGTACAGGAAGTAATCGCCGCAATGACTACATCGCCATGCTTCAAAGTCTGGCTGCCGCCGTCACTTTTAATATTTCCCGTTGTGCCTAATTTGTCTTCCGTCAGTCCGTAGCCCTGCTTCTCAAAGGGAGTAATGAGGGCTTTGTTAAACGCAGCCTTGAGGTCTTGAACGGTTACCCGGTCTTGAGGCCGCTTAGGTCCAGCCAGGCAACTCTCAACCGTGGAGATGTCGAGTTCTAAAACCTCTTTATAATCCGGTTGAGGCGATTCTTCGGTGCGGAAGAGACCTTGCTCCTTCATATACCGCTCGACCAATTCTACTAATTGCGGGCTGCGTCCCGACCAGCGCAAGTAGTCAAGCGATTTGTCGTCGACGGGGAAGAAGCCCATCGTCGCGCCGTATTCAGGCGCCATATTGGACAGCATCGCCCGGTCCGGCACCGACATCGCGGCAACGCCCGGGCCGAAGAATTCGATGAACTTATCCACGACGCCCTTCTTGCGCAGAATTTGGGTGACAGTCAAAACTAAATCGGTGGCGGTCGCGCCGGACGGCAGTTCGCCGGTGAGGTTGAAGCCGATTACTTCAGGCATTAAGAAATAGAGCGGCTGTCCTAACATCACGGCTTCAGCCTCGATGCCGCCGACGCCCCAGCCAACTACGCCCAAACCGTTGACCATCGGCGTATGCGAGTCCGTGCCGACCAGACTATCGGGAAATAAAATCATATTGCCATCGACTTGACGTTGTTGAACGACTTGTGCCAAATACTCCAGGTTGACCTGATGGCAGATGCCTGAAGCCGGCGGCACAACGCGGAAATTGCTGAAGGCGGTCGAACCCCATTTGAGGAACTCGTAGCGCTCACGATTGCGCTCAAACTCCAGTTCGGCGTTGCGGCGCTCAGCGTCCAGCGCGGCGAAGAAGTCCACCTGCAGCGAGTGGTCAATGACTAAATCGACCTGCACGAGCGGATTGATTTTCTGCGGATTGCCGCTGAACCGCTGCATTGCGCTGCGCATCGACGCCAAATCCACTACGCACGGCACGCCAGTGAAGTCCTGCAATAAGACGCGCGCCGGCGGAAAGGGTATCTCGACTTTTGCCGGCGACCGGGGATTATATTGCGCCAGCCGCATAACATCGTCGCGGGTAATGAGATGCCCATCTTCACCGCGCAGAACCGCCTCTAACAACACACGGATGGAATACGGCAGCCGACTGACATCGGCCGCGCCGTCCCGTGTCAAACGCTCGAGCCTGAACATAACCGCCGGGCGGCCGTGCCAGACAACTTTGTCGAGCGCTCCGAATGAATTAAGGTGAGTTGACATTATAAACCTGGATTATAAAGTAAGAATTTAAAAATTATAAAGTTGGCTAGTGTTATGTCTATTGTGCAATGTCGTATGTCATCCTGAACGCAGTGAAGGATGACGACACCTCACGCTTGACATAGCGCTAGCGGGAAAATGCAGATCTACTTGCTATGTAATGTCAATTTGCTTGATTCGACTCCCAATACCGGAATTTTAACATTTGTTTCTGCAAAATTACAATTATAAAAAGATACAACACTAAATCGTCTAGATAGCCTATTATCGGAATGAAATCTGGAATTATATCGAACGGGCTTAAAAAATAGAACAAAGACGCGCATACAAGAATGACCGTCCAAGACGGCAGCGGATATAATCCTTTGCGCCAAGCCAAAAGCATCCGGTAGAGTAAGCGCATATCGTCAAATAAAGTTGACAGCCATAGTTTAATTTTACCGGCCGGCTGTTGGCAGCGCGGTTGTAATTCGTTCTCCCGGTTTAAAATGTGCGCGGTCCAGCGTCGGAGATAGTTCGATTTTGCATCCAGCATAAAATTAAGTTATTTTAAAAGTAGAGGTAATTGCAAAAGTGTTGGATTTATTAACTGATGGCAAGGCGGACGAGGGCGTCCGCCTTGCAATGGTCTGAGTTTTCTGGATTAATCATCACTTTTGCAATTAGCTCTATATTTAAAATGATTGTCGACTTTAAACACCATCGACAGCCAATAATCAGCTTTACCCTTATGTCCCTGACCATTACGCTAAAATAGCCAAAAATCACCGTGTTTAAAACCTTTGAAAGCGCCAAAGATTCTTCTTCGCAACGAATTCTCATTACTGGGGCGACCGGTTTCGTCGGCGTGCATACAGCCTGGGAATTGGTCGAGCGCGGCTATCGGTTGCGCTGCCTGGTGCGCAAGACCAGCGACATCTCACGCCTGCCGCCGGATGTCGAATTAATTACAGGACACCTGCTCGACTTCCCCAGCCTGCAGGAGGCGGTCAAAGACTGCTGGGGGGTGATTCACATCGGCGGCATCGTGCGGGCAAGGGATTTACGAGAGTTCTATCGTGTGAACCGCGACGGGACGGCTAATTTAGTTCGCGCAGCACGCGAGGGCAGTGTCCGACGCTTCCTATTATGCAGCAGTCAGGCAGCCGGAGGTCCCTCCACTCCCGAGCGCAAGCGCAAGGTCTCCGACCCAGACGCGCCGGTAACCGACTATGGTCGTTCTAAACTCGCCGGCGAGCGAGCCTTGCGCGAAGGCGCCGGCGATATGTGGTGGGCAGTCATCCGACCACCGGCCGTCTATGGGCCATGGGATTACGCTTTCCTAACGGTAGTTTATTGGGTCAAACATCATATTAAGTTAAAACTTGGCGATGGGGAAATGCCCTTCATGCTCATCCATAGCGCGGATTTGGCGCGGGCTTTGACTTTAGGGCTGGCTGCTGACGCGCCCTCCAGCAGCATCTGGTATGCCACCGACGGCGCCGAACACACCCAGATCGAGCTCAGCCGGGCGGTCGAAGAAGCCTTAGGGAAACGAGCCGTTTGGATTACAATTCCCGTGTTCGTTGCGCCGCTGGTCGCCTCATTAATAGAATTTATATCCAACCTGCGCGGCAAGACAGCGCTGCTCAGCCGCCAGAAACTGCTCGAACTAACCCAGCCGGCCTGGACTTGCGACGACCAGCCCTTCCGCGCGGCTACCGGCTTCATACCGCAATTCGACCTCTTCAGCGGAATGAAAAATACCGTAGAATGGTATAAAGAACAAGGAATAATTTAACGTGCAGAGTGAAATATGCAGAATAGAGAGCATAGAGTCTGGATATTGCCATTATTAACATTCCAAACTATGATCCGGCCTGTCCGCTCTGCCGTCTGGTGCAGGACCGCGAGATAAGGACGCGGTTGGTGTTCGAGGATGAGTTATTTCTCGTCGTCGATTGCTTGATCTGCCGGACGCCAATAACCGTCCTAAAGGCGCACCACAAGCAATTCGATGATGCAGAGAAAGTTATCATTCGCAAGACGCTGACAGAGATAGCCGCGGCTAATCCGGAGGTAGAGATTCCGGAGTTCTTGGCGCATCTGCACTACGGCAAACCAGACTGGGTCATCGACTGGGAGCAGCGCCGCATCCCTGACCACGCCCATTGTCATCTGAGGCCCTTTCCGTTTCCCAAAACTACAATGTGGGAAAGAATATTCGGGGGGACGGAAATGAGGGACGAGAGTAATTGCAAACCTTAGCCGACTGTCAAGCAGTTGTAACCTAACACAATTAAACTATTCAAATCGATAATTTCTTGCCTGTCTATTATCAACGCCTTGTCCGTTTAGCCGAACTTTACGGCGTCCAGCCATCCTACACCAACCTCGCTGGCGAGGTAGTCGAGGCTTCGACTGAGGCGCTGTTGCGCGTTCTACAAGCGCTTGGCGCGCCAGTGAACCGGCTCGAAGACGCCGAAGAGGCGCTGAACCTGGCATTGAAGGCGCGCTGCGAGCAGATTGTCGAGCCGGTCGTAGTGACGTGGAGTAGGACAGACATTTCTGTCTGTCAGATGGCGCCGGCTGCGGCGAGTCGGCAGCGGGATTCATCCCTCATCCCTCATCCCTCATCCCTCCGAACACCCCCCTTTCATCCCCCCGCAAGCGGGGGGAGAAAGATGGCATTCCCCTCCCACCTGTGGAGTGGAGAGCCGGCGTTCCCCCCATACTTGCAGAGTGGAGAGCCGGCGTTCCCCCCATACTTGCAGAGTGGAGTGCCGGCATTCCCCCCATACTTGCAGAGTGGAGAGCCGGCATTCCCCCCATACTTGCAGAGTGGAGAGCCGGCGTTCCCCCCCCGCTTGCGGGGGGGAGCAAGGGGGGGTGTAACCATTCCGCTCCTTATCCCTCAATCCGCCGCCAACAGCCATTTCAAAGCCACTCTATCTTTCGATAACGGCGAACAATCCGCATTCTCATCACGCTTTTCCGAATTGACTCAGACCGGATCCATCGCGCATAACAATCAAGTCTTTCATAATCTATTACTTGTCCTCAACAATCCTCTGTCTTACGGCTATCACCATCTCCGGATAGAATTCGCTGACCAAACTGCCAAAACGCTGATAATCGCTGCACCTTGCCGAGCCTACCGATTTGATGATGATGACGCTAATTCCAAATTCCAAAATAGCTGGGGAGTCTTCGCTCCCTTCTATGCTATTCACAACGAACGCACCCTGGGCGTCGGCGACATCGGCGCGGCAATGGAACTGCTGGACTGGAGCGCTAAACTCGGCAGCCGGATGTTTGCTACGCTGCCCCTGCTGCCAACCTATCTGCACGAGCCTTGCCATCCCAGCCCTTATTGGCCCATCAGCCGTCTTTTTTGGAATGAACTATTCATCGATGTTGAGCAGTCGCCTGAATTGGCTGCGTCCCCTAAAGCCAGGAAAATTGTGAACACTGCCGATTTTCGCATGGAAAAGAACTTCCTGCGCAGTTTGGAATATATCGACTATAAGCGCGTTGCCGCTCTCAAACGGAAAGCGCTCGAAGCCTGCGCTGAGACTTTCTTTGAAACCCATCCGACTGTCAAAGAACAGGAAATCCTCGCTGAAGGCGGGGCAGAATTAGCCAAGTATGCAATGTTCCGCGCGGTGCAAGACCGCGCCGGCCAAGTCTGGCGTCACTGGGACGATAGATTGCAAAAGCAGGAATTAAATACCAGCGATTATGATGTTAAAAACTATCGCTATCATCTTTATGTCCAGCATATTATAAAAAAACAAATCGGCGAATTAGCGGCGCGAGGTTATACCCTGGAACAGCCGTTATATTTGGACTTGCCGGTTGGCGTGCATCCGTATGGCTTCGACACCTGGCACTATAAAGACCAATTTACCTTTGGCGCGACCGTCGGCGCGCCGCCCGACCCGCTGGCGCCACAAGGCCAGGAGTGGGGCTTCCCACCGCTGCATCCGCATGCTATTCGTCAGAGCGGATATGATTATTTCATCCGTTTCCTAAGACATCATCTTGAAGTATGTGGCTGCCTGCGCATAGACCATATAATGGGACTGCACCGTCTCTTTTGTGTGCCGGAAAATCAACCCGCTTCACAAGGCGTCTATGTTTCATATAAATCGAACGAATTATATGCTATATTATGTTTGGAATCACACCGTTTTAAGTGCGAAATCATCGGCGAAGACCTCGGCACTGTGCCGGACTATGTGCGCGCTGAAATGGACAAGCGCGGCTTGCGGCGGCTGTATGTGCTGCCGTTTGAAGCCAAGCCTGACCCTAAAATTGCCCTTAATCCCATCCCGGCCGGCGCGGTCGCCAGCCTCAATACACACGATATGCACCCGTTTCGCGCGTTTTGGAACGGATATGACATTACCGATATGGTCAGGCAAGGGATAAATAATGCTAATATCAGCGATGATAATGACGATGATATAAAAAAAAGGAAAATCCTGGTCGAAGCGATTGAGAGATATATTATAGAATCCCACTTTCAAGACTGTCCGGGAATACAGGTTCCCGGCTGTCGATCCTCTGCAGTTGACAGTGAAACTAACGTTGCTCTCGACCACTGCTTGCAATTTCTCGCCCGCAGCCGGACAGGAATAATGCTGGTCAACCTCGAAGATCTATGGAACGAAATCGAACCGCAAAACCGTCCCGGCACGCTCGACAAACGCAACTGGGCGCATAGATTTAAACTCTCTTTAGTGGAGATCGTCGCATCAGATTCAATTACCAATTTATTGAAAACTATAAACACTATTCGCCAAAAACAAGGAAATAAGGTAATGCCGACCAAGAAATCGACCGCGGTGCGAAAAACCGTCAAATCTAAAGCGCAAATCGAACCTTCAAGCGCGCCCATAGGCTCATCCGCGCCGCGCTTTTTCCTCACCCACGACGACCTCTACCTGTTCAACGAAGGCACGCACTACAACTTGTGGGAAAAGTTAGGCTCGCATATAGTTGAAACAGATGGTCGATCCGGCTGCCGTTTTGCCGTCTGGGCGCCGGATGCGGTCGCGGTGAATGTGGTAGGTGATTTCAATGGCTGGCGCCGCGCCAGCCATCCACTCTATCCCAACGGACAATCCGGGATATGGGAGGGATTTATCGCCGGCGTCAACCAAAGGATGATTTACAAATACTACATCCGTTCGCGTTATAGCGATTTTGCGACCGAGAAAGCCGACCCGTTTGCTGTTCACACCGAGACGCCGCCAAAGACCGGCTCGATTGTCTGGCAGTTGGATTATAAATGGAAGGATAAAGACTGGATGTCGCGCCGCGCTGAACGCAACCGGCGCGGCGCGCCAATTTCAATATATGAACTTCACATCGGCTCCTGGCGGCGGGTGCCTGAACAAATGAATCGTCCTCTAACATATTGCGAAATGGCTGAACTGCTGCCGGATTATCTCCTTAAAATGGGCTTCACCCATGTGCAATTCCTGCCGGTGATGGAGCATCCTTTTTATGGTTCCTGGGGTTATCAAACTGTCAATTATTTCGCCCCGACCAGCCGCTACGGCACGCCGCAAGACTTAATGCGCCTCATCGACGCGCTGCACCAAGCCGGCATAGGCGTCATCCTCGATTGGGTGCCGTCGCACTTCCCAGCCGATGAATATGCCCTGTATAAATTCGACGGAACGCACCTCTACGAACATGCCGACGCCCGCAAAGGGCTGCATCCGGATTGGGACAGCGCCATTTTTAACTATGGACGCAACGAGGTGCGGGCTTTTCTCATCTCCAGCGCGCTCTATTGGCTGAACTGCTATCATATCGATGGCTTGCGGCTGGACGCAGTGGCGTCGATGCTGTATTTAGATTATTCGCGCGAACCGGGCGAGTGGCTGACGAATAAATACGGCGGCAGAGAGAACATCGAAGCCATCGACTTCTTACGCCAGTTGAACACGCAAATCTACGCCGCCTTCCCCGATGTGCAGACCATCGCCGAGGAATCGACAGCCTGGCCTATGGTCTCACGGCCAACTCATTTAGGCGGTCTTGGCTTCGGCTTCAAGTGGGATATGGGCTGGATGCACGATACGCTCGACTACATCACCAAAGATCCGGTTTTCCGGCGATTTCATCATAACGCGCTGACCTTCAGAATGCTCTATGCCTTCCACGAAAACTTTGTGCTGCCGCTGTCGCACGATGAAGTTGTCCACGGCAAAGCCTCGCTGCTGTCCAAGATGCCCGGCGACGAATGGCGCAAGTTCGCCAACCTGCGCTTGCTCTACACCTATCTTTACACTGCTGCAGGCAAGAAACTGCTGTTTATGGGCGGCGAGATCGCGCAGTGGAATGAATGGAATCACGATACCAGCCTCGACTGGCATCTGCTGCAATATGAACCGCATCTCGGCATCCAGAAATTAGTCGCCGATTTAAATAGGCTTTACCAGCGCGAGCCGGCGCTGCACGAAATGGACAACGAACCGGCCGGCTTTGAGTGGGTGGACTGCAACGACGCCGATTCGTCGGCAATATCGTTCCTGCGCTGGTCGAAGGACTGGCGGGAGTGTTGTCTGATTGTGTTGAATTTCACGCCGGCGCTGCGCCATCACTATCTGGTCGGTGTGCCGTGCGGCGGCGTATGGCGGGAGTTGTTTAACAGCGACGCCGAATACTACGGCGGCAGCGGGCAGGGAAATATGGGGCTAAAGATTGCCACCGGCCGGCCTTTCCACGGCCGGCTCGACTCGCTTGACCTGATCCTGCCGCCTTTGGGCGGCGTGATATTCAAGTATAAAGATGAATGACAATGTCAATGAAAATGACGATGATTTAAGAATTTCATTAATCTGACCTATACAAAAGCGCAGGGGGAGCCCCGTTTGCTATTGATGAGACGCTCATCCCCATACTGCGCAGGGAGCAACTTACACCCGTGCTCCATTTATTAATGGGGTCAATTTATAGTAGTATTTTAAAGGGCGAACACGAGGTTCGCCCGAACGGGCGATGCTTGTCATCGCCCATAATTCAATTTAAAAAAAACACTATAATCTGCACCCCTGAATAAGTGATACATTTACGGACTTATCGCAGGCGGTAATTGCAAAAGTGCTGGATTTATTAACTGATAGCAAGGCGGACGCCCTCGTCCGCCGCATTCTATGCTTGGCTTGGTTTTCGGCGGACGAGGGCGTCCGCCTTGCTATGGTCCGAGTTTTCTGGATTAATCATCACTTCTGCAATTAGCTCACAGGATTAGAAAACAAAGCAGCGGACGATCATCGCCCTCTTTTGTTATTACATTAACGGTATGCAAAACCCTTCGGGCAAAATTCAATGCGCTAATATAGCCGACCCTATCGAACTATATATCTGCCGCGATTATTTCGCGGTCAAGCGGAGTGAGACCGTTGGCGAGGTCCTCGTCCGCCTGCGAAATGCTCAAATTGGCGACCGCATCCTTTACTTTTATGTTATAGAGCAGGATGGAACATTAAGCGGCGTTGTGCCGACGCGGCGGCTGATTGTGAGCGAATCCGGGACGCTCATCGAGAAGATAATGGTCGAAGGCGTGGTGTCGATAAGCAAGAACGCCGCGCTGCTGGATGCTTGTCAAGGTTTCCTGATGCACCGGTTTTTAGCGCTGCCGGTCGTGGACGAAAAAGGTCGGATGGTCGGCATTCTGGACATCTCGCAGTTCAGCGATGAGATGCTCGATATTGCCGAGCGACGTTCTTACGACGATTTATTCCAGTTGGTCGGTGTGCATTTGACGCATACCTTCAAAGCCACGCCAATGTCTTCCTTCCGCGACCGTTTCCCCTGGCTGCTTGTCAATATCCTCGGCGGTCTTATTTGCGCCTGGACTGCGGCGAAAAGTGAGGTCTTTTTAAATCACTTTATCGTCATTGCTATGTTCATTCCGGTTGTGCTGGCTTTGGCCGAAAGCATCTCCATTCAATCGGTAACCCTAACCATCCAGAAGTTGCACAGCGGCAATCCGGATTGGAATTTCTTCAGAAAAACGGTAGGCGCTGAGGCAGCGGCGGCATTCCTCATAGGTCTGGCCGCCGGTGCGATTGTCGGGCTGATATCAACCGTTTGGAAAGGTGAGCCTAATGTGGGATTGGCGCTCGGCTCAAGCATTGCCCTGTCGATGTTCACAGTGAGTATTTTGGGCGCGATATTCCCGATATTATTGAAATCCCTGCGCTTAAATCCCCAAGTGGCAGCCGGACCGGTGGTGTTGGCGACAGCAGATGTATTTACTTTAATTTTATATTTGCGTTTGTCAGAGAATATTTTTAAACATTTTGCATAGTTCTACTTGATAATGTGAATATATTTATTATATTATAGCGATAGAGGTAATTGCAAAAGTGTCGGATTTTTATCTGATGGCAAGGCGGACGCCCTCGTCCGCTGCATTCTAGGCTTGGTTTTCGGCGGTCGAGAGCGTCCGCCTTGCTATGGTCTGCGTTTTCTGGATTAATCATCACTTTTGCAATTTACTCAATAGTATCAGTCATTCCAAATTCCAAATTCCAAATTCCCTCCCGGGGTTTCAATGCGACCGATTACGAAGCCGTTACTAATTTTAATCTTATTATTCACCTTCAGCCAGATCGCGCCGGCCGACCCGCCGCGCCGCGATGACGCCGGCGGCTACGCTGTCTTCGATGCCGAATATCGCTGGCGCGAAATCGAAGACATCGGCGACCCGCTGGTCAACTTGCGCGACAACGATTTCCAAGGTCCCTTCGATATCGGTTTCGATTTTCCCTTCTTCGGACGTATCTACCGGCAGTATTGGATATCATCCAACGGTTTCATCGGCTTCGGTCCGACCGAAGGTTATCAGTCTGCCCTGCTCCACAACCTGCCCGATGACGAACCGCCCAACAACATCATCGCTCTCTACTGGAAAGACCTTAATCCGCAGATGTTTTGGGGCCGCGCCAATATCTACCGCGCCAACTGGAACAGCAACCTCATAGTCGAATATCAACGGATTGCCGAACTGAACGAAGAGGGCCGCGCGCCGCATAACTGCATCACTATGCAGGCGATACTTGAGCCTGACGGCGACATCTATCTGCAATACGCCGAGGTCGGGCAGGCGTTCAATTTGAATATCGGCAGCGTCGGCGTAGAGGGAATTGGCGGCGCGCAAGGCCTGAGCCTGAGGTTCGGCGCGCAAGGCGCGCAGATTGCTGCCGGCCGTGCATATTTGATTAGCACGCACGGGCCGGGCCGCTTTCTCATTTGGGACGCCGGTTTGACCACGACCTCCGGCGACTCCCAAGCCACCGCCCTGCGTGAATTAGGACATACCGTCGCACATCTTAAACTGCGCCTCAATCAGCAGTTGCCAGCCGACTTGCGCTCATTCGAAGCCGTCTTCGTCAACCTCGGCAATCACGGTCAGGACGGACAAAACTATCACCGCCTGACCGAAGCGGAAGGCCGCATCCTCGACGACTACCTGCAAATCGGCGGCAATATCTATCTCGAAGGCGGCGACACTTGGGTGCGGGATAATGTAACACCGGTGCATCGACGCTTTTCCATCGCTGGCGTCGCCGACGGTGGACCGGTCTCGCCGCCGATAACCGGCATCGATGGCAGTTTCGCCAGCGGAATACGGTTCGACGAATACAACGCCGCGCAAAATCTCTTCGCCGACCATCTGCGCGCCGAGGGCGAAGCGCGGGAAGTCTTTACATTTATAGACCGCGGCGAACGCGTAGTCGGAATGGTCGCCTATAACGCCGAATTGTATCATACGATCGGCAGTTCCTTTGAGTTTGGCGGTTTGGTCGATGGTAATAACGGAACGAAATCGGAATTGATCGAGCGGATAGTGGAATTCTTCCGCTCGCCGCCGCCGGAGTTCCCGCCACCGCTCAACCTGCGCGCGACCATCGGCGACCGTGAGGTTACGCTGACTTGGGACGCGCCGCGTCCCGGAATGAACAACAACCGGCAGCGAATATTAGAGATAAGGCAGTTAATCCGACTGCTTGCCGACACCCGCGCCAACCGCAAGCCCGACGACCTAACCAGACGACGGATGAACGAATTATATATCGAACTTGAGCGCTTTGAACGCGATGATGGAATACAGCCGCAGCGAGATGAACTGCAGGGCTACCGCATCTATGTCGATGATGAGCCTTACGATTTCACTAATAGCCGGACTTATACCGTTATTGAATTGGAGAATGGACGGGCTTATGAATTTGCCGTGCGCGCTGAATATCGCGACCCGAATGGCCAGTCGGAACCAGCCGGTCCGGTAATCGCTATACCGGCGGCGGCGATTGCGCCCGGTTTTAGGGCTGATTTCGAACAGTTCAACGGCGGTTTAGCGCCGCAGCCTTCCCGCGACGGTTGGGAATGGGGAGTGCCGGAAATGGGCGCGGCTTCCGGCCAGCGCGCCTGGGGCACAAGACTAAGCCGTCCTCCCTACCCCGATTTAGCCGAATTCTACCTCAACCTGCCAGTCATAGATCTTCGCAATATTCGCAGCGCCTATTTAAAATTCAATCACTATTACGATTGCGAAGGCGGTTGGGATGGCGGCCGCCTGGAAATCTCGCTCGACAACGGGCAGCGCTGGGAGCCTATTGCGCCGGTCGGCGGTTATCCCGATGCAGCCATCTTCGCCTTGAACGAGGGCGCCGGCTACACCGGCTTCAGCGGCGGCTGGCGTCCGGCGACCTTCAACCTCTCGGCTTATGCCGGGCAGCGCATATTAGTGCGCTTCGTCTTCAAATCTGACGACAGCAACTTCCGCCGCTACCTCGGCTGGTATATCGACGACCTGCAATTACCACAATTAGGCAGCCTGACCGTCAATGTCCGCAACGCTGATGACGGCGTCGCCATCGAAGGCTCCCTAGTTTCTTTAGACGGGACATTAACCGCCCTAACTAATAATAACGGACAGGCTTCATTCCCCGACATACCGGTTGGACGCTATAGACTGCGAGCATCGAAAATCGGCTTCCTGCCGGCCGAGCAGGATGTCGATGTCGCCGCTGTTCCGAACAACATTGCCAATGTTCAACTGGAAATCTATAACAGTCAACTGCGGATTAACCAACAGGTTTTCGAAGAGGAACTCAACTTCGGACAGCGCCTGCAGAGGCAAGTAACCCTGACTAATAACGGGCAGCGCGAGACGAATTTTCAGGTCTATCTCGATTTCAATGTCAATCAAGGTGGATTTAACGCTAATGCCGATGCTAATGCTAATGGTGATGAGCCGCGGCGCGACGCGCCTTGGGACTTGTTGCAGACTATCGATTTGACGGCTTCGACCGGCGAGCAGTATTTCTACGGCGCGACGATGTTCGACACCGGCAATCCAGCGGATTATCAATATATCGCTTCGGCTGGCAGTTTTCGCAGCGACACCTGCCGCTTGTATTATTTCAATCGGGCTGGACAGGCGGTGCGGAATGTGCCGCTTTTAAATATTCAGGGCTGGGGATTTCGCGATCTGGCTTACGACGGCGCCTGGCTCTACGCTTCCTACGACCGCCGACTTAGCCGCTACAATCCGGTCAATGGCGCTTGGAACTTGGACATCACCCGGACGTTGCCGCTGCAGATGGCGCGCGCTATCGCTTGGAATCCGGCCGATTCGACCTTCTGGATCGGCGACCGCGACGATGTCTGGTATCAACTCGACCGCAACGGGCAAATCATCGACAGTTATGCCCAGC
>Ga0194125_10004779_pt1 | contig 20979 bp, 19 predicted proteins | sample TA2KigC250mmetaG_FD_148626 | JGI IMG/M metagenome (GOLD analysis project Ga0194125, IMG submission 148626) | Freshwater microbial communities from Lake Tanganyika, Tanzania - TA2015034 Kigoma Deep Cast 250m | ecosystem: Environmental > Aquatic > Freshwater > Lake | place: Tanzania: Lake...
ATTTCATTTAAAATTTATCATTTATAATTTATAATATGATATTTATAATTTAACATTTAACATTTATAATTGTTTATGTTATATGAGCTATCAGCTATGAACCTTGTTCGCTATTGTTTGTTTTTTTATTATACCTTGTAATTTTTTTTTAATAGAAGTAATTTTCACATTGCCTGAAAGTTCTAACTAAAGTCAGGAAGGCAGGTAGGCCTGAAAGTCCTAACTAAAGTCAGGAAGGCAGGCAGGGCTGAAAGTTCTAACTAAAGTCAGGAAGTCAGGCAGGTTTGAATTGATTTAAGTAATGAAAAATATATTTTTTAAATACAAATACTTTCTTTTTGTTTGTGTGTTTCTTTCATGGATCATATTCTCACTTTCCGCAATTGCAGATATAAACACCCGGCAAAAATTGTCCGCTAAGGCTGATTCAGACACGATACCGGAAAAGAAGATAGTGTCCAAACAAGACAGCGACAAAGCAAAAGAGTTATTTGTTGAAGGAAAAATTTTTGAACTGCAGGGAAAAAATTCGGAGGCATTACAAAGTTACAGAGCAGCATTAAAGTACGAAAAATCTGCCGGTATATATTATGCTATTGCAAATTTATTTTACAACCAGGGCAGGTTTAAAGACGCTATGATGGAAATTAATAACACACTGCAGCTTGAGCCGGAATCGGTAAAATATAATGAAATTAAAGCAAATATTTATTATCAGCAAAGCAATTTTCAAAAAGCAGCAGAAATATACGAGGATATTCTGAAGAAAGACAGAGAGAACGTAAGTTATATGTATATACTTGCAAGGATATACCAGGAACTGAATATGCCGGCAAACTCTGTTGAGCTTTACGAAAAAATAACCGACCTGGCAGGGTATGATTTTGAGGTCTTAAAGAGAATGTTCGATATTTATTATAATTATAAAAATTACGATAAATGCATTGAGGTTTTAAAAGCAGCTCTGCAGCTTGACCCTTACGATATTTCATTTCTTCAGCAGCTTGCTGCTTTATATGCCAGGCTGGAAAGATATCAGGAAGCAAAAGAAATTTACGAAGACCTTTTCAGACTGAACCCGCGAGATAAAGATATTCAGACCGAATTAATTAAGCTGTATTTTAGATTAGATGAATATGGAAAAGGATTTGAAAATTTTGCTATTCTTCTTCAAAAAGATACTCTTACATACGAAGAAAAGATGCAGATAGGTGAGATTTATTACAAAATGATTTCTCAGGACAGCAGCGTCATGGATATTGCAAGGAATATATTTACCAGTATAAAAGCCGATTATCCGGAAGAATGGGGTCCGTATTTTTATCTTGGATTAATTGGGGTTATTAATAAGGATTCCGCCGATTACGATAAGAATTTCGAAACAGTATTAAAATTGGTTCCTGAAGCTGCGGGAAAAGAAATTTATATGCAAATCGGATATACATATTTTGATATTTTAAGGAATGAAAAAGCCGGGAACGTTGTATCAAAAGCTATTAACATATACGGCGGTGATTTCCGATCATATTTTTTATATGGTTTAATTTTGCAAAGGAAAAACGAAGAAAACCAAGCCATTGAATATTTTGAAAAAGCACTTGAACTGAATCCGGAAGATTTGTCTGTACTTTCCACACTTGCACTGGCATACAATACGGCAAAGAGGTATTCGGAATCGGAAGCAGTTTATGAAAGAGCCTTGATGATTTCACCCGAAAATCCCTTAATACTTAATAATTACGCATATAATCTCTCACAAAGAGGGGTTAAACTTGATAAAGCTCTCGTTATGTCGAAAAGAGCAGTAGAAATAGAACCAAACAGTGCATCTTATCTGGATACTATCGGATGGGTCTATTATATGATGGGAGAATATGAACAGGCGAGGTATTATATCGAAAGGTCGGTTACTATAAATCCCGACAGCTGGGTAGTTTTAGATCATCTCGGTGATGTATATGATAAACTGAACGATAAAGTTAATGCGATTAAATATTGGGGGAAGGCTCTGGAGCTGAATCCGAATGCAAGCGAAGTCAAAGAAAAATTGAACAGATAAAATATAACAAACAGTTTCGTCCGGCACGGCTAAAAGCCAGAGCAAAAAGCTTGAGCTAAAAGCCGTGACAGAGACAGATGTTTGCAACAACAGATTACCTGAACTAAAGTCAGGCTTTAGTTATGATAGATTTTTTAATATTATTTTTGATTGCTTCGGGGCTTGCAATGGATTGTTTTGCGGTTTCAATTGCCACCGGATTTATTCATAAAGAGATAAAGTTTTTTCCTGCTTTTAAAATTGCGTTTGCCTTTGCTTTTTTTCAGGCATTAATGCCTGCGATAGGCTGGCTTTTTGGTATCAGCATCGAGAGATATGTCAGGGATATCGACCACTGGTTAGCTTTCGTGCTTCTTGCCGGTATTGGGGTAAAGATGATTTATGAGAGTTTTAAACCTGCTGAAAAAAAGAAATATTATAATCCGGAAAAGAAAAGAATAATTTTAGGATTATCTATAGCAACCAGTATTGATGCTTTTGCAATAGGGGTCAGCTTTGCATTTATTTACAGCAATTTTCTTGTATACCCCCTTGCAGTAATAGGAATTATAACATTTTTATATTCAATATCCGGAATTTTTTTAGGTAAGAAATTCGGATATTTACTTGGAACAAGAGCAGAAATGATAGGAGGAATAGTGCTGATTATTATAGCCGTTAAAATTTTAATTGAACATCTTACGGGCGGTTAGTTCAGCTATGAGCTATGAAATTTTGATTTTTAAAGAGCGAAAATAAAAATAAAAACCTGACTTTATTCTTGACGTTATTAGCTTGACTTTCAGTTTGGAAAGAATTTACTTACAGCCCACGACTTCTTGACTTTAGTTAGTCGTGGGAAAGATAAATGTTAAGAAACATAACCGTTTCAACGGTTTAAAAAAACAACTTTTAAGCTATCAGCTATGAACTCTGTTCACTGATAAAGGTTTTTAAATAAAGAGCGAAAATAAAAATAAAGACTTGAATTTATTCTAAACGTTATTCGCTTGACTCTCAGTTTGGAAAGAATTTACTTACAGCCCACGACTTTAGCCGTGGGAAAGATAAATGTTAAGAAACATAACCGTTTCAACGGTTTTAAAAAATAACTTTTAAGCTATCAGCTATGGACTCTGTTCACTGATTAAGGTTTTTAAATAAAGAACAAAAATAAAAATAAAAAACTTGATTTTAGTTATGAAAAGAACAATTACCGCATTAATATTTTTCACGTTATTTCTTTCTTATTCGTTAATAGAACCAAGCAGCAATATTTCATACGTTGAGTCTTCAACCGGATTAGATGCTATTCAGTTTGAATCAGGGCGAACAGAAGTAGAAATTGCGGATATAAACAAGGATGGTTATAACGATTTTCTTTCTATCGGCGACCATGGAAACCCCAACATACAATCGACCGAAGAAGGAATTATGATTTGGTTTGGAAACGGGACCGGTTCTAACTGGAGTGCTTACAAGTACGGCAACTTCGGTTACGGGGGCATAGCAATAGGTGATGTGAATAATGACGGTAAGAATGATGTCGGATACGGTATGCACCATAATTACAGTTCGACTGATTTAGGTAATCAGATACTTGAAGTTGCTCTCGGCGACGGAAGCGGTATGAACTGGACTGCATGGGATGACAGTCTTGCGACAAACGGAGAAACGTGGGGTATGTTTTCTACTGATTTTGCAGATATAGATAATGATGGTTTACCGGATATAGGCTCGGTTTCATTCGGGTGTTGTGCAGGAGTACACGTTTATAAAAACCTTGGAAACGGACAGTGGGTTCAAACATTTGGTTTCATTGGCGGTAATTCTTCAATGGATTTTGTGTTTGGCGATATGAATAATGACGGAAATATAGATTTTGCAGTTGCGCATCAGAACGGAACTCCGTATTTCGGAGACGGTACAGGAAATTTTATATTAAAACACAACAACCTGCCGGCACCGGGAAACATGGGATTTAAAGGAATTTCACTTGGTGATGTAAATAATGACGGTTTAAAAGAACTTGCATTCGTGGGTTCCGGAGGAAGTTTGAATGTCTGGAAATGGAATAATGCGAATTTAAACTGGGATAATCTTTCGGCTGATTTGCCGACTTCAGGTAATTATTCAGCAACTCAATTGTATGATATGAACAATGACGGATATGAGGACCTGATTGCCTTTGGCGGAGCAGTTGTTACGATTTGGGCGGGCAACGGAGGAACAAACTGGTCACAGATATTGACTTTTGTATCTCATGCATCACCGGGCAATTACTCTGATTTTTCCGTGGGAGATGTTGATAATAACGGTTTTGCCGATATAGTAATACTTGCAGCGGAACAGCAGGGGCTTTTTAATTATATTAATAAACTGAAATTTTTTAAAGAAACAACACCTTATTCCGCTTTAAGTATAACCCCCTTGTATCCGAAGAATAATGAAATATGGCGTAATAATTCTGTAAAATTTATTGAGTGGATATCGTCGGCACCTCAGGCGATAACATCAAAAGTGAAATTAGAGCTTTCTACAAACGGTAATGCAGGACCATGGAGTTTGATAGCCGACAGCTTGCCAAATAACGGTAAATATCAATGGATTGTTCCCGCTGGAATTCAATCGGAAAACTGTTTATTAAAACATACCGTGTTTTTGCCCTCGACCGGACAATTTTCTGTGTCCCAGACACAAAGTCCTTTTAAAATCGGGAACTATGTCTCCGGTGTGTTTTATGAAAATAACAAAACAGAAAAATTTATCCGCACGATGAATTATCCAAATCCTTTTAACCAATCAACCATTATCAGGTTTGAAAGTACAATACCCGGTAATGCCGTGTTGAATTTATACAACATCGAAGGACGGAAAATAGCAATACTCTATAAAGACAAAATAAATGCGGGTGTTTATGAAGTTAAACTGGATTCAGACAATTTGGCAAGCGGAGTATATTTTTACAGATTAACACTCGAAAACAGAGGCAGGGTATATGAAGAGACAAAAAAGATAACTATTATAAAATAGCTGTTTTAAAGTTATTCAGACTTTTCTTAATTCATTCACTTAACAATTAACCCTTCAACTATTTAACCATACAACTATAGCAAGTCGAAGAAAGCTTTATCATATTCTTAAAAAAGACATTACGGCATCAGATATTGGAATTGGCATAGATAAGTTTTTTGATATATTACGCAACAGCGGATTATAAATAAAACCTGGAAAGCGCATAGTAATGACGAGAAGGCTCAGTGAGCAGGGGTATTTTTAAATATTTAGAAAAACGTATTACTTTTGTATTACTTTTGTATTACTTTTTAATTTTGATAAGTTATTGATAATCAACAACTTGACATTTTTCATAATTTTCAAAAACATCAAAAACAGGTGTATTTTTTAAATATTTCGAAAAACTGTATTACTTTTGTATTACTTTTGTTATACTTTTTCATTTTATTTGTTTGATTTATCAACATCTTGCAATACTTCATTTTTATGAGATTCAGGCAGATTAAGTTGTTCGATTTCCGCATTAGTTTTAATTATTTCAGCTTTTGAATTATTCATACAATTCAGAAGTTTCAGACCATTCATAATCATATTTTCATAACTCATAAAGATAGGTGTGGACTTTAATTTTTTTTCAATTTTTTTAAACACCAATTCCGAAAAATTAAGAACATTCGACTGATTTTTGAGATATTCCGATTTAATTTGTTTGATATCTTCATTTTTTAGGAAAAATTCATTTATGATTTTCGTATTTAAATTTTTTGCATACAGGATTGTTGTTAAGGTAATTATTTACTAAAGAATATTTTGGAATACTAAAATACACACACCGATATTTTTTGGAATACTATACAGATTAAAGAGCAACAGCTTTCATTTAACAGTTGCCAAAAATATGGTAGAATAAAAGAACATTTTCTATTAGAATCGGATTGAATATAAATTTTTATACTAACATTAATTTTGTCAACTTTTTTCAGGATGAAATTCTTTTTCACCCTTCACTTTTCACCTCTTTAGACCTGTCTCTTCACCCTTCACTTTTCACTTTTTACTCTTCACTGATTTTTTAGTTTTGTCCGATTTTAAAAACATCATAAACCTGTCTATTGCATCTGCAGTTTCCGAACTTATCAGATGTTCTATTTTGCAGGCTTCTTCCTCAGCTTTTTTCGAACTCAGAAACAGGACTTCCTTAAAAAATCTTTCTACAATTTGTTTACTGTTTAATGTATTACTTATTAATCTGAGCGATGAAGATGTAAGTTTTAAAAATTTATTTTCGTCTTCGGTCAGATACCCCTTTTCCTTCAGTTTTTTCAGAGTTAAAAAGGCGCTGCTTCTGCTTATTTTTAAATGTCTTGAAACATCCGCCGCCCTTGCATATCCTTTTTCTTTTAATAACCGGTAAACAGCAAGGAGATGATGTACATTGCTGTGAGACAACTTTGTCTCTTCAAATTTTTTCCAGATTTCGGACATATATGTTATATTACTATTAACATAACAATAAAAACCCTAAAAAAAAAGTATATATCTTGTCATACATGTAAAACATTTTTTGAGTTGAATAACATATATGTTATATATATATTACAATCGTTTTAGTAAACAAACTAAAACGACTTTTATTGCAAAAATGTAATATAGAAAAAAGATGAAGAGATTGACGGAATTTAGTGAAGGAGTTAAAGTAAAAATTAAAGACTTAAGGATAAATAAAACGGATACTTTAAATTTGCGAAATCTCGGGATTTCCAAGGGTATTACGGTTAAAATAGTAAGAAAATCAAATTTTAAAGGACCGGTAATTATTTATTACAGAAATACAGAAGTAGCAATAGGATATACAATAGCCAAAAAAATATTTGCAGAGTCAGCATAATGGAATTTATACTTGCCGGACAGCCAAATTGCGGAAAGAGTACAATTTTTAATTCGGTTGCGGGTTATAAATCGATAGTGTCTAACTTCCCCGGTGTAACAGTAGAGTATTTACAGAGCGAAATAGAAATATCGGACAGAAAATTTTTATTGACCGATTTGCCGGGAAACTATGCGTTTCAAACCGCTGACGAATCGGAAAAATGTGCAATAGACTATATTTTAAATTCTTCCCGTGATTCGATAATAATAAATATTATTGATTCGTCGGTGCTTTCCAGAAGTCTTGAATTTACATTACAGTTAATGGAATTCGGCAAAAAAATCGTGGTCGCACTTAATATGACTGACGAAGCCGAAAAAAAAGGAATAAAAATTGATGAAGCAAAACTATCATCTATACTCGGAGTACCCGTAGTAAAAACGATAGGTAAAAAAGGTGAAGGGATATTTGAGCTGTTCGAAAAAGCCGTTGAACTGTCTGATAAAGATAAAATTCCCCGGACAATACGCTATAATCAGCTGCTTGAAAGTACAATAAAGATGATAGAGGATATACCTTCAATAAAAAACAAAGAATTTTCTATAAGTAAAAGAGGAATAGCAATAAATCTGATAGAGAATAATCCCATCATAAAAAACTTTATCGGGGACGTCCTCACCGCAGAAGAAAATCAGGTACTTGAAGACATAGTTAACAATTCATCAAAGTTCTGCGACGATTCCGCCGGTGCGGCAATATCGGGTTTCCGTCATAATAAATCTTTTGAAATATTCGAAACCGTGGCAAAGGTCGGAAAACCGCTTAAAAAAGATTTCCGCACTAAAATAGACACTCTGTTACTTCATCCTATATTAGGATATATAATGATGGTTATAATTCTTGTCTTTTCTTTCTGGATTGTGTTTAAGATAGGCGCCCTGACAGAACCTTTGTTTCTTGATAATATAGAAAAGATTACGGAATATCTCTCTTTGAAAATTGGGGAAAACAGTGTTTGGTTTTCGGTGGTTAACGGTTTTGTAGAGGGGTTCGGAGGAGGTGTGGCAATTGTAATTCCTTATCTGTTTCCTTTTTTTGTTTTGTTATCGGTTCTTGAAGACACAGGATATTTATCGAGAATCGCGTTTCTTACAGATAACCTTTTTCACAAAATCGGTCTTCACGGAATGTCTGTTGTTCCTCTTGTGTTTGGATACGGTTGTACTGTACCGGCAATTTTGGCGACGAGAATTCTAAAATCTCCGCGCGATAAATTTATAACAGCTACACTGACCACACTCATACCCTGTTCGGCAAGAATGACGGTAATATTCGGGATTGTCGGCTTCTTTATATCGGTTCAGGCGGCAATTGTATTATATGTTTTAAATATTGTAATAATCGGATTACTCGGGAAAATGATGTCTAAAGCAATGCCTGAAAGCGGACCCGGACTTATTTTCGAAATTCCGAAATATCATTTACCGCAGTTCGGTGCTGTAATGAAAAAAACCTGGTTAAGATTGAGAGAATTTGTAATAGTTGCCCTGCCCCTTTTAATAGCAGGTTCAATAGTACTCGAGCTGATTAAGCAATTTGAACTGTCCGATTCGATTAACGGTTTTCTTTCACCTTTTACGAACGGATTACTCGGTCTGCCTGTTGCAGCCGGTATTACATTACTGTTCGGTATTATGCGTAAAGAGCTCTCTTTAATATTGCTGTTCGCAGCTCTGGGAACGCAGGATATCTCTCTTGTAATGACTCAGACACAAATGATAACTTATACAGTATTTATTACTTTCTACCTTCCGTGCCTTGCTACTTTTGCTGCAGTAGCAAAGGAATTAAGTACCCTGAAAGCTGTTTTAATAACGTTCTTTACATTAGTGCTGGCATTTGTACTTTCAATTTGTGTAAGAATAATATTATAGCACATTCTGTGCCGAATAACTGCTGTTATAACCGAAAGTCAGGTATGACATTTAAGCAGATTCCCTCCCTAGCTATCAGTCATAACCTTCAGTTTTTGCAAATAAATAATTTAACATTTAACATTTATAATTTAACATTGAATCAGTCCGGTATAATTACTTAGCCGTGATATTCAGCTTCAGTGTGAAATTATCATTTATCATTTTATCGCCGAGATTCTGGAAAAATTTTCCCGATCCGTATTTTATATCCCATTCCGTTCTATCGATATCGAAATCAGCAAGCGCAGTCAGTTTTCCGTTTTCATATTTTATATGTGCCGGAAAAATTATTCCTTTTGTAATTCCTTTTATTGTAAGATTGCCTTTAATATTGTAATTCATTTCCGGTACAGTAGCGTCACTCAGGTTCTCTATTGAAGTAATTTCAAATTTTGAAACCGGGTTTTTTTCGACCGAGAAGAAATCGTCAGACTTAAGGTGTGCAAGCAGCTTGCCGTTTGTTTCAGGGTCAGTAATATCCAGAACAACAATAGAGTTCATATCAATATCGAATTTTCCGCCAACAGGCTTGTCGCTGTCCATTAAGATTTCACCATTTAATAACTTCACCGTGCCGTCATGCTGACCGGTAACTTTCCTGCCGACCCATTTGACAATACTTTCATTTACATCAACAACCAGAGTCTTATTGCCTTTAACATCCGATGGTTTTTCGCCCGATGTAATTTTTGCTTCTTTTTCAGATTTTCCGCATCCGCTTAAAACAAATACCGTAAGAACAGCGAATAAAAGAAAGAAATTTAATAATTTTGTAATTTTCATTTTTATTTTCTCCTTATTTAATATTTTACACGAAAAAAATAATAACAACAATAACAACAATTTAGTTCAATGTTATTGATAACTGCGATACGGATTTCCGGCATCTCTTAACATAAGGACAGAAGCTGTGAGAAAAAGGAATGAAGATAATATAAAGGCAATTTCTTTACTGAATATCTGCATAGCGATATATCCGATGACAGGGGCAAACAATCCTCTTACACCTGTCATAGTAATATGAACCGCCTGGTAGTTAGAGACCATTTCAGGAGGCGCATAATAAATTGAACCTATGTTCCAAACAATTGTAATGCCGCTCATACCGAGACCAAAAATAAAATATGCCAGATAAAATATTAATTCGGAAGAATTAATTCCCGGGAAACCCGAAGCGGTATTAAAATATTTTGAAAGAAGCAGCAACAGAGGAAAAAGTGCGAGTATAAAAAATACCAGACTGCAGAACCTTGCCGGTTTTCCGGTACCGTGAAATTTCCCCATTAAAGGCGTGAATAAAATAAGGGCAGAATGATAAACCAATCCCTTACCGAAAGATATCGGCGGATACCCGAGATAAAGTTCATCAACAATAAAAACAGGAATGACGGGAAGCATAATCATAAATGCCATTCCGTAGATAAAGAAATTTATTTCGAACTTAAGAAATGATTTATTCTCTTTAAAAATCGCAAAAGTTTTTCTGAACGGCAGGAGTATAATATCTTTAAGGAGCCTGAGCGAAAAACTTTTTAAAGTTGTGATTCCGGATGTGATATTAAGCGGACTTAATTTCCACATCTTTGCAAGAATCAGATAAGTTATAATTCCGAAAACACCGGCAAGCGGAAAAAGAACTTTATAAACGTTTTCATTAACATCCAGCCACAGACCGGTTAAAGTGGTTGCCGCAAGAGTGAAGCCGGTAGTGATAGTAGAAGCATAGGCATAATATTTGCTTCTCTTTGAATCGGAATAATTATGTTTAAAAACCACATTCCAGGAAGGGAAAAGCATATAGTCGAGGTATGAAGAAATTATAATTACAAAAATAAAATAATAAAGCGAATTTATTACCGGAATAAGAAACAGAAATATTCTGCCTGCCAGCCCGAGGATTATAATCATCCGGGCAGGATTTGAGGAGTGGTTGATAATTTCCGTACCATAAATTGAGAAAAGAAACGAAGTATTCAGCAGGTAAACAAGAATCAGCACGTCGAAGTCCGTTCCCTGCAGAGTCTTTTTGAGAATTATATCATGAAGAAGGAAAATACCGAGCGAGATTCCCCAGAAGACCTGTGACAGTAAATGCAGTAAAAATGTTTTCTTTTCGATATTCATTAAGCGTCGGGTAAAAAGTGCAGCCTTAATTTTTAATTTATAATTTTTAATTTATCATTGCTGGAATAGCTCATGGCTCATAGCTCATGGCTCATAGGTACCCCAGTCTGTTTTTTCTTTTCCCGCTTAACTCTTACAGTTCGGTATGAATAATTTCAGTTTCAACCTGCGGATAAGCTGTATTAAGATATTTTTTCAATTGTTCCGCAAAGTAAACAGACCGATGTTGTCCTCCCGTGCAGCCGAAAGAAATCATTAAATCCGAATAGTTCATCTCATTATATCTGTTGACGGCATTGTCAACAATTCCGAGAATATTTGTAATAAATTTTTTTGTTTCGGGCATTTTTTCCAGATATTCTATTACAGGTTTATCTTTTCCCGACAGGTTTGAAAATTCGGAATATTTTCCCGGATTATTTATCAACCGGCAATCAAAAACATAACCGCCGTTATTTCCGCTCGTGTCGAGAGGGATTCCGGATTTATGATATCCGAACGAATATATTTTAATTTTCAGGCTCAGGCGAAATATTTTTTAAATTTTAAATAAAATTACTAAAAATTATTATAAATTACGAGCCTGACTTTCAGTCCTGACTTACAGTTTATTTGTTATGAGTTTTTACTTTTCGTATAAATAGTTAATTTTGCCTAAAAAAAAACTATGGATCACAATTTAATTACTACGGCATTTGACATAGAAGGTTACCGTATAGTAAAAAACCTCGGAATAGTAAGAGGAATTATTGTAAGGTCAAGAAATTTATTTGCCAACATTGGTGCGGCATTTCAGACTGTGGTAGGAGGAAATATAACCTTATATACCGAGTTATGCGAAAAAACGCGTTCAGATGCGTTTGAGCTGATGGTTAAACATGCAGATGAAGTAGGAGCGAATGCCTTAATTGGGATAAGATACGATGCTACGGAAGTAATGTCCGGCGTTACGGAAGTTCTGGCGTACGGCACCGCAGTGGTAGTGGAGAAAATATAAAAACTTAGAATCCTTTTCCTATTTATTTATTTTGTTTTTTTGCTGTTTTCTTCCTGATAATTCTGATTACTATCCAGACAATAAGCAAAATAAAAATTACTACGGGAAGCAGAGAAATAATAACGGTAATGATTCCTCCCGTTATTACCGTAAATCCTTTTAATCCCTTCTTGATACTCTGTCCTATCTCATAGAAGAATCCTCCGCCCGAAGAGGTTTCAATCATCGATGGCTCAAAAAGGTTTATGGTAATTGTGGAAAAGTCAGCCTGTCCTTTGAGATATTTCATCTTGCCTTCGATAGTTTCTATTGTTTGTCTGACCGAAGCAAGTTTTTGCTCAACTTCAATGATATCGGATAATCTTGTTGCTTTTTCCGTAAGTAATTTTAGCAATCTTTGTTCAAATTCCTTCTGATTTTTCAGACGTGCTTCAAGGTCTATGTATTCTTCCGTAATATCTCTCGAGGTCACCTTATCCGACATTACTTTTCCTGCTTGCTTAAGTTCCATTAATGCAGCATCGAATTTATCAGACGGAATTTTCAGGACTATGGTTCCCTGTTTTTTTCCCGATGCACTTAGTAGTGAATTGGAACTTGCAAGGTATCCGTTGAATTTACCTGCAATTTCCACGACCTTTTTTTCGGATTCATCGTAGTTATCTATTTCAATTTTTATTTCTCCGTTTTTGATAACCATTCTTGGGACTTTCGTGGCATCGATTTTTTCCTCTGGGTTGACTTGCCCACCGGTTGTCTGAACAGTCATTTTCCTCATTTCTGTAGGTGCTTTCAGGTCAGACTCTTCGGTTAATTGGTTTTCGGTTGCAGGAGGCAGGTTTTCTTTTTGGTTTTTTTCGACTTCGCCTTTTTCTTTACATGCAGAAAAAACGAACATTACCAGAAAAAGCATGCCGGAGATGATAACTAATTTCTTTTTCATATTTTTTTAAGTTTAGTTTCTTAAGTTTTATACTGTCGAAAACCCCTATAGTTCCATTTATCCCCACGTTATTTGTTTTTTGAAATAGCACATCTGCTCCGAAAACCATACTTCAGATATATTATACATTTGTTATATGTTATATATTATATATTATTTGCCCTTATTTACCAGTTCAGAGTCAGAAAATCGGAATTCCGAGTATTGACCTCTTTTATGAAAAAAATTATTTTATTAATAATATCGTCAAAAATCGGGTTAGAACCTCTGAAGGGATGTTCGATTCCGAAGGTATGACCTGTTCCGGGTATTACGTCGAGAGAAGTATGAATTTTATTGGAATGGTCAAATAAGCTATGTGCTTCTTCAACCCCCACGGATAAGTCCTGTTCTCCGTGTATTATTAAAAGAGGTATATTAATTCCGGATACTGCTTTTAGAATATCGAGCCTTTCGGAATTTTTTTCAAGGTCTTCTATCAGGCAGTAATTCATTCTCATTAATTGATTTGTTCTTGTATTGAGTACCTCAAAATATCCTTTTTGTTTCCATTTCTTAATATGTTCATCGGAATATCTGTTAAACTCTTTGACTGAGGCGAGTGTAACTAATTTTTTTATCCTTTTATCTTCCGCTGCTTTCAGAGCGGCAATTCCGCCTCCTCTTGAGTGACCGCAGAGAATTATATTTTTGAAGTCATATAAGTATTTATTCTGATTTGCATCCAAAAAATCGATAATACTTCCCAGGTCATCGAGTTCACGCGAAAAAGTATTGTTGGCAAAAAGTTCAAGCCTTGTAAAATCAGTTAACGAATTTATATCTTCTCCGACACCGTTGTAAGAAAAGTTAAAAGACACGGTAAAGATACCGGTTCTGCTTATAGTATCGAGCATATACGGGAATCCGCCCCAATCCTTGAAGCCTTTAAAACCGTGACAGAAAATAAAGAGCGGAATTTTTTCTGTTGTTAATTGTGAAGTGTTTTCAGGATATCTGAAATCGGCAGTTAAGTTATCACCGTATTTATTGATGATTTTAAGGGAGGTTTTCATTCTCAGCCGATAATTACTATCTTGCTCTTTTCATTGCTTCTTCGTAAATCCTCTGGTGTGCCATATCATATTGAATCAATTTATAATAAACGCTTTTATCTCCGTAATCGAGAAAGAGTTCGGCAATTTCCTGTGCTTTAGTATCGAAAAATATATCGATATTATAAGTTCTTACTTCTGATTTTTTAATGTTGCTGATTTTTTCCAGAGCATTAAGTATATACTGGTATGCATTTCTGGTGAATCCCATAGAATCGAGTCCCATCCAATGATATTCAAAGAAACCGAATCTGAAATTATCGAAACGCGTATTTAACAGTTCCTGAACAAGCTGCAGTCGGGACGGTTTTGAACCGGTTGTCGGATCCGACCAGCCCTTCCTGTCTGTCATTGGTTTATTGCAGATGTCAATTGCTTTCTGGAAATAAAAATTTCTGTTTTTGGGATGGTCTTTCGGATAAAAAGATTCCTGATCGTAGCCCAGCATCATAAAAGCATAATAATCGAGGAGACTCAGAAAAGGGTCGAACCGCATTTCATTTTTTATAAACGGCATTGTTCTGTTGTAATAAAAACTGCATTTCTCATCGAGATATTTAAAGAGTATAGTGTATTTCGGGTTTACTTGTTTATCGAATCTGTCGATTATTCTCTGACTTACTACCAGAACCTGAGCGTCATAGACATCCAATCCGTTAGTTCCGGTAAAATTAAACTGCAAATTTCCCTTAATTTTGTAATTTTCTCCGCCGGGAAACCTGTTTTCATTGAAATAATAATCGTCATAGAATTTATTTTTGTTGAAATAGTCTTCTACCTGAAGCTTGAAATCCTTTAATCTGTCTTTTGCATCTATCGGCAAAGCGTCTGTGATTACTGTGACGGTAACGTCGAAGTTTTGTGAATATGCAGTCAGGGGAACGATAAATAAGAAAAGGAAAAAGAGTATCCGTAACGCAGAATTGCCGTAAAGTATAATATATTTCGAATGGTTCATTGCTTGTTGTATTTCTAATTAAATTTTGAATTCTTATTTTTAATAATCAATTCAATTTTAATTGACCGGTTTTCCGTTTTGTCGGTTTAACCTGTTGATTTAAATAAGATATAAGTTAATGTCCTGCTCGTTTAATAAACTTGTTAAAAAAACAATATCTTGCTTATTAATACCGGCTTTGTTAATAATATTAAACAAAAAATCTTTTTCACAGTTCGAAAATACTGACGTTGGGGCAAGAGCTACGGGATTAAACGGAGCATTTACATCACTTTCGGATAATTCTCTTGCCGTGTATTATAACCCCTCCGGATTAGGGCAGATGAAATACAGGGAATTTTCTTTCTATTACAGCCCCGCTCCTTACGGGCTGACAGAACTTTCGACTGCAACTCTTACATATTCCGAACCATTCAGTTTCGGAACATTCGGGTTAGGCATTAAGACTTACGGATATGACCTTTATAGAGAAACAGGAGTAACGGTCTCGTACGGAAACAGTTTCAAAAAAAAGATTTTTTACGGACTGAATCTGAATTATTATAATTTAAAAATTAAGAATTACGGTTCGGATTTTACTTTCGGTATCGATGCGGGCGCTATGGCATATATAACGAATTTTCTGAAGTGGGGTTTTTTTGCCAGGAATATAACAAATGCTAAAATCGGACAATCGAAAGAAAAGCTTGCACAGGTCTACAGAACAGGATTTACAATTCAGCCGAGAAGCGATATAAATTTCATTCTGGAATTAGAAAAAGATGTAAGATATAACTTATCATTAAGAGCAGGCTTTGAGTATTCAATTATCGATTATGTTGATTTAAGAGCGGGAGTAGGAAGCGAGCCGACTGCTTTTTCGGGAGGAATCGGATTTTATTACAGTTTGTTCCAGATTGATTATGCGTTAAACCACACGCAGGATCTGGGATTTACACATCAGGTTACATTCTCGGTAAATTTTGGCGGATTAAAAGGGAAAAAAGAATCAAGAGAGCAGTTAAAAAGAGCATTTGAGTAAAATAAAACAGAAAATCGGGACTTAAGAGAAAAACAGACTTATGAACTATATAGTTATCGGAGAACCCTGTGTTGATGTCATACACAGTGCTGAAGGAAAAACAATTAGCAGTTACGGCGGAATATTGTATTCTGTTATTTCTCTTGCGGTCTTAGCCAAAACCGAAGATATTATTTATCCTGTAATGAATCTTGGAGAAGATGAATATACAAACATAACCGGAATTCTGAAAAAATACAAAAATATTAATCAATCCGGAATTTATAAAGTTGCTCATCCTACAAGAAAAGTTAATTTATATTATCAGGATTACGGCTCGGGCAAAAGAGCAAGACTTGAATATTCGACGCTGCCTACTTATACACTGGATTATAAATTCATAGAGCCCTTTTTGAAATATGCCGATGCTGTTTTAGTCAATATGATTTCGGGTGTTGACATAAATCTGGATACCATGAAAAAAATCCGGAATTATTTCGACGGGAAAATTCATATAGATATTCACAATTTAGTTATGAAAACCAACCCGGACGGTTCGCGGGAACATATACATCTGGAAAACTGGCTTGACTGGTGCACAAATGCCGACACCCTGCAGATGAATGAATTCGAAGTAAATATTATCTCCGAAACACATAAAAAAGAACGGGAGATAGCGGAAGAAATTTTACTTACATCCGGTTCAAAAAGAAAAACCGAAGCAGTAATAATAACAAGAGGAAAAGAAGGGTCTTCGGGTTATATTAAAGTGGAAAAACAAGGAGGCAGAACAATAAATGACACAAGTTCGAAATTTTTTGACCTTGCAAAGGTAGACGTACCGGCAGCGGAAAGCCCGCATTTTGAAGACAGCACAGGGTGCGGTGATATATTTGCATCTGCTTTTTTATTGGATTATTCCCGAAATAACGACGTCAGGAAAGCAATGAATTACGCCTCCAGAATTGCTTCGGTAAAAATTTCTTTGCGGGGAATAGACGAGCTTGATAAATTGAAAAATAACGAATAAATGAAAATAATATTCCGGAATGAAGAAAATATTGATAACAGGTTCTAACGGCTTACTCGGACAATCTATACAAGCTGTATTTAAGAGGGAAAGCGAATTCGAATTATACCCGACCTCGGTTGAGGAGAAGTCCGATATTAGTAACAGCTTAAATTACAGAAAGCTTGATACCACAAAAAGAGATGATGTAAAGAAGATTGTCAGAGAAATTAGTCCCGACGTGATTATAAACTGTGCGGCTTATACAGATGTTGACGGATGCGAAACCCATAAAGAGCAATGCTGGAAACTGAACGTCGAAGCGGTAAATAATCTTATAACAGCCGGAAGAACAGCTAACGCCCGGATAATACATTACTCAACCGATTATGTTTTTGACGGTAAGAACGGACCATACAGAGAAGAAGATAAAACAAATCCTGTTTCTTATTACGGAAGAAGTAAACTGGCATCTGAAAACGCACTTAAAACAGGCGGACTTGATTATACAATCATAAGAACAATGGTCTTATACGGTACAGGAATAAATGTTAAACCAAACTTTGCCCTGTGGCTGATATCAAAATTAAGCAAAAACGAACAGGTTAATATAGTAGACGACCAGACAGGCAACTATACGGTAGCGGAAGACCTGGCATACGGCACTCTGAAAATTATCGAGAAAAACTGCACAGGATTATATAACATAGCAGGAAGCGATATAATATCAAGATATGATTTTGCAGTTAAATTATGCGATGTATTCAGATTTGACAAAGAACTGATAAAGAAAATCAAAACTGCAGACTTAAATCAACCGGCAGTGAGACCCTTAAATTCCGGTTTGATTATTTTAAAAGCACAAACCGAACTCGGATTCACTCCGATGGATACAACCGAAGGACTGCAATATTTATCAAAGATGCTCGGAAAAATATAACAAAAACAAACAGTTCAAGAAACCGACATAAAAAAATAAAAACTAAAAAATGCTTGACATAAAACAAATACGCGATAATCCCGGCTTTGTAAAAGAAAAGTTAATTCTGCGAAACGAGTATGAGTCCGCGGCAAATATTGACAGAATAATGAAAGCTGACAAAGATCGCCTGGAGCTGATAAAAAAAGGCGAAACTTTGAAACAACTGAGAAATAAAGTAAGCGAGGAAATAGCAATCTTAAAGAAGAACAAAGAAAATACTGACGATAAAATTGCCGAAATGAAAAAAGTATCGGATGAGATTAAAAACATTGACGAAAACCTAAGAAATATCGAAAAGGAGATAGGTATAATACTTTTTTACATTCCTAATTTACCGGCAGATAATGTTCCTGTCGGAAAAACACCAGAGGATAATATTATAATAAAATCGGTTGGCAAAAAAAGTGAATTTAATTTTAAACCGTCAGACCATATTGAATTATCGAAGAGACATAATATAATAGATTTTGAAAGAGGTGCAAAAATTTCCGGAAGCGGTTTTCCTTTATATAAAGGAAAAGGAGCAATGCTTGAGAGAGCATTAATAAATTACATGCTCGATGAACATATACGCAAAGGTTATAAAGAAGTGCTGACTCCCGTTATAGTAAACAGGGCATCGATGGAAGCGGCGGAAAAAGTGCCGAAATTCGAAGATGACATGTACAGAATAGACCCGGATGATTTGTTTGCAATTCCGACGGCGGAAGTGTCTATAATCAATATACACAGAGATGAAACTTTTAATGAGGAAGAACTTCCTGTTAAATACTGCGGCTACACAAACTGTTTCAGGAGGGAAGCAGGGAGTTACGGAAAAGATACAAGAGGTCTGTTAAGAATTCATCAGTTTAATAAAGTTGAGCTGATTACGTTTTGCAGGTCTGAAGAATCTTATAAGATAATGGAGGAGATGCTTGATGACGCTTGTAGTATTCTCGATGGACTTGAAATTCATTACAGAGTAATAGAACTTTGTACAGGCGACCTTGGGTTTGCGGCGAGCAAGTGTTACGATATAGAATGCTGGGCGCCTGCAGAAGAGAAATGGCTTGAAGTATCTTCGATAAGCAACTGCACGGATTTCCAGGCGAGGCGCGGACGAATAAAATACAAGAAACCCGTAACACATCACTCGTCACGCGTCACGAATTACGTTCATATCTTAAACGGTTCCGGACTGGCGACGCCGCGGTTAATGGTTGCTCTGCTGGAATCAAATCAGACCGAAAGCGGAAGCATAATAATTCCGCCGGTACTGAGAAAATATACGGGATTTAACGTGATTGAATAAAGATGAAGTCCCGAAATGTCGAGTCAATATCTTAAGCCCTTTAAGGACGATATTTTTGTAGAAATTGACATAAACAAATATACATTCAGCCCTATCGGGGCGACATTTTTGTAGAAATTGACATAAACAAATATACAATCAGCCCCCTCGGGGCAACATTTTTGTAGAATTTTTTAGTTTTATTGAATAAACATATTTTTATAAATTAAACAAAAAAATTATGGCAACATCAGCAATAGTAATCTTAATCATACTTGCCTTTTTCCTCCTGATAATATTACTGAAAACGGCAAGGGTAGTTCCTCAAAGGACGGTCTTCATTATTGAAAGACTTGGAAAATACAGCAAGACGCTGGATGCGGGATTTCATATACTTGTTCCTTTTATAGATAAAGTGGCATATAAACATACATTAAAAGAAATGGTGGTTGACGTACCGCCGCAGATATGCATAACAAAAGATAATATCCAGGTCGAAGTTGATGGAATTATATATATGCAAATCATTGACCCTGTCAAGGCTTCGTACGGTATAACAAACTATATATTTGCAATGACGCAGTTAGCGCAGACAACTATGAGAAGCGAGGTCGGAAAAATTGAACTCGATAAGACATTTGAAGAGCGTGAAAAAATCAACTCGGAGATAGTTTCGGCAGTTGATAAAGCATCTATTCCGTGGGGAATAAAAATCACGAGGCACGAGATTAAAAACATTATTCCTCCGCCAAGCATAAAAGATGCTATGGAAAAACAAATGAGAGCCGAGCGTGAAAAGAGAGCAATTATTGCCGAATCTGAAGGAGATAGGCAGTCGAAAATAAACAGGGCGGAAGGTGAAAAACAGCAGGCGATTGCATTGTCCGAAGGAGAGAAGATGAAAAGAATAAACGAAGCCGAAGGAAGAGGACAGGAAATCGAGAGGGTAGCATTTGCAACCGCTAAAGGAATCAGGGAAATTGCGACTGCAATAAACGAGCCCGGCGGAATGAATGCGGTAAACCTGAGAATCGCCGAACAGTATCTTAATGAATTCGGGAAACTCGCCATGAAAAATAATACTATGATTATACCGACTAACTTGAGTGATGTAGCAGGAATGGTTGCTGCCGTCAGTAAAGTTTTTAAACAAACAACTACAGCGAGCTCCGGACCGGACGTTTTTGTGCAAAAACCTAAACAGTAAACATAATATACTATGAGCCATCAGCTATGAGCTATCAGCTATGAGCTATCATATCTATGAGCTAAAAATTATATTTTGAATTATTAATTTTTAATTATTAATTTATATGGAAACACTCCCAACCGTATGGTTTATTATTGGTATTGCATTAATGCTTCTTGAATTGATTGTACCCGGACTCGTAATAATATTTTTTGGAATCGGTGCGGTTATAACTGCTGTTGTGTCTTATTTTCTGTTTCCCGAAGACCTTGTATTGCAGTTGTTATTATTTATCGTTGCCTCTGTTGTTTCGCTTGTGATTTTCAGAAGGAAATGGAAAAGTGTATTCGTCGGCAAAACTAATGTTGGTAAAGATGTGGCAAGGTCACTCGGCGATGTAAGAGGTGAGATGGCAACGGTGAGATCTGAAATAGTTCCTAATGTAATCGGAGGCAAGGTGGAGTTTCACGGAACACTCTGGGAAGCGGAAGCAGACGAGGCAATACCG